>ULVX01024475.1_pt1 | contig 20480 bp, 39 predicted proteins | sample 1959811 | NCBI WGS metagenome assembly ULVX01 (sample SAMEA4835797, study PRJEB28245) | human gut metagenome | biome: gut microbiome; material: fecal sample | place: Denmark | collected 2008
AAGACTGCGAACGAGCTTAGCAAGTTTCGCAATTACCTATTAAAAATACTTTCATTATTTCCTCATTTTTCATGAATTTTTATACATATATAAATGTAAGACTATATCTCAAAAAAGGAGAAGGAAAATGGAAAACAGTAGAAATCGTAACATTGTGCTTTGGATCATCCTGTCATTTGTGACTTGTGGTATTGCAGCACTTGTATGGATTGTAAAGTTAAACAATGATTACAGAGAGCTTGCCGGAGAAGAGCCTCAGAGTGGATTCGTACTTATCCTGTTATGTCTTGTAACATGTGGTATTTATGGATTTGTATGGGCTTATCAGCAAGGAAAACGTTTACAGACAATCAATGGTACTGACAATAGTGTATTGTATCTGATATTGTATATCATTGGTTTAAGCATTGTTGCAATCCCTCTGATGCAGAATGAATTAAACAAACTGGAAGCGTAAGGAAAAAGGCAATGTCACCTAGAAAAGAAATAAATATAGGACTGATAATTGGGATGCTATATGCGGTGTTTATTAAAATAACAGGTATAAGCATCCATTGCCTGTTTCGGGAGATTACAGGCCTTAAATGTCCGGGATGTGGAATTACCACATTTTTTATGAATATGTTTCGTGGAGATGTAAAAACAGCTATCTCTGCAAATCCCAGTTTAGTGATCGTACTTCCTCTGCTATGGGCGATACTTATTTCTGTATATGTAAAGAATTCCTGGGATATTAAAAAACGATGGACATTATGGTGTTTATATCTCAGTCTTTTTTTCTTATTATCTTTTGGAATTTTGAGAAATCTACCATTTTTGATAGACCTTTTCGGGAAAATTATACATATATAAATAAAGATATTTACAGGAGGTAAGTAATATGGATTTAGATCCTAAGATTATTAACGATTGGAAGTTCATAAAATATGTCTCTGCACAAAAGATGATTGGAGTCGAAGAAGATTTTGTTAAGGATAGATTGGAAAGAGTCTGTGAAACCATGATAAATGTTATAAAAGTTCATGAGGAATATATGGCATATGGAGCAGAAAAAAACTTCACCTTTCCGCTTACCGCTTTTCAAAATACAGTAGATGCAGATCATATAAATGCGGTTGTAACAATCACACAGAAAGATGACAACAATACCATGCAGGCGGAATTGGTTATAACGCCAAAGGATAGTGAAGAACCACTACTGGATGCAGTAGTAACAAAAGAAAAGAAAGATTTTACATACGATGGATTATGTTTTGGCATAATTATGCCATATTTGCGAAAAATTTGCCGAGATATGTCCACTGACTACACAAATGCAATGAAAGATTATACGGAGAAAATGGCAAATTTAGCTCATCTTACTGATGATTTTGCATTGGAATATGAAGATTGGGAGCGAGAAAATGATTACAATAGAGACTAATTGGGACGCAATTGTAAATTTGATGGATGACGATATCAGGGAAAAAGTACATTTTGAGAGAGCACCTTGTACAGAAGAGGCATTTTTACAAAGATATTTACAATTAGACCCTGATTTCGAAAATGTATTACAAACAGAGTTTGGAATAGAGATGGAGGAAGAAAATGTACGGTTATAAGAATAAAGCAGAAGAGCAGAATGATAAATTAGAAACATTGCTGGCTTATCATAAAGAACTGAAAGAAAAACTAAATAAGATGCGGGAAACAGGAGAAATCACGGATGACTATATTGCACATCAGAAAGAATTATTAAGCAATGCCTTTTTGAAACTAATGGATAAGCATAACGTTATCATAAATAATTATGCTATGGAAAATCAGCCGCTTTCTTTTGTGGCTTTTTATCCGGACGAAAAACATCAGGTAAAAATAACCGTAGAGAAAAATGACGTTTTATTACAGTTAGTTGATGAGAATCATCGTGGTATTGCTTTTTATCATTTTAATGCAGCCCAACATATTTCCGAATGGTCAGATACTGATAAATCTGAAATGAAACTACTTTATATGAATGCAAATGAAATCATAAAAAAGATGGAACCCTGTTATATGGATGCCATGATTCAAAGGTGTCAAACGGAAAACGATAATTTATGTACAGAATTCGAAATGTACGCAGATTGTGAACAGTATCATAAAGATGAAAAAATAAAGGAAAGAATTACGGCATTACAAAATAGTCCAGTAAAGTATCTGCCGGAACTGATGCAATCATTATTAGATGATTTTACAGAGTTATATCAAAAATATGATAGATCTGCTGCACAGAAAGATTGTAGTGATGAAATCCGAAAGGAAATCAAATTTATGGGGCAAGATGGCGTAGAGAGACTTTTGGAATTTAAGGTTTTGATGCGCAGTAAAGACCGATATAATGATGAAAGACCTATATATCATGTAGACATCCTTAAAAAAGAAGCGGACGCAGAAGAACACGGATATTATTACGGGTCTTCTGAAGGATATTGTACGAATTTACAGTATGTAAATAATAAATTAATTGTAAGATATCCGGAAAATGTATGGTACCACGGAACAACGAAACGTGGACATGAAGGTATTGACACCAGCTTAGAAAATGATTTGATACAAAACAAACAATTTATCACTGAGCATATCAAGCAACTTTATGCACAAGAAAAAAGAGAGCTGGCTAATGAGTGGGAAGCAGAAAAAGATGCTGAACAGGAAAGATAAGTAAATATTTTTTAAAATTCCGTAAGATTTCTTATTTTTACGGAATTTTTTTACATAAATAAATATGAAATGTGCAAATAGTATTAAGTAACGAGGACCGAAATATGAGTTTATATGACGAATTAGATTATGTGCTTTGGAAACCTAGATTTTCTAATCTTGGTGTGATCATGTTATCTTTGCTGCTATGGATTATCCTTTCAGCATTGATCATTATCCCAATAATAGTATTTAGTTGAATAATTTTTAAAAACCCACTATTTTTGTGGGTTTTTTTGACATAAAATACTAGACATGTTTGGGAGGATAGAAAATGAAATTTACATCAACAACCAATAAGGATGACATCAATGTAGCAAAAGCCCTAACTACCTTGGATAAAGAATTGGTAGATTTGGGATTAGGCTATGACGAAATTGTGGAAAGCCGAGGTCATTTGATAGGCGCAAGCTTAGAGGTTTATAATTTATACCAATATTATAATAAACCTGGATACGAAGATTGTAAGAATGACGAAGAAATACTGGATAAGATTTTACAGGATACCTATGTGAAAATAATTCATCAGGACAACAAGGCGATTGAGAATCTTATAAAGTCCTGGCAGGAATATGATTCATACGACACTTTTAAAACGAATATTAAATATGAAAATGTAAATAAGATTACACAATCAAAAATATATAATGCATTAAACACAGTTTTAAAGTACGCCAGAGAACAGAAGTTTCATAAAGAAGCTGTACAACCACTAATGGATTTTTTAACAAAAATGAAAACTCATGGTGTAGCAGCTATAAATCTCGGCTATCAAGTAGGCAATAAATATTATGAATATCTGGATAGTGACAAGTTTGGAATAATTTCAAATGATGTATTTACTGTTGGGGATGTAATATCTTCCACAAATACATCGTATGAAGGCTACAATTATGTATTCCATAAGGATATAGGTAAATGTGGTGCCCCGGAAATTGCGTTAGCAGCCTTTTTTAAGAATGCTGATAATGGTGATGTACAAATAGATATTAAGCTGGCAAGAAATGGATATGTAACAGAAAGCGATTACTACGTGGGCATCGTAGGATATATAAAAGATATAAAATCCATAATGGTAAAAGCAGAGACACCTGTTGACACCGTAGCAAAGCAAATCGCAGAAATATTCAATGATTCTGCTCAAAAGATGTATAAATTAGCTGATAATTATCCATCGTTATACACATTAAAAAAGTTTCGCACACCATTGGAAGAAATAAAAGAAAACCTGATTACAGAAGATTTTGATCAGGAAAGATAAATAAAACAAGTTGACTTAGGAGAGTACAAAATGTTATATCATGCAACAAGACAAAGATTTATAGGAAGCATTAAAAAAGAAGGATTACATGCTAAAGTCAAAAAGAGTTTTGAGGGACAAATCGGAGATGGGATAGTTTATTTTGCATTTGATAGTGATGTGGCAGCAAGTTTTGTAGAGTGTGCTGACAATATTCCTGAGAGTTGGGAAGATGATAATATTGTAGTATTAGCAGTCGATGAAAAGAATCTGAACAGAAGTATATTTTGTAAAGACCCTAATATAATAGGCGGTAATAATATTGCAGTAGGATACAAAGGTAGTGTACCTCCCAATATGTTAGGAATAATAGACTATAAGAATAAAAAAATAGAACCATTACTTAATGTAAAGAAACTTAGCGATAGATTTTATTATGGTGGCTATGGAATCTATCACGATAATGATGCTACGATGGAAGATTATGAGGAAAGATAAATATTTTTTAGAAAAACCGTCACTTTGGCGGTTTTTTTATACATAAAAGTATATAGGGCATGATATGCAATTTATACCGACAAACGATTATAGAGAAATCTCTATGTATGCAGGTCTTAATGCTATTGAAATAGGGAACGCAGATAAATTGTATTCTGACGGACTAGATGCAAATGAGTACATCTATGTTGATCCTGTCAAAGGATTCTGCTATGAAAAACGCACCGTAGTTTTAGCTACGGAGTGTAAGGCCACGTTAATAACGTGTCCTGTAATATTATGTGGTAATAAACATCCTAAGCTAAAGCTTAGGTGTTCCACATAATATTATGAAGATGGATGTAGCATCGGTGGCACATATGACCGGACGGTGGATATATTGCATTCTCTCAAATGGTGCTTTAATCATAAGTTTTATGTAAAGAAATGAGGTACAAGACATATTATGAATGATTGTAAATTTTTAGCAATAAATGATGTAACACCTTATCATGGAGACGTATTTGACCATCCGAATTACAAATATACTTGCGAAAAATGTAATAAGGAAGTTATTCCTTTTATGCATTGTAAAGAAGAAAAATGTAATAATTACACAAAAACACAAAATAGATAAATTGGAGGAGAATAATTATGAAACATTTAGTCGTATTTTTTGCAGAAAACGGAGTACATACTGCGTCATATGATTTTAAAAATGTACCACCTACGATTAATGATATACAGGAAATGCAAAAAGATTTGCAGAGGCAACTGAATTTGATTAATGCGCCTGCAATCGTAAATTGGTTACCTATCAGCGAATAAGGAGACTATTATGTATAAAATCATTGATACCGCTGTTATGTCAGATGGAACAAAAATACAATTAGAAGATTGGCATAGTAAAAATTCGAAGGATTATCCAAATTTGTATGGATATACCATCGCAGCATATCCTGTTGCTAAAAATTCCGGAAGATCTGGCTGGACAAGACTGGGAGAAGAATTTAGAGTCACGATTTGTAGAAATGAACATATGCAATATTCCGATGATATGGTCCTCTCTGATTATGAGGCGTTAAAAAATGGAACAAAGACGCTTGCCGATTTAAAAGAACATTTTCGGTATAAGACTAAAGATGAGTATTATTTGGGTTTGAATGATATAGAGCCGGAATTTTAGGTCAATAAGCGGGAATCCTCGGTAATTCAATTGCTGAGATGAAAACGCCAGTTGAAAAGCACATTTTCTGAAGGAGATAAAAAATTGGATACAAATAAAATCAAGACAAAAGAAGTATGGTCTGCAAATAAATGGTATTTATTTTTTGGTGTACTGGTTACAATTCTCACTTTGCTTTTAGAAGTAAGTACAATTTCGAATTTTATCACAAGCAATAGCAAAATAGAAGCTGGCGTTCTATTACTTATTTTGCAGATTCCGGCTATGTTCTGCTTATTATTAACAACCATGATAAATGATTATATCCATAGAGTAAAATTCAATATCTACTGTTGTAAATTAGAAGATATGGATATTACTTACATAAGAGAAAATTATTGCATTGAAGATATTGATGAAAGATATGTATTGTTTGTGGATAAGGAAAATGACTATAACTTCAGTGTTTGGAAATTACTACATGGATGTGATTCATTATATCAGACAGTAACTGTAATGTTCTCGTAATTAAACAAGTAAACAATTTTTGTAAATTGAAAAGTTATTGGAGATTAAACAAATGTACGAAAAAATATCTGAAGAGGAAGCAAGATTAGAAAAAGTAAGGAAAGTCAAAAATAAAATTCTATCTGAAATCGACAATAGGATTTGTTCCTATAAAAAACTATTTGCAATCAATGAAAAGACAACAGAGGAAGATTATAACTTTTTCATCAGCGAAAATTTCGCGCTGTTGGAATTGAAGAAGTATCTAAAAAGGGATAATTGCTTCATGAATTATGAGGCAAAATATTTAGATAAAGATATTGTTGTCTATGTAGTATCCGAGAAAACCCTAAATGTCTGGATGCAAAAGGACTATAACTTTATCTATAACTATTTGGATAAGGCGGAAGAGAATGAATATAATGTGTTCCCACTTTTAAATGATAAGTTTTTTGGATATGAATTCCTAAACAGTTTTGATTACATTTTATATGATGAACGGGAGGAATAATAATATGTGGACTCCATGTGATGATCCAATCGATGAATACAATGAAAAGACCGGAAAAATGGAAACACATCATAAATGTCCATATGCCGATACCTATGCAGGTTATGAAGACGAAATGTGTAGGAACTGTTGTGGACTTGGTGTAGATGATGATGACTATGATTATGATGAGGAGCAGTAATTTATGAAATGGAATCAGGAATTAAATCCATCCCAGCTAAAAGCAGCAGACCAGATCAATGGACAACTGCTTATTTTAGCTGGAGCAGGATCTGGTAAAACGAAAACATTAACCCATAGAATTGCACATATGATTGAAGAGGGCATTCCGTCTGAACAGATTTTGGCGATTACCTTTACAAAGAAAGCTGCCGGTGAAATGAAGAGTCGTATTTCCTCTCTGCTAGGGGATGTGCGTCAGCCAAAGGCATGTACCTTCCATTCTTTGGGGTTTGATATTGTAAGAGAATTTCCGGTAGAATGTGGATATCGAAAAAGAGTATCTGTATGTGATGCTGCGGATAGCAAAACAAGAGCAAAAGAAGCCCTGGCAGAAGTAGTAGCAGAGCGCGGATATACAGAAGATACTTGGTCATTTGAAAGTGATAGGCAAGGAAAGGAAATACAGCCGTATCATAAGGATAAAGATGTGGTAAACGCATTTTTGGAATATATCTCAAAAGCAAAAGATATGTGTCAAGGACCGATTGCAGCATCTGATGAAGCTTATGCGAATATGGGTATCATTGTACAAAGAGGTGACTTCCAGTTAGCTTATAAAAAGTATCAGGATGAACTTGTAGCGGATAATGTCTTAGATTTTGATGACCTTATCATGGTACCGGTATTACTATTGGAGTTAAACGAAGAGATTGCAAATATTTATTGGAATAAATACCGCTATATCTCTGTTGATGAATATCAGGATATAAATAATGCGCAGTTTCGGTTAGTACATAGATTAGCAGAAGGAAATGGCAATCTGTGCGTTGTTGGGGATGATTATCAGAGTATTTATGGATTCCGTGGAGCAGATATCTCGAATATTTTGAATTTCAAGAATACATATCCTGCCGCAAATGTCGTAGTTTTAGGTGAAAATTACAGATCTACCCATAATATTGTAAATGGAGCATCCGGAGTGATTGCGTATAATCGGAAACAGATGCATAAAAAATTATTTTCTATGCAAGAAACAGGTACTCCGATTGCAATTGCTAATTTTGATACCAGTAGATCAGAAGCAGAGTATATTATTGATAAAATCAAACATGAGGTGACGTTCAATGGGAAAGAATACAAAGATTTTGCTATCCTTTATCGTAAAAATGTATTATCCAGATATATGGAAGATGCGTTAATGAATTCGGGAATTCCTTATATTATTTATGGTGGATTAAGTTTTTATGATAGAAAAGAGGTAAAAGATGTCGTTTCCTATTTAAAAATATTATCCGGCAGCGATGATAAGAAGGCGTTTGCCAGAATTTTAAATGTACCGGCAAGAGGCATTGGTGCAAAAACGGTGGATGTCATTTTAAAGGGACAGAAACAGCAGAGTGGTGAAACGCTGATTGAAAGATTTTATCAATATGCACAAACACAGAAAAAAGCAAATGTAAAAGATTTCGCAGATAAGTTATATGCACTTTATCAGTCTGTACCGGAACTTACCACAGCAGGATTAGTTAGCCAAATTTTAGATGTATTTGATTATCGGGAATATCTGAGTGCATTTTGTAAGGATGAAGACGAGGAAGCAGAAAATCGTATTTTAAATGCTGAAGAGATGATTGTAAAATGTAAAGAATTTGAAAAAGAATATCGCATTGAACATCCGACTGCTGATGTCTGGGAGGTATTAAATGAATTCCTTGCAAATGTCATGTTAGTAACAGATATCGATAGGAAAAAAGATGAAAACAAATCTGTAATGCTAATGACGATGCATGCTTCAAAGGGATTGGAATTTGATACGGTATTTATGGTAGCTTGTGAAAAGGAAATTTTCCAAGTGCCGGATAAAAAGGACGACCCGGATATTAAAAATATTTTAGATCCGGAAGAAGAAAGACGACTGTTTTATGTGGCAATGACAAGAGCAAAAAAGCAGTTATATATTACAAATTCCGATACAAGATTTTTATATGGTCGTGAGTTAGGGGAACATCCGGTAAAGTTTATTGGGGAAATTCCGAATGAAAACAAGAAATACCTAAGAACAGATAGATATTTCCGTAGTGGTTATCTCAACAGAGATAGATAAGTCAAAAGGCTACCATTTTTGGTGGCTTTTTGACATATATAAATATAAAAATAAATACATGAGGTACACAAATATTATGAATCAAACAATAAGAAAAAGGAACACAAATTAAATGAAGAATATTTGTGGGTATTCCATTGAAACGCTATTATCAAAAATAAAAGAAAAAGAGCAATCTGAAGAGATGGAGAGGTAAAAATATGTCAGACTTGACACATTTGTTTTCAGTCGGAGATAAAGTACGGTGCAAGGTAGACCACATATTTTTCAAAGGCACTGTAAAAGAAACATATCAAAATCATATTATTGTAGACATTCCGGAGATTTCAGACCATATGTGGTTTGAAAAGGGAGTAAATATTGGAGATGTCTATCCGGAAAACAATTTTGAGAAAGGATTTGACAGATAATGACATATAGTGCAGATGTATTTATTGACGCAAAAACATTAGATTGAGCAACACAAAAAGGATGTCCGGAGATTTTCACTGACTATATTTCTGGTATTTTAGTAAAAGCATTAGGTATTGATGGAACTGCGAATGTATTTTGTAAAAGTATTTCTGGTAAATATAATTTGTCTTGGATACTACAAAATGGAGATGAGTATATTCGTACATTTTCAGAAGAAGAATTGCTCCGTGCTTTAAAAGACAAAACAATCGAAGAGAATATACAAGTGAATGAAAATGAAAAGTGCAGGAGCAATGAAATTTATGAAAACGAACGTAGCTAAAGCTACGGAGTGCAAGGCCACGTTTTAACGTGTCCTGTAATATTATGTGGTCATTTTCACATAATATTATGAGCCTGAACTTTAGATTGAAAACCCAAATCATCAATAAAAAAGAAAACTTTCACAAACCGTGAGATTTTTAACAGATCTTACGGTTTTTTTGTACATATATAAGTAGAAGAATTTGACGGGTATATTAAAGACACCTATTACAAAGCAGATTATATAATTAGTTTGGAAAAAAGGAGATTAATATGTCTGAAATTACAATTGATTATCGAAACCCGGATGCAAAAGAAAAAATTTTAGCGGCATTAGATTCCTGGCTTTCGGAAGACACCATTGAAAAACTGGAAATACAAATCGAACACATAGTATCCAGTGATTTCGAAGAAGATTTCGAAGATATCTTTGACATGGAAGAAGTCACAGATTTTAACGGCTGGCAGTGTGATTGGTGGAACCAGATGGACTACAAGGATTACACTTTCGACCTTTTCGGTGAAGCATGGTATGGCAATATCAAGATTACAAGCTAAAAAAGGAGAACACCTATGGAAAACAAAATAATTCCATATGAAGATCCACGAATATAGTCCAGACAAATTAGAGGAGAGAACGATGCAGAAAGAATTTAACACAAGACCCAAAACAAAGAAAAATGAGACGGATTACATTGTAGAACTGCATAAAGATTTGACAGATTATGGAGAAAAGCAGTATACAAACTTTTATGATTTCGTAAATGGTGACCGGGTAAAAATTACAGTTGAAATTGTTGAAGAAAGCTGAGGTAGGAAATGATACAAATAAAAGAACTGTTAGATTACATACAGGAAAACTTAAATAATGGTCACTTAACACCGGAGTCAAAAGTACGCATTCGAGATAATTGGGGCGATGATTATCCTATCAATTGTATGCGAGACGAAAATAATGAGCTAATATTAGCAGATTTCGAAATTTAGTGGAGGTATTCTATGAAGATTCCAAAAGAAGCACAAGATTTGCTAAACGAGCGTGAACGCCTTGCGATGGATTTAATGAGTGTTTCAAGTAAGTTAGATACATGGCTTATAAATAACGGAGCAGATTTGACGGATACAGATTTAATAGATAGCACATTAACAGGGTGTATGATCTATTGTAAGCCTGGAAATGCAAGAATCAATGTCGAAGAATACATAAAAAATCGTATGTGAGATTAGGATTCACCATTCAAATTTCATTAGACAAAAGGAAGAATAAAAATGGAAAGAGAAAAAATAAAAAATTATATTGATCATATGGATGCAAATGATTTAGCAAACCTATGTAAAGACATTAATGAATGGAAATATAAATCCGGGAAACTTAAACCAGATTGCACATTAAATCATCTGGCAGAAAATTTACAATATTGGGAATTAAGAGATTTGGAAGCGATGATTTTGGATGCTGCATATGAAAAATTTGGAGATATTGTTTCATTGTTGATAAAAAGTGATGCAAGTAGATTTTTCAAATAATATAACTGGAATTAATCATAAAAGAGGAGGCAAATATGAAAATTAAAGATTTGGCGGAATATTGCAAATCTATCTGTATTGATTGTGAAAATTGTGCACATACAGCGGAATGTAATAATTTGCAAAATGAGCTAGAGGATGCCTCTCCATATAGTCTTGTTGATATGGTAGATAGAAATGTAGAAATAAGCGAGGATTGAAAATGAAAAGAGAAACGTATAATGGTTGGACGATTCACACAGAAAGAGAAGATGGACTTTGTGATTATGTAGCACGGCGATTCAAATTTGGCAACTATGGATGGATGTCTGTCACAATCCAAAAAGAGTTAAATAAACCAGACACTTATTATTTGTCTATTGTGGCATCCGACCCCTTCCAGATGAACAATATTTCGCAGAGGCTGCGTACCCATGTAAATGATGACAACTATCATGCTTTGATTGATGAGGCAAATGACGTCATTAGATGTATTTTGACAGAAATACATGAGTATATCCTTACTATGATAAATGATTTACCGGAGATTTGATATGGGAAAAGCAAAACGTAAACCAAGACCGCAGCCACCAAAATGGTTTTGGATAGACAGTGATAATTGTTGGGATTGTAAATGCCGGAATAATTGCAATCAGTGTAAACGATTAAAAACACAAAGAGTAAAGGAGAAATAAAAGTATGAGAGGAAATATCGACTGGATCCCGTGTAAAGAGGGACAGATGCCGGAAGATTTTAATAAGAAGAATCGCAAAGTATTAAATGTATTAGTTACTATGGAAACTGGAAAAGTAACAAAAGTACAGAGAATTCGTAATGAGTGGCACGAAGATTGGTATTGGGGACGTATTTGTTGTAAGGTAAAGGCATGGGCTCCATTACCGGAAAAATATGAAGAAGACGCATCAAACGATATGCAGAAATATTTGGTAGTAAGACCCACAGATGATGTAATCGTTATGATTGCACGAAATGAATCGGATAACACCTATTCTTTTGTAAATTTAACAAAAGTTCATATTTGTTCTTGTAGATTTGCGAGTGTTGCAGATGCCTTAGCAGATATGGATAGGAAAATCACAGCAGGAGAGATTATCAAATACATCAGACTCTGATCTTTGCCTGCCAGGGGGGAATGAAGTCCACGCTAGTGGACGGATATGTGAAACTCACTAATCTTTAGATTAGAGGATGTTTGAAATATAGCCACAAATAAACTATAAAGAGGAGAAAATATATGAGAAATTTAGTATCCGTACAGGAAATTAAAGATTTGTCCCCCATCGAGGGAGCAGATAGAATTGAAGTAGCCACCATTTTAGGGTGGAAGCTTGTAGTTAAAAAGGGAGAATTTAAGGTAGGCGATAAGTGCGCTTATTTTGAAGTAGATTCTTTTTTGCCTATCGAAGACAGATATGAATTTTTGCGAGGCACTTCTTTCAAAAAACATGAAATCCTTGGAGAAGGGTTCCGAATCAGAACACAGAAACTCCGTGGTCAGATTTCTCAGGGTTTAGCCATCCCCTTAGCAGAACTGAATCTGAATGAGGATTTGCCGGTAGATACAGACTTAACCGAAGTACTCCATGTGCGTAAGTGGGAACCTTTAGAGCAGATTTCTGATTTTGGCATTTTGACAGATTTTCCGGACGGCATTTCAAAAACAGATGAAACCAGAATTCAGTCCATTTATGACCAGATGATGGAAGAGTTTGCCGGGAGACCATATTATATCTCTACGAAAATTGACGGTACGAGTGTTACTATGTATCGGAAAAATGGAAAATTCGGTGTATGCTGCCATGAAAATGAAGTAAAAGAAGATGATACCACGAAGAGTTTTCTTTGGGATGTGGCAAGAAAGCTGGATTTAGAAAATCGGATGATTGCAATGCATTTAGATAACATTGCGATTCAGGGAGAATTAGCTGGACCAAAGATTCAAAAAAATAGATTAAAATTACTAGAACATCAGTGGTTTGTATTTACCATGAAAGATTTGTCTACGGGACATAGATTATCACTAAATCAGATGTTAGATATTGCGAATGATTTAGGGCTGACTACGGTGCCTATCGAAGAGACTGGTGAGAATCTGCAGGACAAATATCCTACTCTTGATAGTTTATTGGAAAGAGCAAATGGATATTATCAAAGTGGGCAGAAAAAAGAAGGTATTGTTATCAGACCTAGAATTCCGGTAGCGTCTCCAACCTTAAGTGGAGCATTATCTTTTAAGGTATTAAATAATGATTTCCTTTTAAAGGAATAAATGGTACTATAAAACCATATAGATAGGGGATAACAATGTTTACGAATGATGAATTGCATATGATAAAATATGCTTTGGAGCATTTACATGACACAGACCTTTCCAATTTCGAAAAAAAGAATTTGGAAGCGTTGGAGTCTGCAATGGAAAAACTAAATATGAAATTTACTTCTTGCATCGATTTTTATTATATGAAAGATGGAAGCAAACAGTATTAAAAATGTGGAGCGAAGGTTTGTTATTATGAATTCGCAATGGAGGGATAAATTTGAAATATTATGATAGTGTAGGGAAAGAATTAGTAAAGAACGATTATGTAGAGGTTATTACAGACTACGGAATTCAAAAGGGTTATATAAATTTATTCCAAAATGGAAAAGTCAGAGTTAATTGTTTAGTTGGCGAAATCCGAGTGGTACCAAATAAAATCAATAAGATATAAGCAAAAATTACCGTCAAATTTTAAAGATTTGGCGGTTTTTTTATACATATATATAAGAAATGAAAATTAAATACCCGAAACAGACTATCTTGCATAGAAAAAGGAGAGAAAAATGAAATTAGTAAAATGTATCAAAGAAAGAAATACCAGAGACTACGAATTAGGCAAGGAATTTTGGATGGATGAAACCACTATTTATAAGGACAGTGATGACGATACTTATGTAGAAATGTATAAAGATTCCGAGAAAAGGAATTTTGTTGGACGTAGACTGTTATCTCGTTTTGAAGTGGTGGAGTAAAAATGAAAACATCCAGAATTCTAAGAACAGATGGCATTATTTATACAAATGTTTCCAGTTATACAGAGGACCGGCATAACTATATTTTTGTAATAAATGGGGAGAAAATTTCCTTTCCAAAGAAAATATATGACTTAAATATTTCAGCCGGATATTTTGATTTATTACGTAAATAGGAGAAAGATATGGCTACGGTAGATTATGGAGCATTACTGCGTGTAAATGGAAAATTTATCAATTATAATAAGGACCTTTTTTCGGAAATTATTTATCCGGAAGGCGATATTCCAGAACGTGCACAGTATGGAAAATCACAAGAAAGACCGGTAAAAGGCAATTATTTTGTTTATGCCGGAGATACCACATTTATGTTAGCATTCTATAAAAGGATGTTTGATGTAATTACGGATGGAAAAATGATAAAAAGTGTATGGGGCACGCCATTTTTATCAGAAACTTTTGTAATCAATGGTATTCTTATTACTGTTTCCCATCTGGATAAGACCCATATTGTCGAAGCAAAAGCACCCACAGAACCCTGGAATGAATATGTAAAAAATAATTGGCAGGGAGCTACCGGGAAAGAGCATCTTTGGGAACTGGAAAATGGAGCGTTTTATTATCGCAAATATATCCGCCTAGCAAAAAGACGTCATAGATGTAAGCCTTTCAAATATCTTACAGATAGATATATTGCAGAGTGGGATTATAATGGCGATCATTATGAAGTCATTTACGGATATGGTATTGATCCACAAAAGGATATCTGGGATAGCATTAAAAACGAATGGAATTTTACAGAAAAAGAAAGAGAAATAATTGATAAATGGTTTGATACGGAGGGAAAAAATCATGAGTGATAATTTTGCAACAAAGAAAAGTGTATGGAAAGAAACCGTAGAAAATAACGATGTTCTATTCATCCTGCCGGGGATTATTGCTTTATTAGGCTTTTGCATGCTGTTTGGCTGGCTGCTTACTTTTACACCTTTTCCAATTCTAACAATGAACGATGTAAGATCAGATTTTAGTGATTCTATTGTTTTACCATATCTATTCCATCTATTAAACGGCTGGATATATACACTGGTTGTGGTGGCAATTGGCGGATTGCTTTATATTTCCGTTATTTGCCCACTAAAAAAGCAGGCAGCAATTATAAGATATTGCAAACTGCCCCTAACAGAAGAGGAAATGCGTACAGCAATCAATGCAGGATTATTTTCTGATGTGAAAAGTTATTTTGACTATCTGGATAAACAGATGTGTTATGGAGCAGATAACTATCTTTTCTTTTCTACATCAGAAATTGCCGGAATTATCAATGCATGTTGGAAAGTATTTGATTTGAAGGACACCGACTACTTTGCATTGCCTATCTGTATGGAATCTTTTTCCATATTAAATGACTATATCACTGGATTTGAAAATGGAGTATTTTGCGCAGAACGATCTTTATGCAATAAAAGTACGGAACCGAAAATTCCCGTTGTTTCCAGCTATTGGGGTGTCTATGGCGCGGCTTACACACCGAAAAAACTACCAAAATACACAAAAAATATTTAAGGAGAATATAAATGAGTACAAATTATTATATGCTTACCCAAAATAAGAAACTTGCAGATACCTATTTTCCGGAAGAATATGAATTATATCGAGGTGGAGATGTATTTAAAGCAGAGATTCATATCGGAAAAAGATCTGCAGGATGGATGCCCTTATTTAGGGAGCACAAACATGCTTATGATTCCGTAGAGAAGCTGCGTGATTTCTTGCGTGAATATGCGGATGATATTGAGATTATAGATGAATATCATAATATTTTCACTGCTGAGGAATTGGATAAGGAACTCATTTATTGGAAAGAACAGCAGGAAAAATATCCGGATAGAAAAAACTGGAAGTATGTCCCAGGGGGTGTACCGGATGAAATTTTTGGTGGCAGAAGACATCTGATTCCGGTAGAAAAGGACGAAAAGTATGATTTGAAATATCCGATCGATCATGTGGCATATGAAAGACTGGATCCTTATTATGAATTTAAGGGTAGGCACGATATGTACTACCATGATAAAGACGGATACAACTTTACAAATCGAGATTTTTCATAAAGAAAAGAGGAGAATAATAAATGAAAAGTGCATTATTTCGAAAAGATGGATTAGGAACAGCAGTAGGCAGATTGTCTGCATCGGATAAACTGAAATGTGATATGGGTGGTACCATCAATGAATATCAGCTTATCGGAAATGTTGTGGATACTAAAGATTATGATGTAGTTGTATTTGGATGGTTGCGGAATGACAATACCATTGAAGTTATCAAAATGGAATCGATTCCTACAAATGAGGATCCAAATGTTGGATTTATGTGGAAGAATCCGGAAGATGAAACGGATATTATTACCTGCTTAAGTATTCCAAATAATCGTATCGTTGAAGTTATTCAGAAACATCCAGAAAATAGAAAGCCTTATCATTCTGTAAAAATCAATTTGAAGAAAAATACAACTCTTTATTTGAATATTACAGGTGGATATGAAAAACCAATCGGAACAGCTCATGTTTTTCTCCTGCGTGGGGCAATCTCTTCTGAAGCAAAACAACTATCCTCAACAGTCTCTGTAACAATCAGAGAAGGTAATGGACAGCAGGTATTAAGCTAAAGGGAGAGACAACGGGGTATGACAAAAAGACAGCTTTGGCTAAACTTATTCCATACAAATGATGTAGCCCTGGCAACAGCAGTAACTTTGTGTGAGGAATATGCCGCAGCAGGAAAGCAACTGGATACGGAAAAATTAGCAGAAGAAATTAAAAAACTGGATGAAATAATTGAATAAATAACTATGAGCTTAATCTTTAATATTGAGGGTGTAGAACAAAGATTTAAAGAACTTACAGAAGCCGAGTGTAGTAAAAGCGGTATTGAAATACTTGCGCTGGAGTGTCATATAGACCATGTACATATATTTGTTAGTGTACTTCCAACAATAAGCATTCCTACAATAATGCAACAGATCAAAGGCGCTACTTCTGTAGAACTTAGGAAAGAGTTCCCACAACTTAAAGCAATGCCTAGTCTATGGACAAGAAGCTATTTTGTAAGCACAGCTGGCAATGTAAGTTCTGAAACAATCAAATGGTATGTTGATACACAAAAAACCAGACCATAGGAGTAAGTATGCAAAAAGGTATTAAGTTTAGGGCATATCCTAACAAGGACCAACAAAACTTAATAAATCAGACACTTGGCTGTTGCAGACTCATCTACAACAAAGGTCTTGCTATGCGAAACGTTGCCTATAAGAACGGCTCTAAAGTAGGATACTCACAGACTTCTGCTATGCTAACTGAGTTAAAGAAAACCTCAGATTTTGCATTTCTAAAAGAAGTAGATTCTATTGCACTACAACAATCCCTCCGTGATCTTGACAGAGGTTTTGTAAATTTCTTTCAGAAACGTGCAGCACATCCTACTTTTAAAAGTAAACATAATAACCATCAATCCTATAGAACTGTTAATCAGGGAGACAACATCCGTATTGTAGATAAATACATAAAGCTCCCTAAACTTGGCTATGTCAAAATCAAACAGTCTATGGAAGTAGGTAAAATCAATAATGTAACCATAGAGCGTACCCCTTCTGGCAAGTATTTTGTGGTTCTCAACGTAGATTTTGAGCCAGAATTACAGGCTGATAAAGCTGGTTCTATTGGTATTGATGTAGGCATTAAAGATTTCTATTCTGATTCTAATGGAAACGTAGTACACAATCCGAAATACCTTGAAAAGTCTATGCGTAAGCTCGCTAGAGAACAGCGAAAGCTATCCCGCAAACAAAAAGGTTCTATTAATCGCAATAAACAGCGTATTAAAGTAGCTTTGATACATGAAAAGGTTACAAATCAGCGTAATGATTTTCTTCAGAAACAGTCCACTATGCTAGTGCGTGAAAACCAAACAATCTGCATCGAGGACTTGAATGTAAAAGGTATGATTCGTAATCATAAGCTTGCTAAATCAATAGCAAGTGCTTCATGGTCAAAATTTTTTACAATGCTTGAATATAAGGCTATGTGGTATGGTAATGATGTAATCAAAGTGCCTACTATGTATCCAAGTAGTCAGACTTGTAGCTGCTGTGGGTATAAGAATCCTTTGGTAAAGAATCTGGCTATTCGTAATTGGGAATGCCCGGAATGTCATACCAAACATAATCGTGATACCAATGCAAGCATAAATATCTTAAATAAAGGCTTAGAAGTAGCTTAAACATAACGAACCTGTAGGCTAGGACATAGCCGAACAGTATAATCTACGCTTGTGGAGACTATGTAAAACTAAAGTCCTTGCGACAATGTAACGGTCTTAGAAACAAGAATCCCATTGTTTTAGCTGTGGGAGTGTCAAAGTAATGGCATTGGCAATTACCTATGCTTTGCCAACTTAACTAGAAACTCCAAATGGTCTTGTCTACGCAAAGCGTAAGGTACGATTTTGCATAGGAAAATATAGATTTGAAAGACGTCATTTATTTATCGATTAGAAATTCCGAATTCTTTTCACACCATAGAAAATATATTTAGCGACTGTGTAAACAGTCGGGAGAAGTGTAGTAATTACCAATGTCATTACCTTTTGCGCAAATCAGACACATCTTTTAGACTTTTTTGACATATATAAATAGCATTGCATAATCTGTTTTTTATAGGGTAAAGGTGTAAAACCCGCTACCTTTAGGTGGTTGATAGTTTATGATAAATTACAACATTACATGTATAATTACGCTTGTGATAAATCAGTATTTAATGAATCACAGGATGCAATAGATATCGAATTATAAAAATAAAATAATCAAAAATAATAAAAACTACCGCTGAATTTTAAGATTTAGCGGTTTTTTTATACATATATAAATAGATAAAAATATTAAGGAGTATTATGGAAAAGATTGTTATTATTGGTGGAAATGAAAAATCAAAACAGCTTATAAAAGCAATGGTGGAAACAGAAAATATTGAAATAGTATCTATAAATCACGAAAATACATTACCAAAACTTACGATGCCAGTTAGTAAGGATATTCATTATTACGAGGAAATGGGAGACTACATTCATCCCACAAAGAAACAACTAGAAAATATGAATAGGAGACATAAATGAAAACGACGAAAAAGAAAAGTTTTTTATATGAAAGTTATAATCAAAATCGTGAAATTTTTGCACCTATTGAATCGCTTGCAACTACATTCGGTGCTATATTAGGCGTTATACTTTTAGGTTGGCTAACAAATTTCATTATAAAAACAGTAATGCATTACGACATTGTAAAAACTTTGTGTGGTACTTTAGAAAATAAAATTTTGCTTTTTTTTGCTAATCTATTTGTAGGTATAGTTCTTGGAATTATAGAAGTAATTATTATTACAATTATAGTTTTTTTTATTGAAGCTGTATATACAATTATTACAAAAGAAATAGCTATTATGCGATATTGTAAGTTACCCCTGACAGAAGAGGAAATAAGAATCGGTATAAAAAAGAACCTTTATTCCAATATATTAGAGTATTTTGAATTTGTAAATAGTCAAATCACTTATGGATTTGACAAAAGAAGATTAAAATTGTCAAACGAGGATTGTAATGTACGTATTGAATCTTGTATGCAAGTATTTCATCTATCAAGAGACGAAGTGCTTGCCAAATTAGAATTATATAACAAGAGGAAAAGTATAGAAAAGTATAGGAAAAACAACAAAATATCAATTTAAAACTGATTATAAGGAGAAATAAAAATGAAAGAAAATGAAGTGAAAATTGGACAAACTGTATATTTTCAGGAACATTGGTCTGGGGTAATTCAAGAGGCAAAAGTAACTGATATATTGCCTATGGAAGATCAGAAGAGATATCCCGGAAAGAAATATGCTGAATTAAAATGTCGTATCGGTACTTGTGGTGCATTACTTGAAAATATTTACCCCTCTTCCAAGACTTGTGAGGAAGCAGTTCGAAAAACATTTATAGAAAAAGTGGAAAAATACAAAGCTGAAATGAAAACGGTTAGGGATTTGATTATTTTCCCTTTGAAACACACAGTAAGTGACGCAGAAGAATATTCCGATGATGCTGCAAGAAGGGCTTATAAAGAAAGAGCAGAGGAATTGGGATTCATCACGAATAAAGAAATGGAGACAGAAAACTATGAACGTGATTGGTGGTCAAATCAAGCGAGACGGAAAGGAAAGAACGCATGGACACAAGTAATCTAATGGAGCAGATTTTATCCAGTGATAATCTCAATAGAGCATATCTGCAAGTCGTACGAAATAA
>ULVX01009710.1_pt1 | contig 19729 bp, 17 predicted proteins | sample 1959811 | NCBI WGS metagenome assembly ULVX01 (sample SAMEA4835797, study PRJEB28245) | human gut metagenome | biome: gut microbiome; material: fecal sample | place: Denmark | collected 2008
CAAAACACCAGTCGATTCGCGCACCTGCGACACGCTGCCGGGCGCCGCGCTGACCGCTTCATTGTACATCGTCTGGATGGAGTCAATGATGACGATCTGAGGCTTTTTCTGCTGGATGACCTCCTCAATCCGATTCAGGTTCGTCTCACAGAACAGCTCCAGCGTGTCCGAAAAATCGCCGATCCGCATCGCACGCATTTTGATCTGGCGTAAGGATTCCTCGCCTGATACATACAAAATGTGCTGCTTTTTTAACGAAAGGTTCCTGCACATCTGCAAAAGAAGCGTCGATTTGCCGATACCCGGGTCGCCGCCGACCAGCGTCAGCGAGCCGGTAACGATTCCGCCGCCCAGTACCCGGTCGAGCTCTCCCATACCGGTTTCCGTGCGTCTTTCCTCTTCCATCGAAATTTCATTCAGCACCGCCGGAGCGCTCTGCACCCCGGACAGCACCTGCTTTTTCTCTTTTCCGCCTGCGGACACGGAAACCGGTTCCTCTACGAGGGAGTTCCACGCCTTACAGCCCGGACACTGCCCCAGCCATTTTGCCGTTTCATAGCCGCATTCCTGACAGAAAAATCTGGTTTTTATTTTGGTTGCCATTTATTTTGAAATTTCTACCTTTACTTCTCCGATTCCAGCAAGCTCCACGCTCACATTCAGCTTTCCGCCAAGGTTCGTGCGCATTCTGCCCGCATCCTCACCGTTGATTTTTACATCATATTCCGTATCTTCCTCCAGACCGAGTGTGATCTGCGCGTCCTCTGTGCCCTCTACCGTGAAGCTGACGCCATTTTCGCTTTCCGCAAAATGTTCTACGCTCGTGCCGGGCACGGATTCATAGACAAACATGCCGTTTCTTTCCAGCTTGGTAATCTCTTTAAAAGTCTTTACCTTGTACTCATCGCCGCCGGCCTCAAAGCCCTCCTTCTTGCTCTTTTCCTGCAGAAGATGATTGCCGAAGCTGATCTTTCCGTCTGCTTCTGTTCTGATGAGTTCTGCTACTGCTGCCATTCTTTTGTCCTCCTGTCCGCCTTTGCGGCGGTTTGCTGTTTATTTGTTTTTGACGCTGAAAACAACTTTATTCTCGCGGAAGCCTGCACTCACATGATCGCCGGATTTTACCCGTCCCGACAGAATTTCTTCCGCAAGTGCGTCCTCGATCAGCGTCTGAATTGCTCTCTTTAACGGTCTTGCACCCATTTTCAGGTTGCTGTATTTTTCTACGATATGCTCTTTCAAAGATGGTGTCAGTGTCAGGCTGATATCCAACTGCGTCCGGCAGCGCGTAATCAGGCTCTGCGCCAGCAGATTGATAATTCGCTTCATATCGTCTTTTGTCAGCTGATGGAATACGATCGTTTCATCAATCCGGTTTAAAAATTCCGGTTTGAACAGGCGTTTTACCTCTTCCATCACGCCGGCTTTCATCTTTTCGTAAGTCTTTTGCGCATCTTCTTTTGCCGCAAAACCGAGATTTTTTGGCTCCACAATCCGCTGTGCACCGGCGTTGGACGTCATGATGATGACGGTATTTTTGAAGCTGACCTTCCTGCCTCTGGAATCCGTGATATGCCCATCGTCCAGCACCTGTAGCAAAATATTGAAAACATCCGGGTGCGCTTTTTCGATTTCGTCAAATAAAACCACCGAATACGGATTTCTGCGAACCTTTTCAGAAAGCTGTCCGCCCTCGTCAAAGCCGACATAGCCCGGAGGCGAGCCGATCATTTTCGAAACAGAGTGCCCTTCCATATATTCCGACATGTCCACGCGGATCAGCGCGTTTTCTGAACCAAACATCGCTTCTGCCAGCGCCTTGGAAAGCTCCGTCTTTCCGACACCTGTGGGACCGAGGAACAAAAACGAACCGATCGGTCGTCTCGGATCCTGCAGTCCGACTCTGCCGCGGCGCATCGCCCGCGCAACGCTCGATACGGCTTCTTCCTGTCCGATCACGCGCTTGTGCAGAATAGATTCCAGCTTTAACAGCCGTTCGCTCTCTTTTTCGGTCAGGCGGCTCACCGGAACCTTTGTCCAGGTGGAAATGACCTTTGCGATATCCTCTGCTGTCACCTCCGGCTGCCCCTTTTTGCGGCTCTTTTCCTGCCGTTTCTGGTGCTTTTCGTAACGGGTGAGCGCCTCCTTTAGCTTTTGCTTTAGTCTTGAGGCCTCCTCCAAATCCTGATCGCGGATTGCCTGCTCCAGCTTTTCGTCCAGCGCTTTAATTTCCTTTGCCTGGTCTGTTGCCTCGTCAGTCGTCTGCATCCGCTGCAGGCGCACCGCAGCAGCCGCCTCGTCCATCACGTCGATCGCCTTGTCCGGGAGCTTCCGGTCGTTGATATATCGATTGGAAAGATGTACTGCGGCCTCGAGGGCTTCCGGCAGAATCTTTACTTTATGATGCTCTTCATATCTGGAAACGATTCCCTGTAAAATGCCGATCGCCTCTTTTTCCGTTGGCTCTTCGACCGTAACCGGCTGAAAACGGCGTTCCAGGGCAGCATCTTTTTCGATATATTTGCGGTATTCTTCCAGCGTTGTCGCGCCGATCAGCTGAATCTCGCCGCGCGCAAGGGACGGCTTTAAAATGTTGGAAGCGTCAATCGCCCCCTCTGCGCCGCCTGCACCGATCAGTGTATGCAGCTCATCCAAAAACAGTAAAATATTTCCGTCGTCTGTCACCTCACGGATGACCTTACGAATTCGCTCCTCAAATTCGCCGCGGTATTTGCTTCCCGCGATCATCCCGGACAGATCCAGCATCAGAACCCGTTTATCCTTTACCGTATCCGGCACGCTGCCCTCCGTAATCCGAAGCGCAAGTCCCTCGACGATCGCCGTTTTGCCGACACCGGGTTCTCCTACCAGGCACGGATTGTTCTTCGTCCTGCGGCTTAAAATCTGAATCACGCGCCCAATCTCCTGATCGCGCCCGACAACTGGATCGAGCATTCCCTGTGCAGCCAGCTTCGTCAGATCCCGGCTGTAAAGCTCCAGCGTCCCGGTCTGGCTCTTTTTTTGCCTGCGTCCCAGCTCTTCGCGGTACGCCGTAGGGTCCAGTCCTGCTGCCAGGAGCGTATCCCGCATGATTTTCTGCAGCGGCAGCGACAGCGTCTGCAGCACCCGCACTGCAACATTATCCCCATCTCCTAAAAGCGCTAACAAAATGTGTTCCGTTCCGGTCAGCGCGCTGCCTGCCTTTTCCGCCTGTCTGTGGCTTTCCTCCAGAACTTCCTCTGCCCGGGGGGAATAACCGTCCCGCTCTATGACCGGATTGGGCGTCTCCGGAGCCAGCAGATCCTGAATCATTTCCCGGATCGCCTCTTCTTTTGCCCCGTTTTCCGTCAGAACCCTTGATGCCACACCGGTTCCTTCTTTGATCAGGCCCAGCAGGATATGCTCTGTCCCAACATAATTCTGATGCAGGCTTTTTGCCGCCCGCCCTGCCAAAAGCAGGGCAGTTTTTGCCTTATCCGTAAACTGTGACTGCATCTGTTATAGTCCTCCATACTCTTCATAAATCTCATCTATCAAAGCATGTACTTCCTCGCGGGAAATATTCCGACAACTTGCCCGTGCCAGAATGACCCGCAGCGACTCCCGCATCTGCTCCAGATCACTGATTCGATCCGCATCAATCGCAATCACTGCGCCGCGGCGTCTGTCCACCTTGACGAAGCCCTCCTGCTTGAGCACGGTATATGCCTTATTCACTGTATGCATGTTAATCCCAATGGATTCTGCAAGCTGCCGCACGCTCGGGAGGGACTCTCCCTCCTTGAGCCTGTTTGTCGCAATCCCGACAATGATCTGATTGCGCAGCTGTATATATAACGCTTCTTCGCTGTTAAAATCGACTTCCAGAATCATGCTGATCTCCCATCCATTTTCTCTTTAAAGTGTTCTAGAAACACTATAACAAGAATCCTGAAAATAGTCAACAATAGCATGCACGCGCTGCGAGCATGCTATTGTCATGAATAAAACAAAACACCCGGCACTGCTGTTTCCTGTGCTCCCGCCAGACAGCGGGCAGTTTGCAGCAAAAGCCGGATGTTTTTCATGGATTCACGACAATAGCATGTTCGCAGAACGTGCTTCTATTGTTTTCTGAATGCTTGCTTTTTGGAAGATTTATTTCAGGTCAAGGAATTCAAATTCAAGATCGTCATCATCCAGGAAATTCTTGGACTGCCAATCTTTGGATTTGCCCTTTTTGCGGCGCGGACGTTCTTCTTCCTCTTCCTCATCCTCGTCTTCATATTCGTCGACTCTGGGGCGACGGACAGGCTTCTTTACCGGAGCCTTCTTTGCCGGACGGCGGCGCGGACGCTCTTCTTCCTCTTCCTCATCCTCGTCATCGTCTTCGTCCTCGTCGTCATCGTCATCCTCTTCTACATAACGGGCAGGCTTTTTGCGGCCGAAGCGGCGCGGACGTTCTTCTTCCTCTTCCTCGTCCTCATCCTCATCGTCGTCTTCGTCATCTTCGTCGTCATCATCATAATCGTCATAGTCTTCATACGTGCTTCTGACTTTGATGATCAGGATTGTTACAACGATAATCAGAACTACGATTACAAACGCCATCAGAATAACGACAAAGCGCATGCTCTTTGCGGTCTGGTCGATGGTCGCCTGGTTGTTCTTGTTGGTCTCCTCTGCATTCAGCAGGTCACTGACCTGATATCTGGTTCCCATAGTATTATCATGCAGATACCATGCACTGCTGCCGCTTCCGTCATCCTCAAAGGCGACGGAATAATCTGCGGAGTTGTCTACGATCGGCTCCTCCTCCGGTTCCTCCGTCTCCTGAGTTTCGTCAACAGCCGGCTCTGCTGTCGCCTCCGACACATGTGCCTCTACCAGATCGGAACGGATATATCCGCTTACATTATCAAATGTTACTGCATACCAGGTCTTGCCGTCGCTGCCTTGTGTCTCGCCGGTAACGGTCAGCTCCTGTCCGCTGGCTGCCTTACCTGCAACGCTTGCGCTGGTGGAAGCTTCGCTTCTGATATTAACGCTGGAAGAGGTTACGGTTGCGCTGGTAACGGTTCCTGCAGCAGCTGTCACTGCTGCGTTATCCTCTGCGGCATTATCCTCTGCGGCGTTATCCTCTGCGGCTGCATCAGCATTTCCGTCCTCTGCAGCATTGGTGTCGGTTGTTGTGGTCGTTGTCGTTCCGCTCGGGGAAGAGGTCAGCGGCACAGCGCCGACTTCCATTGTGGATGTAAATAAAAATACCGCAGCAAGTGCACATCCCAGCACAGTGCTGAACTTGGTCGTCCATTTCATCATTCTAGTTTACGTACCTTTCTGATTCCGATCCGCAAAGGTCTCTGCGGTCCTTTTCTTTTTTCCAAACTCCTCAGCCAGGCTTCCGATTTCGCCTGTCGCCAGTGCTCTATCGGTATATTATGCTTCGTCGATCGCTTTACCGATATCGTGTCTCATATATTTGTTGGCAAAATTGACCCATTCGGTCGCTGCATACGCTTTTGCGCGCGCTTCCTTTAAGGTAGGCGCCTTCGCTGTGATACCCAGCACACGTCCACCGTTGGTCAGGATCGTCTTTCCGTCTTCTGCAAACCTGGTTCCTGCATGGAAACAGAACACATCGTCTTTTCCGTCAAAGGATTCCAGGCCGGAAATCGGGAGTCCCTTGTCGTATTTTAACGGATAACCGTCCGATGCCAGCACAACACAAACTGTCGCATTGTCTTCAAACTCCAACTTGAGCTGATCGAGCGTACCGTCGATACATGCCTCGCAAACGTCCAGAATGTCATTTTTCATACGCGGCAGCACACCCTGCGCTTCCGGATCACCGAAGCGGACATTATATTCCAGCACTTTCGGGCCGTCAGGTGTCAGCATCAGGCCGAAGAAAATTACACCCTGAAAGGTGCGTCCTTCCGCAGACATTGCATCGACGGTAGCCTGATAGATATATTTTTTACAGAACGCATCAACCTCTTTTGTATAGAATGGAGACGGAGAAAAATTGCCCATGCCGCCGGTGTTCAAGCCCTGATCGCCGTCCTTTGCGCGCTTGTGATCCTGGGCGGAAGACATGATCTGGATGGTCTTGCCATCTGTAAAGGACAGCACGGAAACCTCGCGTCCGGTCATGAACTCTTCGATGACCATCTTGTTGCCGGCTGTGCCGAATTTCTTATCTGTCATAATCGTGCATACGCCGTCTTCCGCTTCTTCCAACGTGCTGCAGATTAAAACGCCTTTTCCAAGTGCAAGGCCATCCGCCTTTAAAACGATCGGGAATTTCGCTTTGGTATGCAGATATTCCAGCGCATCCTCTGCCTTGTCGAACACTTCATAGGCAGCCGTCGGAATATTGTATTTTTTCATCAGTTCCTTGGAAAATGCCTTGCTGCCTTCCAGAATCGCCGCATTTTTGCGAGGACCGAATGCACGGATCCCGGCTGCCTCCAGCTGGTCTACCAGGCCCCCGACAAGCGGATCATCCATGCCGACGATAACGAGGTCGATCTCTTTTTCCTTTGCGAACTCGGTCAGACGGTCAAATTCCATCGCGCCGATCGGAACGCACTCTGCCAGCTGCGCAATTCCGGCGTTGCCGGGCGCACAGTAAATCTTCTCTGCTTTCGGGCTCTTTGCCACACTTGCAGCGATCGCATGCTCTCTGCCGCCGCTTCCCACAATCAGAATTTTCATATGAACCTCCATATTTTCAGGCGCTTTCGCTGTTATGCGATGCAATTTTGCATCACGATGCGATAATCGTCTTTCCATCCACAACGGTTACTCTGCCCTGGGCAATCAGATCGATGGCCTGGGGCAAAATTTTCCATTCCGCTTCCTCCATGACCCGCTGCTGCAGACTCTTGGGTGTATCGCCCTGCTGCACTTCAACCGCCTTCTGTAAGATAATCGGACCGGTATCCATTCCGTTGTCCACAAAATGCACCGTCGCGCCGGTGACTTTTGCACCGCGCGCAAGCACACCCTCATGGACATGCAGACCGTAAAAGCCAACGCCGCAAAACGCAGGGATCAGCGACGGATGGATATTGATAATCTGATTTGGGAACGCTTCGATCATCTCTGCCGGAACAGCGACTAAAAATCCTGCCAGCACGATCAGATCCGGTGCGATTTCCTTTACCTTTTCGGTCAGGGCATGATTGAATGCCTCTCTGCTCTCGAAAGATTTCGGAGAAAGACAGATTGCTTCCACATTATGCTGCCGCGCACGTTCCAGCGCATATGCGCCCGGGTTGTTGCTGATCACCGCTGCGATTTCGGCATTGCGGATTTTTCCCGCGTCAATCGCATCGAAAATCGCCTGCAGGTTCGTACCTCCGCCGGAGACACAGACCAGAAGCCTTAACATAAGGTCACTCCCTTTTCGCCTGCTTCGATGGTGCCTACCACATAAGGGGTATCGCCTGCAGATTTCATTGCTTCCATGGTCTTATCCACATCTGCGGGATCTACTGCGACGATCATACCCAGTCCCATGTTATAGGTGTTATACATCATATGCTCTTCGATATTGCCCTTTTTCGCCATCAGGGTAAAAATCGGAGGAACGGGATAGCTGTTTTTGTTGATCACCGCATGGGTACCCTCTTTTAACATACGGGGCACGTTTTCATAAAAGCCGCCGCCGGTGATATGGCTGCATGCCTTTACGGTTACGCCGGCTTCTTTGACTGCCTTTAACGCCTTAACATAGATGCGTGTCGGAGCCAGCAGGGTCTCGCCCAAGGTTGCGCCCAACTCATCATAATAGGTGTTTAAGCTTTCAACGGTCATGTCGAATACCTTACGAACCAGAGAGAAGCCGTTGGAATGCACGCCGGAGCTTGCCATGCCGATCAGCACGTCACCGGGCTTTAAGTTTTCGCCGGTAATCAGGTCTTTTTCATCCACTACGCCGACTGCAAAACCAGCCAGATCGTACTCATCCTCCGGCATCAGTCCGGGATGTTCTGCTGTCTCGCCGCCGATCAGGGCAGCTTCCGACTGTACACAGCCTGCGGATACGCCTTTTACGATCTCTGCGATCTTCTCGGGAATATTTTTGCCGCATGCGATATAGTCCAGGAAAAACAGCGGTTCGCCGCCTGCGCATGCAATATCGTTTACGCACATGGCAACGCAGTCGATACCGATGGTATCATGCTTGTCCATAAGAAAGGCGAGCTTGATCTTGGTTCCGACACCATCTGTACCGGATACCAGGGTAGGCTTTTCCATATCCTTGATCTTTTCCAGGGAAAATGCACCGGAAAAACCGCCCAGTCCGCCAAGCACTTCCGGGCGCATTGTCGTCTTTACATACTGTTTCATCAGTTCCACCGATTTGTATCCGGCTTCAATATCCACTCCAGAACTCTTGTAATCCATCTGATCCTCCATACCGTGCCTGTGCACCTGTTTATTTTGTGTAGTTGTGATAGCCGCATTCCTGCAGCTTTGCATCCTTTTTCAGTACGCCGTCTTTCATTTCTGCGCTGTAAGCCTTGAGCTTTGCAAGAAGCTCCGGATCGGAAACCGCTAAAATCTTCGCCGCCAGAATACCTGCGTTTGCACCGCCGTTGATCGCAACGGTCGCCACCGGGATACCGGAGGGCATCTGAACGATGGAATACAGGGAATCCCTGCCTCCCAGAGACGTCGTGTGCATCGGGATACCGATCACCGGCATCGGAAACAATGCAGCGCACATACCCGGCAGATGAGCTGCCATACCGGCGCCGGCGATAATCACCTTTACGCCCCGCTCCTCCGCGGTCTGTGCATATTCAAAAAAAGTATCGGGCATCCGATGTGCGGAAATAATCCGCATTTCATAGGAAATACCGAATTTGTCCAAAATCTCAGCTGCTTTTGCCATTACAGGCATATCGGAATCACTGCCCATTACAATACTGACCTGTGCCATGTGCTTTTATCCTCCTGTCAAAATATGTCGCAACTTATCAATCTACAGTGTACTAAACTTTTTTAGCAGATGCAACCCATTTTTATCTTACAGTTCACTCGCAGCTTTCTGTGCACAGCGCGGGTGAACTGTAAGATGTTTATCCCTGATACAGCGGCAAATTTAATTCTTCCGTGCCGTCCAGTACGAAAAATCCGTCCTTGATCAGGCCAATCCTGGTGCCGTCTGCACATACTGCTGTTACCTCTGCCAGCTCTGCGTACGGAATCGTAATATCTGTGTGGCAGTTAAAATATGCCTTTTCCGGATCGGTATGACGAAGCGCGGACACCTCGTTGTCCCGCGCAATGATCGCCTTGCCATCCGGATTATAGGTCATGCGGTCTTCTTCATAGCTGTAGCAGGTATCACCCACTGCGAAGTGGGGGCCGGTCTTTTCTGCAATCAACACCGGAAGCTTGTCATTGATTTCATAACGGCGCGCCACCATATAAGCAGTCGTGTTCGTACCAATAGCAAATTCGCCGATCGGCAGCGTATCATGATGATACAGCACACCATCCTGCAGCAGCTTTTCATTTTCTGCTTCCTTTTCAAAGTTACGGCAGGCGTATTTGGTAATCATGCCATCCCTAAACTGCAGCTCCAGATCGTTGTACTGCATACCGCGCAAAAACGTCTGCGGTACATGTAAAACGCCTTCTGTTCCGGTCAGCTTCGGAGAGGTGAACACTTCCCCAACCGGAATGTTGACGTCCGCCACGCAGTTTTCGAAATTCGTTTCCTGCGCAGGGTTGTTGAGCGTATGGAGCATGACCTTCATATCGGTGTGGTTGTCGCCGCGCCCCTTGATCTCCACCCACGCTGCCTTATCCAGCGCATCGATCAGGTGCTGCTGAATCGTCTCGTAGGTCTTGTAATCCAACGTATTGATCTTTAACACTTCGTCGAAAATCTCCGGGAAATGCTCGCCGATGCCCGGAACCGGGAACGCGATACAGGTAAAGCTTCTTTCCTCCGGGTCGATATATTCGTTCGTCATCGCACCCGCCTGGCTCTGATATTCGACATACAGCTTCTGCTGTTCGGCCGATAAGGTGAGCAGATGCTCCTTGCTCGCAGGCTCGAAGGGCTCTTCGCCGAATGCTTCGATGACAGCGGGACCTGCATGGACAACCGCCATATCTTTGTACTCTTCCCACGCATTTTTGCGGCATTCCAGCATCCTGTGGACATATTTTTTGTCCAGGTACAGTGCCTTATCGTTTTCATGGTCATAGTCGAACTGCCGGTTCACTGCACCGCCGAAAAATCCGAGCCGGAACACTCTGCGTCCCTCTGCAAAGCTCGCAGGTGTGCGGGCGATGACAGGCTCTAAGCCCATTTTTCTGAAGTTTTCAATTGCAGCTTTTACGACACGCTCAAAGCCCAGAGGATAACGGATCTGGACGGATTTCTTTTTGTCCAGAGGCTTCTTTGCCAGCTCAAAGCCCTTGCGAAAGCCCTCCGTGTAGGTGTCTGCGATTTTCTGAATTTTTTCTTCCGGCAGACCATTCAAATGCTCTGCCAGCTTCCACTGGTCATCCGCGATATATTCCCCGAACCAGAACAGGTAACGGATATCAGACAGGTCTGCGTTTTCGATGATATCCAGCGCAAATCTCTGTCCCCAGTCCACGGTATGGCGGATCGCATGCTCTGCAGTCAGCTCCGCATAGTCGCTTGCAAACCAGTAGAAAATATCCCGGATCTGGGAATATTCCGGTGCTTCTTTTGTCTCCTCGAAGCTTTCTGCAAACGCACAGTAAATTTCGACAAACAGCTCCAGGCGGATCGTGATGCCTTCCAGATCCTGTTCATAAATAAACGCAGGCAGGCTGCGCAGCTCCGCCGCAACTGCAGAAAGCAGCTGTCCAAAGGTTTCGCCAAGCTGTGCATACGCCCAGTCGGGGTTTGCATAGCTCGTCTCATAATTGCGTCCCATCAGGTCGATGAAGCAGCTTTCGTTGTGCCGTTCCAGCTCTTGCAGAGAGGCTTCCCGCATCGCCCCGGACGCTATCCATTTGTATTCTTCGAGGAGGACGCCCAGGTAGTCCGCGTTTTCTGCAAAATAGCGTTGAAACTGCTCCGGCATCCGTTTTTCTTTTTCGATTTCCAAAATACGCTGTGAGGCAAGCTCAAACCGTTCTTCCATTACTGTCATAATCCATACACTCCTACTGCCACAATCCCCCCGATCCCCAACAGGGTCAGGGCGTTCAACACAATGCCAATCCAGGCGAACAGATAAAATTTATCCTCTTCCAGCTTCGCCATAATTCCAAGTACCAGACCTGCCGCAGAAAAAATCAGGCACAGCAGTGCCACCACGCCGTAGCGCACATATGCCGTCCCATGATTCTGCCAGGTAAAATAGACGGTCAGGAAAACAGAAATCAGGGACATTGCCCCCAGCATTGCTGACAATATCCCTTTTTTGGATTCCCTCTTATCGGTAAAAATGTAATGCCTGTGCACGCCGGTCTCCTTTCCGAAAAGCTTCGCTTACGCAGTTCCCTATCCGTAACCGGGAGCTGCGTAAAAATCCTATCTCCTGCATTCTCAGAAAATCAATTTGCCCCGGTGCGCCAGCTGTCTTGCGCCGTTTACGATCAGCAGCACGCCGCTTGCAATCCCGGAAACCAGCACAACCGCGCCGACCGCGATGTTCAAAGCGCCGCTGCCGCCCAAAAGCTTATAGGTCTTTTCTTCCATATTGGTTGAACCTCCTTATTTTGCACCGTACTGCGCGTAATAAGCGTCGATCGCAGCCTTTAAGGTATCATCAATATAAACCTGTCCCTTGTAGGGCTTGTTATACAGATATTCTGTCACCTCTGCCATGCTTACGATGGCATTGGCGTCAAAACCATACTTCTCTTTGATCTCTTCCAGCGCGCTCTTCTCAGAAGAAAGTCCGCGCTCCATGCGGTTTAAGGAAACCATCAGTCCGACGATCTCCACATCTGCCTGTGCTTTTAAGATCGGGAAGGTTTCTTCGATGGACTTGCCGGAGGTCGTTACATCCTCAATAATAACAACGCGGTCGCCGTCCTTTAACTTGCTGCCCAGTAAAATACCGGTGTCGCCATGATCCTTTACTTCCTTACGATTGGAACAGTAACGGATATCCTTGCCGTAAAGCTCGCTGATGGCCATCGTCGTCGCAACGGTCAGCGGAATGCCTTTGTATGCGGGTCCGAACAGCACGTCAAAATCCAGTCCGTAGTTGTCATGAATCGCCTTTGCATAATATTCGCCCAGTCTGCGCAGCTGTGTGCCGGTCACATAAGCGCCCGCATTCATGAAAAACGGGGACTTACGTCCGCTCTTCAACGTAAAATCGCCAAACTTTAAGACATTGCTGTCCACCATAAATTCGATAAATTCCTGTTTATACTGTTCCATTTCGTGTATTCTCCTTCGTTGCAGTGCATTGAAAATGCCTGTGCTTTGTTATGAATGCAGCGCGATCGCCTGCAGATACAAAAAGATAATGTTAGTATAGCATTGCAAGACAGGTTTTTCAACCGTTAACTAACAGCACTGCGCTAAAGGGCGAGAGGTCTAATACACAGCCGTTCTCATATACCAGCTCTTCCCGTTTTTTGCTGCCGCCAAAGCACTCCCAATCGCTGTTAAGCAACTCGCGATAGCTGCCGTCTTTCTGCAGCGGTACGGCATAGCCGTTTTGCGGCTGAGCGGAAAAATTGAATACGCCGATCACGGTCTGGTCGCCCGCCATTCTCTGCATCGCGTAGATCACGCGCCCCTCCTGATGGCAGTCCAGCCAGGTAAAACCGTCGCGGTTAAAGTCCTTTTCCCAGAGCGCCGGATGATCGAGATAAAGGTGATTCAGTTCCTTCATATAATGATAGAACGCCTCGTGAATCGGGAAATCCAGCAGGTTCCAGTCCTGCTCCCGCTTTTCATCCCATTCCCGGAACTGCCCGATTTCATTGCCCATGAAATTCAGCTTTTTACCCGGATGCAGCATCATATAGGCGTACATGGCGCGTGCCTGTGGGAATTTCCGTTCGTAATCGCCGTTCATCTTCTGCAGAATCGTCGCCTTTCCATGCACTACCTCATCATGGGAAAGCGGCAGCAGATAATGCTCGTTATACGCATACATCATTGAAAAGGTCAGCTTGTGGTACGCTTCCGTGCGCGCCGACGGATCGAGCTGAAAATATTCCAGCGTGTCGTGCATCCAGCCCATGTTCCATTTTAAATCGAATCCAAGTCCGCCCTGATCAGCGGGCGCCGTTACGCCGGAGAAATTCGTAGAATCCTCCGCCGCCAGGATACAGTTCGGAACGCGCTCTTTCAACCCTTTATTCATAAAACGGATAAAGTCAACTGCATTACCGTTTACGCCGCGCCGTTCATCCCCCTGCCAGTAAATGATCCGGCTGATGGCATCCATCCGGATACCGTCAAAATGAAACTCCTTCATCCAGTAATACGCCGCAGACTGTAAAAAGCAGCGCACCTCCCCACGGGAATGCATAAAATTACAGCTTCCCCATTCACTCACTCCAACATCCCTGCTCGGATATTCGTACAGCTCTCCGCCATCGTAACGTTTCAAACCGTAATCATCTGTGGCAAAGTGTACCGGTACAAAATCCAGCAGCACATAAATTCCATTCTGATGCATCTGATCCACCAGCTTCTGTAATCCCTCTGCCGTACCATACCGGGCAGTCGGAGCAAAAAATCCCGTATTCTGATATCCCCAGCTTTCATCGCAGGGATGCTCGCTCAGCGGAAGAAATTCCACACAGTTATAGCCGCTTTCCTTCAGATACGGGATCAGAACCTCTCCCAGCTCCTCATAGGTATACCAGTCGGTCTGTCCTGTACCCGGCTTTTTAAAAGAGCCGGCATGTACCTCATAAATATTGAGGGGCTTCGTGCTGATATCCTCCCGATCCTTTAACCATTTTTCATCGGTAAATGCATAACGGTTAAGATCCCGTACCACTGATTTATGTGCCGGGCGAAGCTCCATTCCAAACCCGTAGGGATCACAGTGCTCCTGACAGGAACCATCCCTGTGCCAGATACGGAATTCATACAGGTCCCCTTCTTTTACCTGGTCCAGTGTAATTTCATAAAAGTTGCCGTCATGCACCCGCTGCATTCCGTGTCCCTGTCCGTTTAATACAAGCTCCACGCCCGCTGCAGAGGGGGCAAACGTCCGAAACGTCGTGCGCTCCTTCGTGTAATGGGCACCCAGATATTTATAAGCTTCAAATTCCTGTCCGGTATAAAATCCGTAAAAATCCATGTTCTTCTCCCTTTCTTCTCTCTCCGTCCGCAAAGATCATTTTTTGCAGCCTGCTTTTCTGATCTGCAGTTACAGTTCACTCGCGCCATTCGCAAAAACGCGTCGTTGATTTTCTTGACGGGTGTCTATTTACGCCGTATACTGATGATATTATCATACCAGCCGGAGCGTTTCCGGCACAATCGACAATCCTGCCCCTTGTTACAATACTGGACGTTTCGGGCAAATTGTCCAGAAAGGAAGGAATTCTTTTGGATCAACGGGAAATCAAAACCAAACGCGCCATCAAGAATGCATTTCTGATGCTGCGTGCCCAAAAGCCGATCGAAAAAATCACGATCCGGGAACTTGCCGCCCTCGCAGAGATCAGCAAAGCCACCTTTTATCTCCATTATCAGGATATTTACGACCTTTCCGAGCAGATCGGGAAAGAGGTGCTCACCAATATTTTAAACAGTATTTCCAAACCGGAAAATGTACTGGAAAAGCCCGATGTGTTCACAAGGGAAATCACAACGGGCTTCTTTTCTCAGATCAATCTGATCCAGCTTCTGTTCTCCGGTTCGCAGGCGCATATTCTCCCAGACCTCGTCGATTCGTCGATCCGGGAATATATTTACCGCCTGAAACCGGAATATGCAGACAATATGCAGTTCAACATTCGCCTCTCCATGCTCATCAAGGGAAGCTTCTATGCGTTTTATGATAACTACCACAAGTATGACAACGCTGCGCTGATCGATGAGATCTGCGCGTTTCTTGGACAGTGCACCCGATGAAGGAGCATTAACGCAAAGCGACCAGCAGGAAGAAATTCTCCCGCCGGTCGCTTTTTTTATTCTGATTTGCTCTGCTTAGAACTTTCCGCTTCGTCCTGAGCCTCCTCCACCGCTTTCGCTTTGGGTACTTGAGGAGGAAGAGCTTTCTCTCTCAATTTTGCGTCTTGTCTGGGTCGTGTGGGTGTAACGATCCTCTTTCCGGCTCAGCTTTAGCTTTTCGGAGACATAATCGTTCGCTTCTGTTTTCTGATGCACCGTGTGCATCTTCAACAGCAGCAGCAGACAGATAATGATAGAAATCACACAGGAAATTCCAAGCGCCATTAAAAAGCTCACCCCGAAATTTTCTCCGGGAGTCGCTTCATAATCCTCATAGTCACCGGAATCGTATCCCTCAGGCGCACTGACAGGTGTTCCCTGCTCTGCAAGCTGTAAGTAATTGCTGCAGGCATCGATATAGTCACCAAAGCCTCCATACCAGTCGTCATCCCGGAAATTATCCAGGAAATAGGTTTCCAGCTGTTCCTGACCATACGCGTTGAACACCTCAGAAGCCTTCGGACCGTATACAAACATCGCATAATCCCGATCCTCCATGCTCAGCAGGATCATAATGCCGTCCCGGTCCTCTCCCATGCCCATCTCATAGTCATGATAGATGGTATAATCTGCGGTATATACGCTCTCCGTGCTGTAATCCGTATAATCATCAACCGTTATCATATAGACGCCGCACTGATATTCTTCGGAAACCTGCTGTGCACGCTGCTCCAGATCTTCCCACTGACTGTCTGTCAGGATCCCGGCATCATCCGTTACATAATTTAACTGTGCATTGCTCTCCGCAAAAACTGTCATCGGAGCCAGAAGAAGACAAAGGGCCAGCAGCACAGAAACAAATCCGTTCGGTTTTTTCTTCATCTCTTTCTCCCCCTTACGACAGCATCAAAATGATCGTCAGCACAACCGTCATCGGTGCTGCAATGGCCGCAAACAATCCCCAGAACTTTCCTTTGCTCGTCGGAAGGTCGCCGACCATCTTGCCGGTCTGACCGTTCATCGCAAACAAAAAATCCTGTCCGTTCCATTTCGTATGCAGCATCCAGACCGGAAGCAGTGCATAATGTACCTTGCCGCGCTTTAAATCGATCTGCTTGTGCTCAAGAGTACAGGAGTCATATCCGGTTACCGTTCCCCGAAGGGCATCCTCCAGTGTGCTGGCACAGCGCGTATCCGCACGCTTCTGGCTGTCCTTGACACTCACATCATATTTGTCTGCAAGAAAGCCCGGCAGATATGCAGTGGAAAACTCCTTTAACCCGCTGTAATCATAGGGCTCGATGGAATCCATATGATCATCCGGCATTTTGGATGACGCATCCACCGGAATTTTCTCAAAGCCGATGGAGCCGGCACGGGATACCTCATAATGACGGGTTTCCGTAATCTCTTCGTCACCCTTTTCGTATACCTTCGATGTCGTAGCCTTATAGGATGCTTCTCCGGAGGCTTTGCCGTCGAACATCCAGAACGGAACATAAACGCCCTGGATCTCTTCGATATGGTTGTCGTCCTTAAAGGATTTCGGCAAATAAGGTCTTCCCTTATAGTGCATTTTCAGTTTTTCGATCGCTTCTTTTTTGCTGACCTTAAACGGGATCACATAATCCGGCTTCAATACACCGGAAAACTGTCCGGGCACAACAGTCGGATTCCCGCAGTAGGGACAGGAGGTTGCAGCAGTCGTCTCATCGCAGATCAGCTCCGCGCCGCAGGAGGGACAGTTGTAGCTCTTCATGCCTGCTGCATCCTTGCCCCAGTTATCACTGATATCCGAAGTATCCCAGCCCTCTTCGGCCGCCTTTGCCTGCTGTTGCTTTTTCTGTTCCGTCTCTTTTTCTGCCTTTTTCTGGGCTTCGACAGATTTTTCTTCCTTCTTGGCATACATCGCTTCGATTTCTGCGACTTCATACTCCGTACCGCAGTAATCACATTTCAGCTTGCCAAGGCTTTCCGAATAATGCAGCGGTCCGGTACAGGCCGGACACTGATAATTGGTAATTTGTTCCGCCATAACAGCTCATCCCCTCTCAGAATCGTAATCATCCCTGTATCTCTTTGGATCAGTTCTGTACATCTCCTGCATCAAAGGGGTCTCCGCACTCCGGGCAGAATTTCGGCGGATTGGTGGGATCCTCCGGAACCCAGCCGCACTTGTTGCATTTATACTGTTTTACTGCAGCCGGTTTGGGCTTTCCGCATTCGGAACAGAATCTGCCTTTGTTGACTGCACCGCAGCTGCAGGTCCAGGTATCGTCAACAGGCTTGGGCTGGCCGCATTCTGCACAGAATTTGCCGGTGTTTACTGCGCCGCAGCTGCATTTCCAGCCCCCTGCAGGAGCTTCCATCTTCGGTGCTGCCGCTGCCTGCTGTGCCGCTGCATTCGCTGCTGCCTGCTGTGCCGCCATCTGTTGCTGCTGCCCCATCGCATACAGGCTCTGCGCATTGATGCCGCCTGCCTGCTGTGCCATGCCCATTCCCATAAATGCCATTGCAGGCCCGGCTGACGTATTGGAAGCAGCTGCTGTCATCGCCTGAGCCTGGGCACGGGACAGGGCGCCGGCTGCACGGGTCGGATCCATATATGCAGCTTCACGCTGCATCTCTTTGATCATCTGCTCGTCTTCTTCACTTGCCTTGACGGAAGATACGCCAAAGGAAACGATCTCCAGACCGCGGACATCCTTCCATTCTGCAGAAAGCTCATCATTTAATGCTTTCGAGATCTCCTTTGTATGGGCAGTCAGACCGGAATAACGGACACCGGTTTCCCCAACCCTTGCAAAGGCGGGCTGCAGTGCTGTCAACAGCTCTGACTTTAACTGATCATCAATCTTATCACGGGTATAATCCTCTGATACATTACCGCAGACATTGGTGTAGAACAGCAGCGGATTCGTGATTCTGTAGCTGTAGGCTCCAAAGCAGCGGATACCGATATCCAGATCGATGCCTGCCCGTTCATCTACCACCCGGAACGGAACCGGAGACGGAGTCCCGTATTTATTGCCGGTAATTTCCTTTGTATTGAAATAATAAACTCTCTGTTCTTTAGGTGTCTCGCCGCCGAAAGTAAAACGCTTGCCGATATTTTTGAACACCGCACTGATACCAGCGCCTAAGCTTCCTGTAAAAACAGACGGTTCTGTAGACATATCATATGTATATTCACCCGGTTCTGCGCACACATCCACGATCTTACCCTGGTCTACGATCAACATACACTGACCGTCTGCAACTGCAATCAGGGAACCGTTGGAAATCACATTGTCGCCGCCCTTGTTGCTTGATCTGCCGGATACCTTCTTGCGCCCTCTTACCGCCAGAACATCAACCGGAAGAGCTTCACAGTAAAAATACTCCTTCCACTGATCCGCCATTACACCGCCAGCTGCGCCCATTGCCGCTTTTATCAATCCCATACGTAAGTCCTCCTTTTTTCCTGCAGTCAGATTCCTTATCCAAATATACACAGCTTACCGGCATTTGACTGCAATTTAACGATACTATCAATATTATTCTATCAGAATTTTCTACAAAAATCCATATATTTTAATTACAATTTTGTGCATCCCGTTCAGACAAGCCCCGGGCTTTGGCATATGCCAACAGCCTCTTTTGAGCATCCTCCAGGGTTCCGAAGGACTCCCGACAGCAGATCACCTTCCGGCATCCGTCCATGCAGCGCATCGCCTGCTCCAAAAGCTCCTCCGGAATCGGTTCAAAGGCCGGTGCGGAGAAAAGCTGAGAGGAAAGTGCCTTTGCCGCCGGATAATCCAGGTCGTTTTCCCAAAGCAGTCCTGCCGCAAAGGGGATGCCTTCCCGCTGCAGTCTCCGAAACGTATTTCTTCCGCTGCCATTTCCGGCAATGACAAATACCTCCGGAGTCCCTTTCACTGCCGCCAGCTCCATTTCCTGGCTTTCTTCCTCAAAGCTCCCCTGAGTGATCTGAAACAGCTTCGAAAGATGTCCCGGCCTGAAAATTTCCTCCGGCGTTCCGACCTGCTCCACAAAGGCTCCATCCACACACAGGATCCGGTCAGATACCCGCGCGGCAAGCTCCAGCTCATGCAGCGACAGGATCACTGTCAGTCCCTTTTTTTTCTGAAGCTCCTGCAGCACGGAAAGAAATTCCAGCTTATATTTTATATCCAGATAGGAAGTCGGCTCATCCAACAGCAGGATTTCCGGCTGCTGACAAATCGCCCTGGCAAGCAGGATACGCTGTCTCTGTCCGTCGCTGATCCTCGCAAAATCCCGGTCCTTGAATTCCAGCACATGCACGGCTTCCATTGCTTCCTGCACGGCTTCATGATCCTTTGCGGACAAAACTCCGAACCGCCCGGTATAGGGGTAACGCCCGGTTGCCACCACATCCTCACAGGTCATCAGCTCTGTATGCGGCCGCTTTGTAAAGACAACCGCCATCTTTTTTGCCAGCTCACGTCCCGAAAGACTCTGCAAATTTTTATCCTCCAAAAGGACACTGCCTCCCAAAAGCTCCAGCTGACGCGCAATGCTTTTTAAAATGGTGGATTTTCCGGCACCGTTTGGACCGATCAGCGTCAGGATTTCCCCTTTTTTCAATTCGATCTCAATATTCTGTATCAGCGGCTGGGT
>ULVX01059163.1_pt1 | contig 19609 bp, 16 predicted proteins | sample 1959811 | NCBI WGS metagenome assembly ULVX01 (sample SAMEA4835797, study PRJEB28245) | human gut metagenome | biome: gut microbiome; material: fecal sample | place: Denmark | collected 2008
CTTATAAATTAATTTAAATCAAAGTGTTGCGGAATTAAGGTAAAATATGCCCATCAAAAGACATATCGAGTTAGGAAACCAATATTTTTTAGTATCTTTGCAGTTACTAAATGATATATCAAAGTAAGGGAATATAATAATTTATTAATCCATAAGTGCAATTATGAAAAGATTTTATCTCGCCCTGGCGATGTTGGCGGCACTCCCAGCCGCCGCCTCGGCTCAAACCATCCTCAACGAGGGGTTTGAAACGACAAGCACCGACCAGTACAGTCCCAACTTTCCAGATGGTTGGTCGACCGTTGACTCCTACACGGGAAACAACGACAGGTATCGGTGGAACGTATACTTATACTATTATGAAAAAGGTACGATGACCGGAACCCACTGCGCGTCGGTCGACGGTCCGATGTTTACAGGCGGTGAGGACGGCGGCGAGGGTCCGCGTGAGGAAATCCTCCTCACTCCGGAGCTCAACCTCGACAACACTTATCAGCTGTCGTTCGACTGGATGGCGGTGTCGAAGGCTGCCATCGACGAAGGCAAGTACGACTTCCAGGTGCGCATCGTGACCGATGGCAACGTGGAGGGAGCCGAGACTATTTGGTCGTTCAACAACGCAACACAGCTGAAGGAGAACGGCAACGTCCCATATCCGTGGACTGCTTGGACTCCCTACAAAACGATGATCGACCTGAGCAAATGGCAGGGTAAGAGCATCAAGGTGGCGTTTGTCTACAAGATGCTCAAGGCCACTGCCAACGTGCTCGACATCGACAACGTGGTGGTGAAGCAGTTCACGCCTGCCACCGGCCCTAAGGGTGTGCTGTCGAAGAAGCAGTACAACTTCGGAGAGGTGTATATGGACTCAAAAATGTTCTCCGATGTGATCACTCTTAAAAACGAAGGCAAGAGCGGCTTGAAAATCACAAGCATCGACTACCCGCAGGGCGTTGGCTCGACAATCGACCCAGCTGTGGTAGACCTCGACGCTAACGCATCGCTCGACTTCAAGCTCAGCTACACCGCCGCGCTCACCACTCCGCAGAGCGGCTACGTGACGCTGCACACCACCGGCGGCGACCTGCAGATAAAGGTGCTCGCAACAAAGGTGGCGCTGCCCGACGGATACACTTTCGAGGGCTTTGAGAACGGATGTCCGCCTGCCGGATGGACCGGAAACGGATGGAAGGCGTCGAATTATTCCATCGAGGGCGACTACACCGCCTACGCTTCGGTGACGCTCGACGGCGCAAGCTATCTGACCACTCCGCGCCTCGACATGTCGACAGGCGCTCACTCGGTGGCATTCTCTGCCTTCAACGAGTTTGACTCCGACGAGGAAAATGCCGTGCCCGACAACGACGTGACGCTCGAATTCTCGAAAGACGGCGGCGCTACATGGGCGACCGTATGGGAATCGACAAACCCAAACCACAACGCTCTGGATAAGGTGAGCGTAGACCTCGGCTCGCCGGCATCTGACAACTGCCTGCTGCGCTGGGCATACAGCGCCGTGGACATCAGCAGCTCTGACAACATTCCTGAGACATCGGTGGCTTTCATCGACGCTATCATCCTTCCGCCGCTCTACGGCAACGGCGGCAAGCCTGCCGAGGCAACTCTCGTCTCGCCTGCCGACAAGTCGGAAAACCTTTACAACAAAAACATCACGCTGACATGGCGTCCGGCGCTCTTCGCCGACGGCTACAAGCTATATGTGGGCTCTGACGCCGCTGCCACAAACCTTGTCAACGGACAAGACCTCGGCAACGCAACTTCTTATGTAATCGCCTCTGCCGACTATGCCACTACCTACAATTGGAAGGTGGTGCCCTACAACGCGCAGGGCGACGCCGACAATGCAACTGTGTGGACTTTCACTACCATCGCCGACCAGACGATAAGCACATTCCCGTGGACTGAAAACTTTGAAAGCGGAAACGAGCCGCCGACAGGTTGGAACGTGGAATACGACAGCTACACGAAATGGTCTACTACCAACAAGGTGAACCCATTCGAAGGAAAATACAGCGCATCGGTGGGCTGCAACGCAATCGACAAATCGTCGCAGCTCGTAACGCCCGACTTCAAAATCCCTGCCGGATCAAATCTGCAGATGAGCTTCTACTGGGGCAACGCTATGCCTGTAAGCCTGCTGAAAGACGAGACGGGTCTGCGACAGAACCCATCGACTGCCGACAACGGTGTCGACGCTTGCTTCTTTGAGGTGCTCGACGGCGGCGAATGGCATCAGCTGGCTGTGCTCTCCGACAACTCCGACGACCGCTACTGGTATCTCGAAACCGTAAACCTCGCTGCCTACGCTGGCAAGACGGTGACTTTCCGCTGGCGCTACGTGGGACACGACTACGACAACGCGAAGGGCGTGGGTCTCGACCTTATCACGGTGACCACTTCTGCCGACACCAAGGCGTCGTTCAACGCTACGGATTGGAACGCCGGAACGGTCAACTACTACAAGACTGTTAACTCTACTCCGAAATTCTCGGTAATCAACGAGGGCAGCACTGCGCTGACTATAAAATCGGCGAAATTCTCAACCGAGAACTTCTCGACCGACCTCGCTGCCGGAACAACGCTCGAGCCGAAGAAGGGCGCCGCTTTCTCTATCACGTTCAGCGCGCTCAACGCCGAGGCTCAGGTCAACGACAACCTCGTTGTGGAATTCGATGGCGGATACTCAATCTCTATGCCGGTGACCGGCTTGGCTATGGCCGCCGACTCCCACTACTACGACTTTGAGAACGACACTCCGGGCGCTCTCGCTCCTGAGGGATTCACCACAATCGACGTTGACCGCCAGCTCACAAAGCCGATGACGGGTATGAACTATCCGCAACGCGGAGCGGCTACGGCATTCACCGTGCAGCAGAACTCTGACTGGAACAACGTGCTCGACCCGGTAAGCGGAAACCAGACACTCGTGGCTATCGCCTCACAGGACGAAAGCTCAACTGTCGACGACTGGTTGATCAGCCAGCAGCTCACCGCCACCGACAAGTCGAAATTCCACTTCTACGCCCGCAACTGGGAGTCGACTCTCGCAATCAACCCTTGCGCGCAAAGCTGCGTGGAGGTGCTCGTATCAACTACCGACAACAACAACACAGCAAGCTTCACTTCGGTAATGCCTACAACCACAATGCCTTACTTCAACAAGGAAACGTGGGAGCACTACACCGTGGACCTCAGCAAATATGCCGGACAGAAGATATATGTAGCCGTGCGCCACACCGTGAAAGACGGACTGGCGGCTTTCTTCGACGACTTCTACTTTGAGCACTTCACAAACTTCGGCGGTGTCGACAACGTGAATGCAGACAACAAAGTGACTGTCTACCCTAACCCGGTAGCCTCGACACTCTTTGTCAACGGCGCTGACGCCGACACGCAGATAAGCATCTACAACGCTGCCGGAAGCCTCGTGGCAAACGTCGTCGGCTCTCAAGCCAACGTCGAAGGTCTCGCCCCTGGCGTATACGTAGTGCGCGTGGCAACAGCCAACGGCATCGCCACAACACGCATCATAAAGAAATAACACCTTTCTTTATCCACAACCAAAAAGCCTCCTTGACGGGAGGCTTTTTTTGTGCGCCTACACCCAGCCGGAAAGACAGACATAGGGATGCGCCAACCGAGGGCACGCCAACAAAAAACGGGCAGCGCCATCGGCACTGCCCGCTCCTCATCTGTACGATATTTTTTTTACATCTCCTTCGCGATAGCATCGGCGATGGCCTGCATCTCCTCAGCCGGAAGCGTAAGTTTCTGCTTGTCGAAATACATATCCTTCTCCTCAACAATAGGAATCAGATGGATATGCGCATGAGGCACTTCAAGACCAATCACCGCAACGCCCACACGCTTGCACGGCAACGCCTTGTCGATGGCCTTCGCCACACGGCGCGCAAACATCGTCAGCGACTGATAGTCGTCGTCTGAAAGGTTGAAGATATAGTCGTTCTCCGTCTTGGGCACCACAAGCACATGCCCCTTGTTCACCGGGTTGATGTCGAGAAAAGCAAAGTTTTTCTCATCCTCCGCCACCTTGTAGCACGGAATCTCGCCCGCAATGATTTTACTGAAAATAGTTGCCATTACAATATCTCGATTTTAACGATTTCAAAAGTCATAACACCCTGCGGCACCTTGATTTCCACGATGTCGCCCACGCGCTTTCCGAGCAAGCCCTTGGCTATCGGTGTGCTCGAAGCGATTTTCTTCTCCTTGAGGTTAGCCTCCGAGTCGGCAACGATGGTATACGCCATAGTAGCCCCGTTCTTGGTGTTTTTGATGGTCACGGTGTTCATGATCTGCACCTCGTCGGTGTTGAGTTTAGCCTCATCGATGATACGTGCGCTCGCGAGCATATCTTTTAGTTGCGAGATTTTCATTTCAAGCATACCTTGCGCTTCCTTCGCGGCATCATACTCGGAATTCTCCGAAAGGTCGCCCTTATCGCGAGCCTCGGCGATGGCAGCAGAAATGCGGGGACGCTCAACGCTTTCAAGGTAAGCTATTTCCTTCATCTTTTTGTCATAACCATCCTTGGTCATGTAGGTAATTGCCATATCGAAATTTATTTTTAAAATTAGTAAAATAAAAAGAGAATCTCTACCAGCGCATGATCGAGACCCCTCTTCTGTCGTTATTATGTTTCTGAGACAAAGGTAAGCCTAACTTTTATGAAAAGCAAATAAAAACACCAAATTTATTCTACAAAAAAAGGCGGCACACCGCAAATCCGCGCCGTGCCGCCTATGCATAAGGGTTGGTTGTCCCGTCTAATAAACTATCACTTTTGTCGTATTTCCCAAAACCTTGACGAGATATGCTCCCTTCTGCACTGATAGCCTGTCTGCCGACGATGAGCAAAGGTGAGAGGCGACCAGACGTCCGTCTGGCGTGTAAATGTCGGCTGTCTTGCCTTATGCATTAATCTTGATATAGAATCTGCATGGGACAGCTTTTGATTGCATAATTTTTCATATAGAAAAGGCAAGACTGGGCAACCGCCCAATCCTGCCTTCGGGTTATAGCGACTATTTTACAATTACTTTCTGCCCGTTCACGACATAGACTCCTGCGCTCACTGCCACAGCGGTCTTGTCGGCCGAGAGTGGCAACACAAGAGTTGCAGAATAACTTATCCCTTCCCTTTGGGAAGGTTAGGATGGGTTAAAAAAAACAGACGAGTTGGCACCATTCATGTCAACTCGCCTGCCTGTGCAAAGGGATTTATCTTACAACCACCTTGTAGCTCTCCGTGCCAACCTTCACGATTACCACCTCGCCAGGCTGGGCATTCAGAGTGGCGATGCCGTCAGTGGCGTTTGTGCTGTCGAGCAGCTTACCGTCGAGAGATAACACCTGGATGGTGGCGTTGCCGCTGAGACCGGATACGGCGATTTGTCCGTCGGCAGTCGTAATCATTGGCTTAGCGGCAGTCTCGGTCTTTTCGATGCCGGTGGTGAGAGTCTGGAATTTGCCGAATCCGCTCCAGGGGGCGGTAGTCTTGTATGCATTCATCGACTCGCCCGGCACATAGAGCGTCATTTTTTCTATAGGCGAATTATTAAATGCGCTCGAATGCGTTTCCGGAACATTCACTGCCTGACAATATATGTCTTTCAACGCCTTGCACTCACTGAATGCACTAATTCCGATGCTATTCACCGAACTTGGTATTATGATGGATTCAAGATTGCAGCAATACTGGAAGGCACTATGTCTGATGGAGGTCACCGTATTAGGTATTTTAACCGACTCAAGGTTTGTACAATCCGAAAACAGACCACCCTCAATGGTCTCCAAAGAATTTGGAAGGATGACTGATTTGAGATTTGAACAACCAGCAAACGTATATGCTCCAATTGCCGTCACAGTATTGGGAATGTCGATGCTTGTGAAGGTGCAACCAACGAAAGCACTCGTTCCAATCGAAACCACTGATTTAGGGATGGAGACGGAAGTGATATTTGAATACTCGAACGCACGGACTCCAATCGAAGTCACGTCGTAATTGGCATGGCTAAATCCGATATCCGTCGGGATAACGATGTCTCCTTCGTATATAATTCTACTATTACCGTCAGGATTGTTGATGAGGGCAGCCTCCCAGGTGTTATCATCCAACCTGTACCATAGACCATCCTGCTTCACTTCGTCTGTGGTAAAGAGATGACCGAAATCTCTCCAATAATCAGCGCCTGTATAAGCATCCTTGCGATTGCAGGGCACATGGAGATTTACCTTGTTCAGATCAACATTTGCAAAAACATTTTCTTCCGTCTGTGGGGAATTATCACTGTAGCAATAGAAATCCGTTAAATGAAAACAATCTGCGAATGCATACTCCTCGATCGACGTCACCTCGCCAAAGAGCTTTATCGTCTTGAGACCGGATCCCACAAAGGCATGCTCTTCAATTTGTTTCACGGACACCGGAAGAGAGATATTCTCCAACTTGTCACAACAACTGAACGCACTGACCTTAATCGCTTCAACTCCATTGGGAATATTTATCTCTTCGAGAAGATAACAATTATCAAAAGCGAATCTTCCGATATAATATACAGAACTGGGAATAGAGACCGACTTGAGTTCGTAACAACAGTCAAAAGCATAGTCACCGATTTCAACCACTTTTTTCTTTTTGCCGTTCCATTTTACTTCAGATGGGATTTTGATTTTGCCCGTATATTTCTTGTCGCCGTGGGTCACGACAGCGTTGCCGTAAACGTCATAACAGTAGTAGATGCCATCCACCTGAAAGTCGTAGGCATAACCTGTCACGGCAATTATCGCCAGTAATAAAGCAGTGAAAATTCGTTTTGTGTTGATCATAATCATTTAGTTTTTGCTGCCATCGAGCTCCTTGTGTGGCAAGTTTAGTCTGACATGGTTCCGTTGCGTATGGTCGGAGGCAGTGGAGCACGTCTCGCGGCAGGATGTCTGGGGTGCAAGACACGGTCTCGTATATACGCAAAATCCCATCGCCCCACAATAACTGCTAATATTGCATGGAAGGTGGATCGCTGCAATATAGATATTATTATAATATGTTCCAAAGGAATAGGAGATTTTTTATAATGTAGAAACTTTTTGTCCTCTGATTTGTTGGTAGCCTGACTTTTGAGTCGTACTACTGTACCAACGCTTGGCAAAGATATCATCACGACCTTGAAAAACACTACGAAATAGCGCAACCTTTTCCTGTAGACTCAGCTTTGAATCTGTATGGAATATGGCTTGTAGGCTTTCTTTCGTTGTGACATTAGGCTCGGTTACAATGTATGGTATTCCATGCACATCAAGAATTTTTCTTAACCTGGCATTTTCTTTCTCTAATTCTTGAAGCTTGGCAATAAGCTCATTTGCATTTAGTTGTTTGCCTGTATCCATAGCGGTTCTTGTTCCCAACCAACAGGGAATCCAAGAGCTGCCATGTCTATCTCTGGAAACTTGCTGAACAAATTGTGCATTTTGTCAAGCATGTCATTGTTGGGAGAGATGATGTCAAGGAAATACTTGATGATGCACATGTTATAATAGATTCTTCGCTTGTCCGCAGGAATAGTAATCCAAGGACGAGTCATGCCTCTCATATCATTTGGAATAATCTTGTTGACTTTGTTCCAAACACGAGCGTGATGACAACAAGCGTTGCGAGTAAGCGCAAGCACAGAAAGCCAAGACTCAAACACTGGAGCATGAAGGCAGAAACGCTTGGCGATCTACTTTTTGAGTCCTTTATCTTTCAAGTTCCTGTAGTACATATTCACGCTACCCATTGGGAGAAGTTCACCAAGAATCCATGCTGGTGGAAAAGGTTCTGTATATGTTCTTTTGAAGTGTTCTATAAAGTCTTCAGTAGAACGTTCATACTCCTTCGACAACATTGCCATACTATTGACGAAAATGGACTGATCACGAAAATGTGCAGAATTTGTAAGCCAATATATATCACCAGTCCGTTCAGCCGTCATATTCATTACGGCTTCTCTTACAGCAATTTCGATCTTCTCAATCTCGTTAAAAAGGAGTAAGCGCAACTTTTTGTCAAAGCGATAAAGCATCATCACTTTGTTAAATGTAGCACCTTCCTTATACAGATGAAGAATCTTTGGAGTCTTCAACAAAGGATGCATATACGCAGACAATCGATAATAGCCAATGCTCTCCAAATACAATTGAGCCTTTTGCCTATCATTGATTATCAATCCACGATTTTCCAATAAGGTTACAAGTTCTCGTGGAGTCTTGTCTTGTAATCTTTTCCAAAATTTCTCTTTGTCATAGCTTATAAACAAAAAAGCCCAGCCTATTTAAGCATTGTAAAGAGGCTCGGCTGGAACTAACGCTGCAAAAATACAAATAATCATTGATAATACAAACTTTTTAGAACTAAAAATCACGCAAAAGTGGAATTCTTTGACATCGTTGACTGACTGCACCCTACAAGAAGGGCGATTTCTTTTCTCTTGATTTTCTTTTGGAGCAAGACGAAAATTTGCGACCTTTGCTCCGAGGTTAATTGTTTATACATGTGCAACACAAAATTAGTTAATCTCAGGGAGACTTCGGTCTCCTTTTTTTGTATTGCAAGTTGAAAGTTACCTTTTGCGCGACTTAATATCGGATTGGGGAGGGGCTGTGGGTTTGTGAAGCCCCATCCCCAATCCGCCATTAAGTCTCGTGCATCAAAAATGTGGTGGCTATTCAGTACGAAAATTTTGCACTTCGTTATTGAATCTCGGTTAAAATAGGTGGCATATTGACCGCTGGCGCGCATAGTGACCATCTCTTCATAACACAGGCGGCATCTTGACCGCGTGAGCGGTCGCGTCTGCAGTTAACCCCCGACAGCGTCGGGGGAACGCCAACAGTGCGGAATGCGCCGCGTGAGCGCCGCCGCTGAAGCGCATAATGACTATCTTTGCATAAAATAGGCTGCGGTTCGGAAAAACATTTTCAAACAAGTTTGAATGTTTTTCGCTCTCCTTGCACTATCTTTGCACTGTTATTACGTAATAAAGAATGAACAAGTCTGACAGTGTGGTGATTATTCCCACATACAACGAAAAAGAAAATATCGAGAACATCATCAACGCCGTGTTCGCGCTTCCGGTGATGTTCGATGTGCTGATTATCGACGACAACTCTCCCGACGGGACTGCCGCCATTGTCGAACGGATGCAGAAGCAATGGGACGGCCGCCTGCACCTGCTGAAACGCAGCGGAAAGCTGGGGCTCGGCACGGCTTACATCATGGGCTTCAAATGGTGTCTCAACGCTGGCTATGAGTTTATTATCGAAATGGATGCCGACTTCTCGCATCCGCCGAAGAAACTGCTCGAGCTGCGGCAGGCGTGTCTCGACGGCGCCGATGTGGCTATCGGCTCGCGCTACGTCTCGGGTGTCAACGTGGTAAACTGGCCTATGGGACGCGTCATTATGTCGTACTACGCTTCGGCATACGTCAGAATCGTGACGGGTATGAACGTGCGCGACACGACGGCTGGCTTTGTGTGCTACCGCCGCAACGTGCTCGAGGCTATCGATCTCGACAAAATCCGCTTCAAGGGCTACGCGTTCCAGATTGAGATGAAGTTCACGGCGTTCAAGATGGGATGCTGCATCAAGGAAGTGCCGATCATCTTCGTGAACCGTGTGCTCGGAACGAGCAAGATGAACAGCAGCATCTTCGGAGAAGCGGTGTTCGGCGTGTTGCAGCTGCGCATCCGCAGCTGGTTTAAGAAATACCCTCAACTCGCCAAGCATCAATAGCTTATGAAGACAATAATCTACAATGCCGACATCGCCAACGAAGGACGTCTGACGCGCGGATACATCGTTATCGACGACGAAATAATCGCCGAAGTGGGCGAAGGCGAGCCGGCAGCGGCTGTGATGGCTGAATGCGACGTGCGCAACGACGTCGACGGAGCGCTGGTGATGCCGGGCGTAATCGACGACCAGGTGCATTTCCGCGACCCCGGACTCACACATAAAGCCGACATCGCAACCGAGTCGGCGGCGGCGGTGGCTGGCGGCGTGACTTCTTACATGGATATGCCCAACACCGTGCCGCCGACAGTCACCATCGACGCTCTCGAGGCTAAAAACCGAAGAGCGCAGGAGGTGTCGGTGGCAAACTACGGATTCTTTATCGGCGCGACCAACGACAATCTGAAAACGCTGATGGCGGTGGACTACAGCTACACGCCGGGAGTGAAACTCTTTCTCGGCGCGTCGACGGGCAACATGCTGGTCAGCGACCGCGACGCTCTGCACGACATCTTTGCCGAAGTGCCCGCGCTGGTTGCCATCCATTCGGAGGACGAGCAGCTGATTCGCAGAAACCGCGAATTCTACATTAAAAAATACGGCGACGACCTCCCCGTGAAGTTCCATCCACTGATACGAAGCACGGAGGTGTGCTACAAGTCGACGGCACGCGCCGTGGAATGGGCGGAGAAGTACGGCACAAGGCTACACGTGCTACACGTGTCGACAGCTCGCGAGCTGGAACTCTTCGACAACCGTCCGCTGCTGGAAAAGAAAATCACCGCCGAGGTGTGTGTCCATCATCTGTGGTTTACCGACGACGACTATCCTCGGCTCGGAAACCTTATAAAATGGAACCCCGCCGTGAAGTCGTGGGACGACCGCAACGCGCTGCGCAACGGGCTGAGGCAAGGTTATCTCGACATCGTGGCTACCGACCACGCGCCGCATCTGCTGTCGGAAAAGCAGGGCAACTGCCTGAAAGCGGCGTCGGGCGGACCGCTCGTGCAGCACTCGCTGCTGGTGATGCTCGAACTGGTGCGCGAGAAGGTGTTCACGCTCGACCTTGTGGTGCAGAAAATGTGTCACGCGCCTGCCGACCTCTTCGGCGTGGTGCGACGCGGATACCTGCGCCCGGGCTACTATGCCGACATCGTGGTGGTCGACCGCGAGATGCCGTTCACCGTCAGAGCCGAAAACATCCTCACAAAATGCGGATGGTCGCCGTTTGAGGGCTACACGTTCCACAACACGGTGAGACAAACCTACGTCAACGGAAACCTTGCGTTCAACCAGGGTGTGGTCAACAACTCGGTGCGCGGACGGAGACTGAGGTTTGACAACAACACAAACAAACGATAAGAGAAAACTTTACGACAAAGCAATTTTATGGAAACTGATATTACAAAGGGATTGAATCAACAGCAAGTGGCGGAAAGCAGGAATCGCCACGGCGACAACGTGCTGACGCCACCGGAGAAAGCATCGGTATGGACGCAGTTTTTGGAGAAATTCAAAGACCCGCTAATCAAAATCCTGCTCGTGGCACTCGTTCTGTCGATAGGCATCGCCTGCTACGAGGCTTTCTGGCTCAACGCCGGAGGAAAGGCGTTTCTTGAGCCGCTCGGCATCTTCCTTGCCGTGACGCTCGCCACCGTAATCGGATTCGTCATCGAGCTGAACGCTAACAAGAAATTCGAGATGCTCAACCAGATGAACGACGACGCGGCAGTGACCGTGGTGCGCGACGGAAACATCACGCAGGTGGCGCGACGCGACATCGTGGTGGGCGACGTGGTGATTCTCGAAACGGGCGACGAGGTGCCTGCCGACGGCAACCTTGTCGACTCGGTGTCGCTGAGCATCAACGAGAGCACGCTGACCGGCGAGCCGGTAATCAAGAAGACACACATCGAGGCTGACTTCAAAAAAGACGCCACCTACCCTTCAAACCGCGCGCTCAGAGGCACCACCGTGACCGAGGGCCACGGCACGATGCTGGTTGACGCGGTGGGCGACGCAACGGAATACGGAAAGGTCTACGAGGCGGCGCAAATCGACAACGGCGTGAAAACTCCGCTCACACTGCAGTTCGAACGGCTCGGACGGCTGGTGTCATACGCAAGCTACACTATCGGCGCGCTGATTATCGTAGGCCGCCTTTGCATCTACAACTACGGCGCGGGATTCGAGTGGATGGGCTTCATCGAATACCTGCTCACCACGATTATGCTCGCCGTGACGCTGATTGTGGTCAGCGTGCCCGAGGGTCTGCCGATGAGCGTGACGCTGAGCCTCGCGCTGAGCATGAGACGGATGCTCGCAACAAACAATCTGGTGAGGAAAATGCACGCCTGCGAGACGATGGGTGCAACAACCGTGATATGCACCGACAAGACGGGTACGCTGACTCAGAACCAGATGAGAATCTACGAAACGCAGTTTGCCGCCCTGGGAAAATCGCAGCAACTTGCCGACAACAATGAGTCGAAGCTGATCGCAGAAGCAATCGCCGTAAACTCCACGGCATTCCTCGACCGCGGCGCCGACCGGCCAACCGTGGTGGGAAACCCTACGGAAGGCGCGTTGCTGCTATGGCTCAACGACCAGCACACCGACTACAAGCCGCTGCGCGACAACGCCGCCGTGACGGAGCAGCTGCCGTTCTCCACGATGCGCAAATTCATGGCAACGGTGGTCGACAGCGGTGTCTGCCCGGGCAAGCGCATTGCCTACGTGAAAGGTGCGCCTGAAATCGTAATCGACAAATGCCGCAACTTCCCCGACGGAGTGACAAAGGAGCAGCTGCGAGAGGCGCTGCTCGGATACCAGCAGAAGGCGATGCGCACCCTCGGATTCGCATACCAGGAGGTGGGCGATGGCAAAGCGGTGGAGAGCGACTCGCTCAACGCCGACAACCTGACGTTTATGGGCATCGTGGCCATCTCCGACCCCGTGCGCGCCGATGTGCCGGCGGCTGTGAAGGAGAGCATCGACGCTGGAATCAAAATTAAAATCGTGACGGGCGACACTCCTGGCACCGCAAAGGAAATCGGACGACAGATAGGACTGTGGAACGACAATACCGACAATGACAGCAACATAATAACCGGACCCGACTTCGCTGCCCTCGACAACAACGACGCTGCCGAGGCGGCACGCCGCATAAAGATTATGTCGCGCGCACGTCCTACCGACAAGTCAAGACTCGTCGGACTGCTGCAACAGCAAGGCGAAGTGGTGGCTGTCACCGGCGACGGAACAAACGACGCCCCTGCCCTCAACGCCGCACAGGTGGGACTGTCGATGGGCGACGGAACATCGGTTGCGAAGGAAGCAAGCGACATTACAATCATGGACAACTCGTTTGCAAGCATCACAAGAGCCGTGATGTGGGGACGGTCGCTCTACCAAAACATCCAGCGGTTCATCCTTTTCCAGCTCACCGTAAACCTCGTGGCTTGCACCATCGTGCTGATTGGTGCATTCACCGGACAGCAGTCGCCGCTCACCGTCACACAGATGCTGTGGGTAAACCTGATAATGGACGCTTTCGCAGCCCTCGCGCTCGCTTCGCTGCCGCCAAACGAAGCCGTGATGCGCAACAAGCCGCGACGGCTCAACGACTTCATCATCAACCGCACGATGAAATGGTTTATCATCGGAGTCAGCGCTGTGTTTGTCGTCGTGCTGTTCGGATTCATGCAGTATCTGAAGGCAAACCAAGTGGACTCGCTCGACGGCTTCAACCTGCCCGACTTCTTCGCAAGCTTCCTCAACTTCAGCAACGCTGAGATGAACGCATACGACGTGACTCTGTTCTTCACCTTCTTCGTGATGCTGCAGTTCTGGAACCTCTTCAACGCGAAAAGTTTCGAAAGCGACTACTCCGGATTCAGCCGTCTGCGCGACAGCAAGGTGTTCTTCCTGACTGCCGCGATAATCATCGTCGGACAGGTACTGATTGTCACCTTCGGCGGAGAAATGCTCAACGTAGTGCCGCTCGGTTGGAAAGACTGGCTGAGACTGATCATCGCATCGTCGGCGGTAGTGTGGATAGGCGAGCTCGTGCACCTCGTGCTGCGGCTCAAACACAAAAAAGCATAACTCACTATGGGACTCGTTTACAACAACAAAAACAAACTCGACATCGAAATCCTCTCGGAGGAAAAACTGGAGAAGAACGAAGGCAAACTCTGCGACTTCGTTATAATCCCCGAAAGCCATGACGAGTCGACCGACAACAGCGACAAAGAAAAAAGCGAATAACGCTCCCCCCCTACTTCTCAAAAAGCCTCCCCCTCGGAGGCTTTTTTTGTGCCGCTACTTACACGCAGCTGCGCGCGCATGGGGCATAGGCATAAAAAAAATTGATTGTCTCCCGACAACCAATCTTAATTAACCTTAAATCTAATACCATGAAAAACACATTGCAAAGGTATCGAGTTTTGACTAATCCACAAGCGTAAGCCTAAAAAAATATCACGCATTGACAATAGTTTAACCTACGTGGGCAGATTTGTTGCCCACATAAGCATAAGAGAACACAAAAACAAGTCAGAAATGCGCCAATTCCGCAACACACACTGCGGTTATTGACAAATAATCGCTAACTTTGCAGAAAACAAACACGCCAATGATAATCAAAGACGCGAAATTCGTTATAAGCAACTCCGATGTGAGGAAATGTCCGGAAGGCGACACACCTGAATATGCATTCATCGGACGGTCGAACGTGGGCAAATCATCGCTCATCAATATGCTGACCGGCCGAAAAGGCTTGGCCATGACTTCGTCGACCCCCGGAAAAACTATGCTCATAAACCATTTTCGGGTCAACGACAGCTGGTATATCGTCGACCTCCCAGGCTACGGCTACGCAAGAAGGGGCAAAGACGCCCGCGAGAAGCTGCGCACGATGATCGACTCTTACGTGCTCCACCGCCATCAGATGACCAACCTGTTTGTGCTCGTCGACATACGCCACAAGCCGCAAGCCATCGACCTCGAGTTTATAAACTTCCTCGGAGAGAACGGAATCCCGTTCAGCATCGTTTTCACGAAAGCCGACAAACTCGGTCCGATAGCCGGAAAAAAGATGGTGGCGGCATACAAAGAGGAACTCTCGAAACTTTGGGAAGAACTGCCGCCGATATTCATCACTTCAAGCTCCGACTTCCGCGGCCGCGAAGAGATGCTCGACTACATTGAAAGTATCAACAAATCACTCTGACAAGCTATGGCAAACCACAATACAGAACAAGAATTTGCAACGGCGATAAAAGATTGCCGCGAGATTTTCGAGAAAAAACTGAAAGACTACGGCGCGGCGTGGCGCATACTCCGCCCGTCGTCGCTCACCGACCAGATTCTAATCAAGGCTTCACGCATACGCTCGCTCGAAACCAAAGGCGAGGCGATGGTGAACGAAGGCATACAGCCGGAATTCGTGGGCATCGTCAACTATGGCGTGGTGGGACTGATACAACTGGAGCTCGGAGCAGCCGACCAAGTCGACATATCCGCCGAAGAGGCGCTCTCGCTCTACGACAAATGGATTGGCGAGACCACACGGCTGATGCTCGCCAAAAACCACGACTACGACGAGGCGTGGCGACTGATGCGCGTCAGCTCATACACCGACATTATCCTGTCGAAACTGCAACGCACCAAGCAGATTGAAGACCACAACGGAAAGACAATCATCTCCGAAGGCATCGACGCCAACTATATGGACATGATAAACTACGCTCTGTTTGCGCTCATCAAACTGAGTTATGACAAATAGCCACTCTTCGACTCCGCATTGGCGGGAAACTGCCGCAAGATGGACTGTGCTGGCGCTGAGACTGGCGGTCGGCGGAACGTTTGTGTTCTCCGGACTTGCTAAAGCTATCGACATCTGGGGCGTTGGCTACAAAATCGACGACTATCTGGCTGCGTTCGGATGGTCGTGGGCAATGCCGTTTGCCGGAATGATGGCGGTGGCGTTGCCGCTGTTTGAGTTTCTTGCCGGACTGATGCTCGTCATCGGCTCGTTCCGACGCGCCACGGTGATTGCTCTGCTGTGCTGCATGGCGTTCATGCTGCCGCTGTCGGCCTACGTGATGGCTTGCGACCCTGTCCCCGACTGCGGATGCTTCGGAGAGGCATGGACCCTCGGAAACACGGCTACGTTCTGGAAAAACGTGGCGCTGACGGCCGCCCTCGCCTATCTGCTGTTGCGCAACAAGAGGCTGCGCAGCCTCTACGGCCCTGCCGTGCAATGGCTCACGCTCACCATGCCTGCCATCGTGGCGATGATTGTTATGGCTTACGGATACTACTTCCAGCCTATGATCGACTTCCGCCCATACAAAGTTGGGACAGTGCTGACCAACTCCGGCGAATCGTTCGACGACAGCAACTACGTGTTCATATATGAGAAAAACGGAGTCACAAAAGAGTTTTCAATCAGCAACTTGCCCGACACGTCATGGACGTTTGTCGACCGCAGGGAAACCGTCGTGAACCACGAAGCCGACAGGAAGGCTTCACCAATAACCGCCTACGACGGCGACAATTCCGCCGCCGACAACCTCATCCCGGAAAAAGGCGTGACTCTGCTGCTGCTGATTCCCGACATCGAGGAAATAAACTCGCTGACAAACTTCCGCCTCAACGACATCAACGACCTCGCCGCCGACAGCGGATACCAGATGATATGCCTCACGGGCTCTGACGAAAAGCAACTCGACGAATGGAGAGAACTGTCGATGGCCGACTACCCCGTATACCGCATGGACGACAGCCAGCTAAAACAGATTGCCCGCGGAAACCCGGCGGTGGTGATTGTGGCCGATGGAAAGATTGCCTACAAGTCGTCGTTTACCGACTTCTATGCTGACTTCGACAACGCCACGAAAGGCAAACACCTGGACATCAAGACCTACACCGAATCGATGGGCGAAGACTACGAATACTTCCTGTCGCTGATGCTGGCACTCGCAATCGGCATGGCGGCTCTGCTGACAATCAACAGGGCACCGCTATTCTTCAAACTCGCAAGGCTGAAGAAAAACAAGTCGAAAAAAGCTCCCGACAACAGGCAGCCCTCCCCAACGCCACCGACAGCGACCTGAACTGACGCTTTTTGACGCTTTCATTGCGAAAACCAAACACTTGTTTATCGAAAAACCAAAAATTTGCACTACCTTTGCACCCGAATATGAGGCATCAAAAAACTTGCCGCATATAGGGAATTTGTTCAAAAATTCAGAATTCTAAAAAATATTACAAAAATGAGAAAAAACATTGTAGCAGGTAACTGGAAAATGAACACGACACTTCAAGAAGGTGTCAAATTGGCAACTGAAGTCAACGACGCTTTGAAGAGCCGCACTCCTAACTGCGACGTTATCATTTGTGTCCCTTTCACCCACTTGGCTTCGGTCAAGGCGGTTATCGACGACAGCAAACTCGGTCTCGGTGCAGAAAACTGCGCTGACAAGGCCAAAGGCGCTTTCACTGGCGAAGTGAGCGGCGCTATGGTTGCTTCAACTGGTGCTAAATACGTGATCCTCGGTCACTCTGAGCGCCGTCAGTACTACCACGAGACTTCTGAAATCCTCAAAGAAAAAGTGGCTTTGGCTTTTGAAAACGGTCTTACTCCTATCTTCTGCATCGGCGAGGTGCTCGAAGAGAGAGAAAACGGCACATACTTCGACGTTGTGAAAAAGCAGGTAGAGGACGCCCTGTTCCACCTTTCTGCCGACGACTTCAAGAAAATCATCCTCGCTTACGAGCCGGTTTGGGCTATCGGTACTGGCAAAACTGCCACTGCTGACCAGGCTGAGGAAATTCACGCTTTCATCCGCAAGACAATCGCCAACAAATACGGCAACGACGTGGCTGAGGAAATCTCAATCCTCTACGGCGGTAGCTGCAAACCGTCAAACGCCAAGGAAATCTTCTCGAAGACTAACGTTGACGGCGGTCTCATCGGCGGCGCCGCTCTGAAGGCTGAAGACTTCATGGGCATTGTAGACGCTTTTTAATAAAGCATAAACAATTTACATACTTACAGAGACTGCAAATGTGGTGATTTTTCACTACATTTGCAGTCTACTTATTTTGACGCTTCTTTTGACAAAAAAACTGATGAAAAAACAACACTTCGCAATCCTCGCGGCTGCCGCCCTCATAACGGCGGCGATGGCTCCCGCCTCAGCGCAGCCGGGCAAGCACAACGTGCGCTCAATAGCCGACACCATCCGGACAAACTCCAACGGACGGGTGACAGTCACATGCAGCGACGGTGTGGAAGCGCTGGCCGTAATCGACACCACCGAAGTGAGACAGCCGTCAGCAAGACATGAGAGCGACACCGACGAATCGCCTGCCACAACCACGCAGCGACGACACGCCGTGCACCGCGCCGGATACCGCATACAAGTGTATTCCGACAACAACCAAAGGCAAGCTAAAGCAAAAGCGCAGCAGATTGCCGCCAACATCGGAAAGCAATTCCCAAGCTACGGGCTCTATCTCACATACAATGCCCCGTACTGGAGACTCAGAGTGGGCGACTTCACAACACAAGAGGCAGCACACTCGGCTTTAAGAGCGCTCAGAGCGAAATTCCCAGCACTGGCGGGCGACATGCGCGTGGTTAGAGACAGAATTAAAGTTTACGAATAGCATAATTTGAATGGACAACAAGAAACAACTTGACGGTTTAGACATTGAGAAAGTAAACAAAATTGCCGAGCACTACGAAGCAATCCTCTCGCTGCTCGGCGAAGACACCTCCCGCGAAGGGCTGGTGAAAACACCTATGCGCGCCGCAAAAGCAATGGCATTCCTGACTTCCGGCTACCGCAAGGACGCCGACAAAATCGTGAAATCCGCTATATTCAGCCACGAAGGCTCACGGATGGTGATTGTCAAAGACATCGAGTTCCATTCGCTCTGCGAGCACCACATACTGCCTTTCTTCGGAAAAATAGCAATAGGATACATCCCCGACGGAAACATCGTGGGACTAAGCAAAATCGCACGCGCGGTCGACGTCTTCGCCCGACGGCTGCAAGTGCAGGAACGCATGACACGACAAATCTGCGACCTGCTGACACGCGAGCTCTCCGCCAAAGGCGTAATCGTATTCTGCGAAGCAACCCACATGTGCATGCGCATGCGCGGAGTGGAAAAAGAATGCTCCACAACGCAGACCATCGAATATTCCGGAGTGTTCGAAAAAATTGAATACCGACAGGAATTCCTCTCGATGCTCAAACAATAATGCAGCGGAAAGCCCGAAAATCCGGAAAAATTCAGTAAGTTTGCCACAACGAAAAAACAACAATAAAAATATAATTCTCAGACATGGAAATTACAGGTAAAATCATCGTAGTCCTTCCGCCTCAGAGCGGCGTTTCTCAAGCAGGAAACAACTGGAAGAAACAAGAATACGTGCTCGAAACAGAAGAGACATACCCTAAGAAAGTGCATTTCGACTTCTTCGGAGAGCGCGCCGACCAATACAACTGGATCAAAATCGGCGACCGCATCCGCCTAAGCTTCGACATCGAAAGCCGCGAATACAACAACCGCTGGTACACAAGCATCCGAGGCTGGAAAGCCGAAAAAGCCGACGATGCCGCCGCGACTCAAGCCCCGGCCGCGCCAAGCCCCGCAGCACAGCCTGCGGCACCGATGCCAGACTTCACACAACCTGACAGCAACAGCAGCAGCGACGACCTTCCTTTCTAAACGGACGGCAAGCATACCACAACAACGGCGGATGGAGCTCAGCTCC
>ULVX01027494.1_pt1 | contig 19358 bp, 14 predicted proteins | sample 1959811 | NCBI WGS metagenome assembly ULVX01 (sample SAMEA4835797, study PRJEB28245) | human gut metagenome | biome: gut microbiome; material: fecal sample | place: Denmark | collected 2008
GTTGAACCTTTGCGTCCGATATTTCTTGGTGTCAATAAGCATGGGAAGCAATCGCGTGAGGCGGCAATTTCGCTTGAAGAGGCTTTTGAGAGTGATGTCCCCATGCTAATGTTTCCTGCCGGACTTGTATCGAGACAGAGTGGCGAGGGGGTGATTGCCGACCTGAAATGGAACAAGATGGTTGTCAACAAGGCCATATCATCGCACCGCGATATAATTCCTTTGCACTTTGGAGGTGAGAATTCCCGTTTTTTTTATAAATTTGCACGTCTAAGGACTCTGCTTGGCCTCAAATTTAACATCGAGATGGTACGCCTTCCGGCTGAAGTGTTCAAAAGTGCCGGTAAAACATTTGATATCAATATCGGCGATCCTATTCGATGGGAAACACTTAGAGGTGGAAAATATGCACAATCCGAGGCTGATTGTCTACGGGAAGCTGTCTATAGCCTTGCACCGCGTTAATCACGCCATTCCAATGCAGGCTTTGGCTGTTTTTATACACGAAAAACGGAATCAAGATTCATGACCGAAAAAATAATAGATCCAATTGACAGTGCTCTGATTGAAGCAGAGCTGACACGTGACAGATTTCTGCGTCCCACTAACAAGGGACACAATGAAATATACATAGTTGACGGACGTGAGTGTGAGGCGACAATGAACGAAATCGGACGTCTCCGGGAACTCGCGTTCCGTGCCGCAGGTGGTGGCACAGGAAAGAGTTGCGACATTGACGAATTCGATCTTATGGATCCGCCGTGCCGTCAGCTGATTGTATGGGATCCAGAATCGAAACTCATTCTTGGTGGCTATCGTTTTATCATAGGAGAGGATATACGTTTTGACGAAAATGGAGCGCCTCGTATCGCCACCAGTCACATGTTCCAATTTTCCGACAGGTTCATCAACGAGTATCTTCCGAGCACCATCGAGCTTGGGCGTTCGTTTGTGAGACTTGAATACCAGTCTTCACGTGCCGGTGCGAAAGCAATTTTTGCGCTTGATAATCTTTGGGATGGCCTTGGCGCTCTGACTGTGGTCTATCCTGAGATAAAATATCTTTTCGGAAAGATGACTATGTATCCCAACTATGATCGTGAGTGTCGTGATATGATCCTTTACTTCCTGCATAAGCACTTCCCTGATACTGAGAATCTGGTCAGGCCGATAAGCCCGTGTACAATCACGATTGACCGCAAATCGATGGAACGCCTTTTCGTCGGATCTTGCTTCAAGGAAGATTATAAGATTCTCAATCATGCTATCCGTGAGTTCGGATTCAACATTCCTCCGTTGGTCAACTCCTACATGAGTCTGTCGCCGACAATGAAAATGTTTGGGACAGCCATCAATGATGAGTTTGGCGATGTTGAGGAAAGTGGTATATTTTTCGCCATATCCGACATCTTCGAGGAAAAGAAACAGCGTCATATCGGATCGTATCATCCTTCATCCGAAGGTATCCAGACTGAACAGATTTAAACTAACATCTTTATAAAATGGACAGAATTTTAGTTACTGGCGGAACCGGTTACATCGGCTCGCACACTGTGATAGAGCTCCAGAAAGCAGGTTACTCTGTGGTAATCATAGATGACCTCTCCAATTCCAATCGTGAAGTTCTCGACGGTATAGAACGTATCACGGGGACACGTCCTGACTTTGTGGAAGGTGACTGCACCGACATAGAAGTGCTTAAAAAACTTTTTGCCGAATATCCCGACATAAAAGGCATCATTAATTTTGCCGCATCCAAGGCTGTCGGCGAAAGCATGCAGAAACCTATTCTTTATTATCGTAACAATCTGAACACACTTCTCAATCTTCTTGATCTTATGGCATCCAACGGTGTCAAGGGAATAGTGTTCTCGTCATCGTGCACTGTTTATGGAGAGCCGGATGTAAATCCTGTCACAGAACAGTCTCCGATAAAAAAAGCGACTTCTCCCTACGGCAATACAAAGCAGATATCAGAAGAAATAATTACCGATGTCATCAACGCCGGTGCTCCTTTCAAGAGCGTTATCCTGCGTTATTTCAACCCGGTCGGGGCGCATCCTTCGGCAGAAATCGGCGAACTCCCCAATGGTGTTCCTCAGAACCTGATTCCATATCTGACTCAGACGGCAATCGGAATCCGTAAGGAACTGAGTGTGTTTGGCGATGACTATAACACACCAGATGGTTCATGTATCCGTGACTATATCAATGTTGTCGATCTTGCGCAGGCTCATGTGATTGCTGTTAAGCGTATGCTTGAGGACAAAAGTGAAGATAAGATTGAAATTTTCAATCTCGGTACCGGCAACGGTGTTTCTGTACTTGAACTTATCAACACCTTCGAAGAATCTACCGGTGTCAAAGTTCCTTACAAGATTGTAGGACGTCGCGCAGGTGATATCGAAAAAGTATGGGCAGATCCGACATACGCCAATGAGGTTCTTGGATGGAAGGCTACTTCTACTCTCGCCGATACAATGCGTTCAGCATGGGCATGGCAGCTTAAACTCCGTGAAAGAGGGGTGATGTGATCTTGTAAACTCCCGTTACATTATATTAAGCGACACCCGCCGGATTGACCGACGGGTGTCGCTGTTTTGTTGATTTGATGTTGGATTAATCCACCTTATAGATTGCTACTTCAGCGGGATTGAAGTTTGCAATGAAATCTGAATGCTTTGTGACTTCGGCCTGTGCAAGGTTGGTGTAGACCTCGGCAGAACGCTTGAAACTGTCATTGCGGTTTGCATCGAGAAGAAGGAGATAACCCATGACGATGACACCTGCCATTTCAACAAGACGACGTGCCATGAAATCACCGTATGCGGAATCATCGACAACAGTCACTGTTTCCACTGCCTTTGCATAACGCTGGGTCATGGCTACAAGACGGTCCTTGAGTCCCTGCAGTTCCGGTTTCACCTCTTCTGCATTATACTCGTTGATGAGATTGAGATAAGTGCCGGTGGTGACGTGGCGAATAGCGGCAACAACTTGAAGCTGGGTAGTTCCCTCGTAGATTGAGGTGATGCGCGCGTCGCGATATATGCGTTCGCAGGCATAATCCTTCATGAAGCCTGAACCTCCGTGAATCTGGATGCAGTCATAGGCATTCTGATTGCAATATTCACTGCCCATACCTTTTGCAAGCGGAGTCAGCGCATCGGCCAGACGGCTGTAGTGTTTCGACTCTTTGCGCTCCTCAGGCGTGAGAGTGCGTTCTTTTGCAATATCATCATATATTTTATAGATGTCCACATAGCGTGCGCATGCGTAGAGAAGCGAACGAGAGGCATCAAGCTTTGCTTTCATCACGGAGAGCATTTCGTAGACAGCCGGGAACTCAATGATGGCCTTACCGAACTGCTTGCGATCCTTGGCATAGGCGAGGGCTTCGCGGTATGCGAGTTCGCTGACACCGACGCTCTGTGCGGCGATACCGAGACGCGCTCCGTTCATAAGAGCCATCACATATTTGATGAGACCGAGACGGCGCGAGCCACAAAGTACAGCCTTTGCATTCTTATATGTAAGTTCACAGGTAGGCGATCCCTTGATACCCATCTTGTTTTCAATACGGCGGACGTTCACGCCTCCGTCACGTTTGTCATAGATGAACATTGAGAGGCCACGGCCGTCTTTTGTCCCTGCTTCAGAACGGGCAAGCACAAGGTGGATGTCACTGTCGCCGTTGGTAATAAAGCGCTTGACACCGTTGAGCAGCCATGTGCCGTCGGGCTGTTCGGTGGCTTTCAGCATTACGCTCTGGAGGTCAGAACCGGCATCGGGCTCGGTGAGGTCCATCGACATGGTCTCGCCCTGACATACACGGGTGATAAACTTCTCTTTCTGAGCTTCATCAGCAAACTCATAGATGGTTTCTGCGCAGTCCTGAAGACCCCAGAGGTTCTCAAATCCAGTGTCGGCACGGCTGACAATATCTGCGGCCATGATGTAGGGGGTAATAGGGAAATTGAGACCTCCGAAGCGACGTGGCATCGCCATGCCCATTAGACCGGCCTTGCGGCAGGCATCAAGATTTTCCTTGGTCTTGTCTGCATAAATGACACGGCCGTCCTCGACACGTGGTCCCTGATGGTCGACATCTTCTGCATTAGGAGCAATAATGTCACCGCAAATTTCTCCTACGATTTCAAGTACTTTATCGTAGCTGTCCTGTGCGTCTGCGTAGTCAAGAGGAGCGTAGTCGAATTTCTCGGCGTCTGTATAGTTGCGTTCTTTCAAAGCGACAATCTTTTCCATCAGCGGATGGGTCAGATGGTGCTTGAGATCGGGATTGTCAGTATAAAAATTAACCATTGGTCTGCTTATTTGGAATTTTTCTTGTAGTATTTGATCAGTTTAGGAACGACTTCCTCAAGGTTGCCTGTGATTACATAGTCGGCGATTGTGTTGATCGGAGCAGCCGGATCATTGTTGATTGATATGATGATGGAGCTGTCCTGCATACCGGCGATATGTTGGATTTGTCCTGAGATACCGCATGCGATATAGAGCTTGGGGCGTACGGTCACACCTGTCTGGCCAATCTGACGCGCATGTTCGGTAAAGCCGGCATCGACTGCCGCGCGTGATGCTCCCACTTCCGCACCAAGAGTATCGGCGAGTTCGTGGAGAAGCTGGAAGTTCTCCTTAGAGCCTACGCCATAACCTCCGGCAACGATAATAGGGGAGTTCTTGATGTTGATTTTCGATTTTTCAATATGCCGGTCAAGGATTTCAACAACGAAATCTTCATCCGAAACATATTTGTTGGCATCAAGCTCGACAACTTCACCCTTGTAATCGGGATCGAATACTTCTTTCTTCATCACACCTTCACGCACAGTGGCCATCTGCGGACGACATTCGGGGTTGACGATTGTTGCCACGATGTTGCCTCCGAATGCCGGGCGGATCTGGAGAAGAAGGTCTTTGTATTCTTTGCCGGTCTTGGGATCTGTATGGTCGCCGATTTCAAGTGCTGTACAATCAGCTGTCAGACCGCTGTGAAGACAGGAGCTAACACGCGGACCGAGGTCACGACCAATGCAGGTAGCGCCCATGAGACAGGCCTGAGGCTTGATTTCTCGGAAAAGGTTGATGAGAACTGCAGAATGAGGATTCGATGTATATGGATAAAGCCGCTTGTCGGAAACTTTGTAAAGACGGTCGACTCCATAGGGGAACACCTGCTGCTCAACGCCGGTAAGGTCATCACCGATGACAATTGCTTCAAGTTTTACGCCAAGACGAGAGGCAAGCACTCGGCCTTTGGTCAGAAGTTCGAGGCTGACGTCGGCCACGCGACCGTCCTCAAATTCGAGATATACTATTAAGTTGTTCTGGTCCATAGTGCTGCTTATCCGATTGTATGGTTAGTGATGAGTTCCTTTACGAGATCTTCGATTTCAGCATCGTTGTCGGTGATGACGCGACAGTCCTTGGCGGTAAATACGACGTTTTCGATAGCTTTTACTTTTGTAGGAGAGCCGGGCAGACCGATCTGTGCCGGGTCGGCATCGACGTATGCTGCGCTCCATTCCTGAAGATTAAGATAGGGACGTTTTTCGAGAAGAGCCTTGCGCTCTTCGCTGAGTTTCGCAGCCTCGCTCGGTGAAGCGGCGTATTTGTATTTCTGTACGCGCATTGCGTTGCGAGGACGGCAGTCGGGGGCTGAACCATTGACAGTAACGACACAGGGTAGAGGTGCTTTCACAGTTTCCACTCCATTTTCAAGACGGCGTTTTACAGTGACGTGTCCGTCTGAAAGGTCAAGTATTTCTTCAGCGTATGTAATCTGAGGGATGCCAAGCTTCTCTGCGATCTGAGGACCTACCTGTGCGGTGTCACCGTCGATAGCCTGACGGCCGCCGAGGATGATGTCGTAGTTGCCGAACTTTTTAACTGCCTGTGCGAGCGAGTAGGACGTGGCGAGAGTGTCGGCACCTCCGAGAACTCGGTCAGTGAGTACGATACCGCCGTCTGCTCCGCGATAAATAGCCTCGCGGATGATTTCTGACGCACGGGGTAGACCCATTGTGAGGAGTGTTACTGTTGAACCGGGATGGCTGTCCTTGAGACGGAGAGCTTGTTCGAGGGCATTGAGGTCCTCCGGGTTGAAGATGGCCGGCAGTGCTGCGCGATTGATTGTGCCGTCCTCCTTCATTGCATCCTTACCCACGTTGCGGGTATCGGGTACCTGCTTGGCGAGCACGATGATGTTAAGACTCATAATTGGTTTGTAATAAATAGATGGGTTATTAGATTGGTAATTGCTATCATATTTTTCCGAACGACTCTCCAAAATCGGGGGCTTGTTATCCGATTTTGAAGAGTCATCGAAAATTTATCAAGGTTGTTTATTTAACCTTTTCCTCTACCCATTTGCGGGCATTGATAAAGGCATCGATCCAAGGTGTTACCTGATCTGATTTACGTGTGGACGGATAGAATCCGCATTGCCACGGGAAGATTGCTCTTTCAAGGTGTGGCATCATCGCAAGGTGACGGCCGTCAGCCGAACATATACCGGCTACTGCTCCGCGTGACCCGTTAGGATTAGCCGGATATGCGTTGTAATTATACTTGGCCACGACATTATAGTCGCTCATAGCCATCGGCAGATTGAATTTGCCTTCACCGTGTGCAACCCAGATTCCGAGCTTGCTGCCTGACAGTGAACCGAACATCACTGAGTTGTTCTCAGGGATTGTCACCCCGAGGAACTGTGACTCGAACTTATGGCTGTCGTTGTGAAGCATCTTGGTTTTCTTCGGGTGCTCGGGATTTATGAGGTTGAGTTCAATCATGAGCTGGCAACCGTTGCATATACCGAGTGAAAGTGTGTCTTCGCGGGCATAGAAGTTTTTGAGAGCGCGCATTGCGTTTTCATTCCAAAGGAAGCCTGAAGCCCAGCCCTTGGCTGAACCGAGTACGTCGGAGTTGGAGAAGCCACCGCAGAATACTATCATGTTGACATCCTCAAGATTTTCGCGTCCGCTCATCAGGTCGGTCATGTGGACATCCTTAACATCGAAGCCGGCAAGATAAAGCGAGTAGGCCATTTCGCGGTCGCCGTTCACACCCTTTTCGCGTATAATTGCAGCCTTGACGCGGTCACCGTGACCCTCACGACGGAGGCTGATGCCTCTTGATTCAAGTTTGCCGTCATATTTAGAGGGGAAACGGTAGCGGATAGGCTGTTTCTTGTAATTCTCGAAACGGCTGCGGGCACATTTTTCTCCGCTCTGGATGGCATCCATGAGATAGCTGGTGTGGAACCAGACATCACGCAGATGGTCGATGCCAAGCAGACGCTGTGTTCCGTTGTGGTTGATAATCAGTGTGCGTTCCGTGGTCGGAGCGCCGATGTGGCAGAAACGGATGCCTGCTTTAGTGAGAATTTCATCGACAGATGCTGTTTTGGCAGCTTCAACCTGTGCGACAAGTGCGGGATTTTCTGCAAACAGAATCTTGACGAGGTCTGTCTCTCCAAATGTCTCAAATTCTGTGGTGTCAAGTTCGATGCCTCCGTCGGTGTTCGCGAACGCCATTTCAAGGAGTGTAGTGACCAGGCCGCCGGCTGACACGTCGTGAGCTGCCATCAGCTTGCCTTGTTTCACAAGTTTCTGTACTGTCTCAAACGTCTTGACAAATGCTTCGGTATCGGTGACTGTCGGAGCTTCCGAGCCGAGTTTGCCTTGTGTCTGTGCAAGTGCCGAACCCCCGAGTTTGAGGCTGTCTGACGAGAAGTCTATATAATAAAGTATAGATCCTTTCTTTCCGAGCACCGGGCTAAGAGTCTTGCGGACATCGCTTACTTCGCCGGCAGCCGAAATGATGACTGTGCCGGGTGCATATACTTTGTCGGCACCATATTTCTGTGTCATCGATAGAGAATCCTTACCGGTGGGGATATTGACTCCGAGTTTGCATGCGAAATCCGAACATGCTTCTACCGCACGATAGAGAGCTGCATCCTCTCCCGGATTCTTGCAAGGCCACATCCAGTTCGCACTAAGCGAAAGGCCCTTGATGCCATCAGACAACGGTGTGGCCACAATGTTTGTCAGTGCTTCTGCAACAGCCATTACAGAGCCTTTGGCAGAGTCTATAAGGGCTACTTGAGGCGCATGTCCGATTGATGTTGCAATACCCTTTGTGCCGCTATAGTCAAGAGCCACAACTCCACAGTCGCTAAGCGGGAGCTGGATTTCACCCTGACATTGCTGGCGGGCGATTTTACCTGTCACGGAACGGTCTACTTTATTTGTCAGCCAGTCTTTGCAGGCAACGGCTTCAAGGCTGAGTACCGACGCAGTGTAGCGTTCGATATCCTCTTCATTATATTCGCCGTCGGTATATGAATTGACAACGGTATTGTCGACAAGTGTTGTCTTTGGAGATGAGCCGAACATATCGGTCATGGCGAGGTCGATAGGTTTCACACCGTCTTTCTGTTCGAATACGAAGCGATGGTCACCTGTGGTTTCACCTACGACATACATCGGAGCGCGTTCACGGTCGGCGATGGTGCGCACGAAGTCAATGTCTTCTTTCTTGAGCACCATACCCATGCGTTCCTGACTTTCGTTGCCGATGATTTCTTTTGACGAAAGTGTATGGTCTCCGATAGGAAGGCTGCCGATTTCAATCTTACCGCCTGTCTCTTCGACGAGTTCGGAAAGGGCATTGAGGTGGCCGCCAGCGCCGTGGTCATGAATAGAGACAATCGGGTTGTTGTCATTTTCTGCGAGCGCACGGATTACGTTTGACACACGCTTCTGCATTTCGGGGTTGGCGCGCTGAACGGCGTTGAGCTCGATGCCTGATGCGTATTGTCCGGTTTCTACTGATGACACTGCGCCTCCGCCCATGCCGATACGGTAGTTGTCGCCACCCATTACGACGACAGCTTCGCCGGCCTCGGGAACACCCTTGATCGCATCCTTTGAGGCTGCATATCCGACACCGCCGGCGAGCATGATTACCTTGTCGTAGGCATACATTTTGCCATTTTCATCATGCTCGAATGTGAGGAGTGAACCACAGATGAGAGGCTGTCCGAACTTGTTGCCAAAATCAGATGCTCCGTTGGAGGCTTTTATCAGAATTTCAGCAGGAGTCTGATAGAGCCAAGCACGGGGATTCATCATAAGTTCCCAAGGATAGTTTCCAAGACGAGGGTATGAAGTCATGTAAACGGCTGTACCTGCGAGTGGAAGACTGGCACGGCCTCCGCCGAGACGGTCGCGGATTTCACCACCGCTGCCGGTTGCTGCGCCATTGAACGGCTCGACCGTGGTGGGGAAGTTATGTGTTTCGGCCTTTAGAGAAAGTACGGTCGGCAGATCACGTACTTCAAAGAAGTCGGAACGTTCAGGATGAGTGGGGTAGAACTGAGCTACTGTCGGGCCTTCGACAAACGCAACGTTGTCCTTATACGCCGAAACGAGCTTGTTTGGATTGACCTGAGAGGTCTTTTTAATAAGCTTGAATAAAGAAAGAGGTTTCTCTTCTCCGTCAATGACAAATGAGCCGTTGAAAATTTTGTGGCGGCAATGTTCGCTGTTGACCTGAGAGAAACCAAACACTTCACTATCGGTGAGGGGACGGCCGAGGCGTTTTGCAAGGTCACGGAGATAATCTTCTTCCTCTGCGCTCAGAGCAAGGCCCTCACGTTTGTTATACTCACTGATGTCGGCTATATGCTCGATTGGAGCTGCCGTTGCCGAGGTTGTGAACACCTTTGAATTAAGACCGTCGTAGAGTCGCGATAGCATTTTGTCAAACGTCGGTTCTTCGGTAGCCACACGGTGGAATTCCTCTATGCGGGTGATTCCTTCAAGACCCATGTTCTGGGTAATTTCGACCGCATTGGTGCTCCACGGGGTTATCATCTCTTTGCGAGGGCCGATGAAGCGTCCTTTTACCGAGGTTGAGGCGAGAGGCGTTGCTCCGTCGAAAAGCCAGCGAAGTTTCTCGTTTTCTTCTTCTGAAAACTTATGGCTGGTTTCAACGGCGTAAATAAGGTTTGCACCTTTTTTGAAAAATACGACCATAGTGAAATATGCAATGAATGGAGTGAATTTCTTGATTTAAAGAGTGCGCTGAGAGGGGCATTCTTCGCAACAAAGTTACGATAAATCTCCCATATCACCAAGAGATGAAGGCTATTTAGAGAATTTGTAGTAACTTTGTGACATCAAATTTCTATACGCCATATTCTTTTGGCGAAATCTTAAGTAAATTAAAATCTATGAAAAGAAAAATAGGAGTTTTGTTTGACCTTGACGGTGTTCTTGTGGACAGCGAAGGCGAATATTCTAATTTCTGGGGCCCTATGGGGCGAAGATTCAATGTCGGTGGTGAAACCTTTGCAGCAGACATAAAGGGTACGACTCTCGGTGAAATACTTCAGCCATTTCCCGAAGAAGCACGCGAAGGAATCGTGGATGAGCTTCATACTTACGAGCAGAATATGAAATATCCGTGGATTGCCGGTGTCGAAGCATTTCTTGCTCGTCTGCGCGAGCTGGAAATTCCTTTTGCCGTTGTGACAAGCAGCGATGATGTGAAGATGGGCTATCTTTTTGCCGCTCACCCTGATTTGCGCCGGATGTTGAGCGGACTTGTTACCGGCTCAATGGTTAAGCGCAGCAAGCCTGACCCGGAGGGCTATCTGACAGGGGCGCAGCTGATAGGCGTGCCTGTCGAGGATTGTTATGTGTTCGAGGACTCTCTTCAGGGGCTTCAGGCCGGTATGAGTTCAGGGGCTACTGTTATCGGGCTTGCCACCACCAATCCACGCTCACGTCTAAAAGGTAAAGCCCACAAAATCATTGATGATTTTGCAGGCTTTACAGTTGAAGATATGCTTGATGTCAAACGTGAATGAAACATATTCACCGGCAATTTGACAAGTTGCCGGTGAATTTCTCATTTCACAGCCTTGAAGCTCATGTCGAGACCCTTGACCGAGTGGGTCAGTGCTCCTACGGATATGAAATCAACTCCACATTCGCCATAGGAGCGCAATGTGTCGAGGGTAATTCCTCCGGATGATTCAATTTCCGTGCGCCCGTTTATCAGTTCTACTGCCTCACGTGTGCGTTCCGGAGTGAAATTATCAAGCATGATTCGGTCTACGCCGGCTTCAAGAGCCTGACGAATCTCGTCCTCGTTACGGACCTCAAGCTCGATTTTCAGATCTTTGCCTTTTTCTGCGCAATATTTCCTCGCTGCATCCACAGCCTGCTTGATTCCACCGGCAAAATCGACGTGATTGTCCTTTATGAGAATCATGTCAAAGAGTCCGATGCGATGGTTGCAGCCTCCACCGATATGCACAGCTTCCTTTTCAAGCATGCGTAGGCCGGGTGTAGTCTTGCGTGTGTCAAGCACTTTTGTCTTGAGCCCTTCAAGACGCTGCTGGTATTTTGCTGTCTGGGTTGCGATGCCGCTCATTCGCTGCATAATATTTAGCATCACGCGCTCTGTCTGTAACAGCGAGCGAACGCTTCCTTCCACCTCAAACGCAATGTCGCCCGGTTTCACATGAGCACCGTCGTTGATATATACGGTCATCTTAAGTTCCGGATCAAACTTTTCGAATACTTTGCGTGCGATATCCACTCCGGCAAGTATTCCTTCTTCCTTGATGATGAGACGCTGCACTCCGCGTTCGTCAGCCGGGATGGTGCTTAAGGTTGTATGGTCTCCGTCACCGACATCTTCAGCGAAAGCGAGTGTCAGCAGGTCGTCGATAAGTTCGTCTTTTGTTTTCATATCCTTTTCTTTTAAATTACAATCTTAATAGTCAAAATGAAAATAGTTATTATAGCTGTCGGAAAGACATCCACCGGTTATGTGGCTTGCGGCGTGGAGGAATTCCTGAAACGGGCTAACCGCTATGTACCTACAGAACTGATTGTGATTCCAGACGTTAAATCATCGAAGGCTCTGTCAGAGGATGCCCAGAAACAGCAGGAGGGGCGGAGTATCATTGCGGCTCTTCAGCCGGGAGATATTGTCACTCTGCTCGACGAGAGAGGCAAGGAGCTTACTTCAAGAGAGTTTTCATTGATGATTGAGCGACGTATGGTGCAGGGCATAAAACGTCTGGTGTTTGTCATCGGTGGCCCATACGGTTTCTCGAACGAGGTCTACGAACGTGCCGATTCAAAGCTGTCGTTGTCACGCATGACGTTCACCCACGAAATGGTCCGTCTTTTTTTCATGGAACAGATTTACCGAGCCATGACCATCATGCGTGGCGAGCCGTATCATCATGATTGATATGCCATCGATGTGCAATGCTATGCCACGCGATAGAGGAACCAGACGAATGCAAGAGCGAATGCCGTATATATCATGGCGCTGCGGAGAAAAAGACTCCAGCGCCTTTTTTTACGCCCTGACATGTAGGTATAAAGACCTCCTCCGAGGATTCCGAAACCGATGCAATATGCTATCCAGAAACCGACACTTCCCATAGTTCTGTATCGCTTTAGTTGCACGAGGCTTTTGCTCCTTTTATGCCGCCTTTTGCACCTCCTGAAAGCGAAAATATATTCTGGTCGTAGCTGACGGTCTTCTGTCCTTCCTCACGTTTGCGTTTGAGGGCGAGTTGCACGAGCTTGTCCATTAGTTTGTCAAAAGAAATTCCAGTCGCTTCCCAAAGGTAGAATGACAGAGAGCCGGGTATTGTGTTGATTTCGTTGACATAAATTTCATTGTTGTCATCATCAACGATGAAATCTATTCGGCTTACACCATGACAGCTCAGCACTCGGAAAGTCTCACCTGCGAGATACTGGATTCTTTTTGTCATCTCTTCCGGCAGATCGGCGGGAATGCGTTTCTGGGATGCCTGCATGCCTTTGGCTCCCTTGGTGCCACCCATGTATTTGTCCTCGTAGGAAAGAATTTCCGCGCTTTTTATAGGTTCTTCAAGCACAGATGACTGATATTCGTCACAGTCGCCAAGTACCGAACAGTTGATTTCCTTCAGATTGTCAACCATGTGTTCGACTATGATTCTGGAAGTGTATTTTTGTGCGACCTCAACTTTCTCTATGAGTTGTTCGCGGTTTGCGGCACGGCCTATTCCAACACTCGAACCGAGGTTGGCCGGCTTGACGATAACCGGATATCCGATTTTGGTTTCGATTTTCTCGATCAGTTCGTCGCGCTTTGCAAACCATTCCTTGTCTGTGAACCACACATAGTCAATGACAGGGATGCCTGATTCGCGAAGAATCATTTTCATCGTTATCTTGTCCATGCCGTTGGCGCTTGCAAGAGTGTCACATCCTGCATACGGAATTCCGATGGTTTCAAGGACACCTTCAAAGATTCCGTCTTCCACATTTGATCCGTGAAGGACCGGAATAACTACATCAAGTGTCGTTATCGGGCCTTTGTTTCCGAACAGACCGGCAGATTTTGCACGATATAGATTGTAGTCGCCGTAAACAGGACGGATGTAGACCTCCTCGCATTTTTCAAGCAGAGCGGGAATATCGCGGTAGTTTGCTATCTCAAAAAGAGCTTCGCCCGTATAGAACCGTCCTTGCTTTGATATATATATAGGTGTGACGTCATATTTTTCGCGATTTATGGCGTGCATTGCCTGCGAAGCGGAAATCACCGAGATTTCATGTTCGGTAGAGCGTCCGCCGAAAAAGACTCCAATATTGGTTTTCATTGTCTTGTTTTGTGTGATATAAAAAGATATTTATTCAACTGTTGTCAGATGACACATTTATTTGAATGTGTCAGGAAGATCATTTTCATAAAGAATGGTATCTCCGCTTTTCAGCATTGTTGCCAAAAGACGTTGTGCTTCATTGAATGAATCGACTTTGTGGACTTTCGCTATGCCGTTGTCAACGTTTTCAATTCCTTCGACTATTGCGTCACGGTTATAAGTGCCCACGATTATTGCGATGTCTGCTGAAACGGCAATGGATTCTCCGAACTTCCTGTTGAGCTCTTCTTGTCTGTCGCCAAGTTCTATCATGCCGGGTGTGACGATGATACGTCTGCCGCCGGTCATCATTTTTAACACGTCAAGAGCCATTTTCGAACCGGTGGGGTTGGAGTTGAACGCATCGTCGATGATGGTTACCCCGCCGGGAGTACGTTTCATGTTAAGGCGGTGTTCGACTTGCTCGATGTTGGCTACCGCATATCGTATTTTTTCAATAGGAACATTCATGCGCAGCGCTACGATGATGGCCGCAAGAAGATTTGACACATTGCATTCGCCGACTAAATGAGTCGAGAATGCCAACTGTTCTCCTGTGGGTGTCACAACGGTAAATGATGTCCCTCCCGGGGAGTAGGTGATGTCTTCCGCTGTGTATTGCGCAGCATCTTTGGCGCTAACGGCATAGCGTATACATTCGACATTTTCTACATCGCGGTTGGCTACAAAAGGGAAATCGTCGTTAACTATAGCAAGTCCGTCGGCCGGAAGCGCATCGACCAGCTCGAATTTTGTCCGCTGTACGTTTTCAATTGTCTTGAACGATTCAAGATGCTGTTCGCCTACAGCGGTGACAATTCCAACTGACGGATGCACGAGATCGCAGATTTCCTTTATGTCTCCCGGTTGTTTCGCCCCCATTTCGCAAATAAACACCTCATTGTAAGGCTTGAGATATTCGCGGATCGTACGGATAACTCCCATAGTGGTATTGAAGCTTCCGGGTGTCATCAATACATCATATTTCTCAGAAAGAATTCGGTTTAGATAGTGTTTTGTGCTTGTCTTTCCATAGCTGCCGGTGACTCCGATTATTTTTAGATCAGGCATTCCGTTGATAATTCGTTTTGCATCATCGTAATATTTCTGATTGATGCGGGCTTCTACGGGCTTGAGCAATGTGTTGGCGGCAATAGCAAAAGCATGAGAGAAGCAATATATCGCGAGAGTTGTCGAGGCTGCGATATCCAACGAATAGCCACGGAATACGCATAAGACTGTTACGGCAGCGATTATGATGGCTGCAAGTCCGAGCATCACGCTGAATATGCGGGTGGCACGGGGAGTCATTACCAGCGGTTTCTTGTATTTCCGCCCTGCAAGGTTGAATATGTTTACAATCGAGATTACGGCAACCAGATCAACGGAAATAAGAGGCAATGACAGGGTGGAAAGCGATGCAAGTACCACAGCACCGGAAATGAGACGCATTGTCGATGTGCTGTCCTGCGACGAGGAAAGCCACCGGTTATAACGGTCATTGCGATATGAATTCTGCTGAAGCATCATCAAGTCGCGCTTGAATTCAAGCACGACATTTATTATAGCAAGTAAAATGGCAATTATAATGAAAGCTAACATGGTTGAGCTATGTTGATTTGGTTATCAATTGATTTTAAATCTTCAGATGTTCCCGAGGAAGCTACGTAACACGGCAGCAAATTGCATGGGATTGTCGAGAAATGAATAATGTCCGCATCCGGGGAATGACACGAGACCTGCATCAGGGATAAGCCGCTCCATTTTTTTTGCGTCATAGAGTGGGGTGGCGGAGTCATTCTCCCCCCATATTAATAATGTGGGGGCTTTTATATGCTGAAGCTTGTCGGTCAGATCTTCATTTACCACCTTTGAAAGTATTCTTCTCATCATAGGCGATGCGTTGGCATAGTCGTTTGACCCGGCTTTAGCCCTTCTGGCATCAAGATGCTTTTCTGCGGTCTCTTTACCGAGGAAGAGATACATCAGCCTTTTGATGGCCTTGAATGAATATACTTTCCAATAATATTTCAGTGACCGTTTGGGTTTGATGCCTGCGGCGTCGACAAGTATTAGTTTCTCCACCTGATTACGTGATGCGTAAAGTATGCCTACACGTCCGCCGAAAGAATGCCCCAGCATTATAGGTGTCTTTATGCCAAGCTCTTTTGTCAAAGCCTCGATCTGGCGCGTATATTCTTCGACCCCCCACACATCATTCGGTTCTTGTGAGTCGCCGAACCCCGGAAAGTCGACATTTATGACACGGTAGCCGCATGATAATGCCACGCGTTCAATTGACGCAAGAGTGGTGTGGTTGCAACCCCAGCCGTGCATCATAACGACGGTCTTTTCACCTTTTTCAGAATCGGTGTAGTGAAGATTCAGCCCTTCAAGCCTCGTATCTCTGTCCATAAATAAAATTTGACCTACAAAATTATGAAAAAGCGGTGAATAATTGCATGTGCAGGTTTAAAAAGTTTGTGCCCCTCGGATTTGTTTGCTAATTTTGCAAGAAATCACCAGAATTATATAAGACATCAAGAGAGAGGCTTGATTAATTTTGTGCGTCGTCCGATGACGCTACAATTATTAATTACTCTTGTTATAAATTTATTCTTAACAAACCATGAGTTATCCTTTTGCTTATAAGCTGTTTCCGGCTGTACTGTCGGTCTTTTCATTGACTGTTGCTGTATCATGTACACATTCTCACTCTGATGCCCATGATGAGAATGTGGCAGAGGAAGGACATGACCATGAGGATGAAATCGTCATGTCTCCTGCCGATGCAATGCGTTTCGGGGTCATGGCCGAAGCTGCGGTCAAAACTCCGTTCTGTGAGATTGTCAAAGTTTCAGGCGAGGTTCTCCCGGCTGCGACAGACCGCAGTGTCGTGTCGGCTCCTACTTCCGGGATTGTAAGACTCGTTTCCGGTATCGAACAGGGTAAGGCTGTCGGAAACGGAGAACTTATTGCTTCAATATCCGCAGGAAATATGACTGGGGGAGATGCCAACAAGATGGCAAAAGCGTCTCTTGACGCTGCGAAACGAGAACTTGACCGTCTTACTCCATTGCTTAAAGATGGCCTTATAACGAAAAAAGAATATAATGATGCCTTGCGCTCGTATGAGGAGGCTAAAAGCGCCTATAGCCCTGCAGCAGCAACAGGACGAGCATCAAGTCCGATTTCCGGTGTCGTCTCTGAGCTGCTTGTCAGTGACGGTTCTTTTGTAGAAGCCGGTCAGCCGATTGCGACGGTGGCGCGTAGCCAGCGTCTGACACTAAAGGCGCTTCTTCCATCACGCCACATTGACATGCTTCCGCGGATAGCCTCTGCCAATTTTATTCCTTCTCATTCTTCCGGCAAAGCTATCCGGTTGGCTGATCGAGGCGGAAAGGTGCTGTCATCCTCTATGTCAACCGCCGATAATACACCAGGCTATCTTCCTGTTTATTTTTCGTTTGACAATCATGGTGATGTCGTTCCGGGCACGCCTGCTGACGTATATCTGGTCGGGACACAGAGGTCTGATGCGCTGACAGTTCCTGCCGGCGCTATATCTGAGCAGCAGGGCGAAAAATTTGTTTATGTCAAGGTCGAGGATCATGCTTATGCGAAGCATCCTGTTAAAGTCGGTCGGAATGACGGTCGTCGAGTCGAAATCCTTGATGGCATTTCTGAAGGAGATTCTGTAGTCGCTACTGGAACTACATTCGTGCGTCTCGCCGAGACCTCTACTGTCGTGCCTGAAGGCCATTCGCATAATCATTAAAATAATTGATTTCATAATTCAGAACTCTAAAGATGCTCAACAGAATCATAAAATTCTCACTTGACAACAGAATTGCTGTCATAGTGATGTCAATCGTTCTGCTGATTTATGGAATGATTGTGCTTTTGCGTACCGAGGTCGACATATTTCCCGATCTTAATGCTCCGACTGTAGTTGTGATGACCGAAGCTCCGGGGATGGCTCCCGAAGAGATTGAGAAGGTTATAACTTATCCGGTCGAGACGGCTGTCAATGGAGCGAGCGGTGTCCGTCGCGTACGTTCGGCTTCTGCTCCGGGCCTGTCATCGGTATGGGTTGAATTTGACTGGGGTACAGATGTCTATCTTGCCCGACAGATTGTATCGGAAAAACTTTCGGAAATAGAGAGTGATTTACCTCCTAATGTCGGGAAACCGACCCTTGGACCTCAATCCTCGATACTCGGCGAAATTCTGATTATTGGCCTCACGGCAGACTCGCTTACTACACAGGAGGAGTTACGGACCATAGCCGACCGCCAAATCAGGCCACGTCTGCTGTCTCTGTCTGGTGTCGCCTCCGTCAGTGTTATCGGAGGTGACGCCCGTGAATATCAGATATTGCTTCATCCTTCAGCGATGCGACGCTTCGGAGTCGGTTTGCAGGAGGTTCGCGATGCCGTAGGGCAAATGAATGCCAACGCGTCTGGAGGTGTGATTTATGAACACGGAAATGAATATATCATAAAAGGTGACATATCTACCGGGAATGTGGATGACTTGAGTAATTCCCTTGTCCGTACGGCCGATGGAACTACCATACGTCTTTCTGACATAGCGACTATCAAAGTCGGCGCTGCCGAACCACGTCTGGGGGCTGCATCTCTCAATTCGCAGCCAGCCGTCCTCGTGACCGTTACAAAACAGCCGGCTGTCGGCACAATCAACCTGACAGATGAAATCGAATCGAGTCTGTCGCAGATTCGCTCGACGCTGCCTGCAGACGTTAAAGTGAACACCGATATTTTCCGCCAGTCAGATTTCATATCCACGTCTATCGGAAATCTTCAGGAGTCTCTTTTCATCGGAGCGATTTTTGTGATTGTTGTGCTGTTCTTCTTCCTTATGAACCTGCGCACAACCGTCATTTCGCTTGTGGCACTTCCTCTGTCGATCATAGTGACAGTTCTTGTGCTGCATTTCCTCGGTCTGACCATAAACACTATGAGTCTCGGAGGTATAGCAATAGCGATTGGCTCGCTTGTAGATGATGCGATAGTCGATGTTGAGAATGTCTATAAACGATTGCGCGAGCGCCATCGCAGTGGCGAATCTGTGCTTACGATTGTCTACGATGCCTCTAAGGAGGTTCGTCTGCCGATTTTTAATTCTTCGCTCATTATCATGGCCAGCTTCCTCCCGCTTTTCTTCCTTGACGGAATGGAGGGAAAGATGTTGAAGCCATTAGGAATTTCATTTATAGTCGCATTGGTCGCGTCCACAATCGTGGCGCTTACAGTGACACCAGTTCTCTGTTCATTCCTGCTCGGAAGCAAAAAAGCGATGAAAGCTCTTGACCGAGAACCGAAATTTGCGCGGGCACTCCGTGTCGCATACGAAAAGGCTCTTTCATGGTCGCTCGGTCATGCAAAACTGATTTTTATTTCGACTGCGATTCTTTTTGCCATATCAGTCGGCATTTTCTTCACGCTCGGCCGAAGTTTCCTGCCGTCATTCAATGAGGGTTCTTTGACCATCAACGTGAGCACTTTGCCCGGCATATCGCTCGAAGAAAGCGACAGGCTTGGACGAGAAGCAGAAAAAATCATCCTCTCGATGCCTGAAA
>ULVX01068781.1_pt1 | contig 18863 bp, 14 predicted proteins | sample 1959811 | NCBI WGS metagenome assembly ULVX01 (sample SAMEA4835797, study PRJEB28245) | human gut metagenome | biome: gut microbiome; material: fecal sample | place: Denmark | collected 2008
CCTTTTTTTAATATGAAAAGTTATATGTTTATGAATACACCTTTGTCTCCTGTATCCGGACGTTTGGCGTCGCTCGATATCCTGCGTGGGTTCGACCTCTTTCTTTTGGTTTTCTTCCAACCTGTATTCGTCGCTTTGGGGATGCGTCTTAATCTACCGTGGCTTAATGGCATTTTATATCAGTTCGATCATGAGGTTTGGGTTGGCTTCCGGTTTTGGGATCTTGTGATGCCGCTTTTTCTGTTCATGACAGGAGCTTCCATGCCTTTCTCATTTGCCAAGTTCAGAGAAAACCCTGATAAGTGGGCTGTTTATCGGAAAATATTCAGGCGATTTGTTTTATTGTTTATATTTGGCATGATTGTACAGGGAAACTTGCTGGGCTTGGATCCGAAATGTCTTTATCTGTATTCGAATACTCTTCAGGCGATAGCTACTGGATATCTTATTTCGGCTTTAATTTTGCTTCACTGTTCTTTTAAGTATCAGGTATTGATTACACTACTGCTTCTTGTGGTTTATTGGATTCCCATGACTTTTTGTGGAGATTATTCTCCCGAAGGGAATTTCGCTGAGAAAATAGATCAGTTGGTGCTGGGACGTTTTCGAGACGGTGTTTATTGGGACGAAGACGGTGTTTGGCATTTCTCTCCTAATTATACTTATACTTGGATATGGAGTAGTCTGACTTTTGGAGTGACGGTAATGCTGGGCACCTTTGCCGGAAAGATAATGAAAGAGGGAAAGAGTAATAGAAAGAAGGTAGTTCAGCTTTTATTATCTGTAGGGATAGCATTGATTGGGATATCTCTGTTGTGGAGCATGCAAATGCCTATTATCAAACGTCTGTGGACAGGCAGTATGACTTTGTTTTCCGGTGGGCTTTGCTTCTTGCTTATGGGAATGTTTTATTATTGTATAGACTATAAAGGGCGTACTTATGGTCTGAATTGGCTGAAGATTTACGGAATGAATTCTATTACCGCTTATATTTTAGGCGAGGTTATTAATTTCCGTTCTATAGCTGCTTCTGTCAGCTATGGTTTGGAACAATATCTCGGCAGCTATTATCCCGTATGGTTGAGCTTTGTTAATTATCTTATCGTCTTTCTGATATTGAGGATGATGTACAAACACCGTGTCTTTCTGAAGATATAAGTATTTCACATCAAAGGCTTGGTATTGTATGTAGAGTAACACCTTATATATAAGTATAGCATCTTATAATTATTATAAAAGCTCCATATGCTTAACGAAAAAGCGTATGGAACTTTTATATTTATACCAATACATTAACAAAAGTTATAGACAAAATGATGTAGCATTATAGACAAAATGACTACTTTTGCATCTGAATATCATGATGAAAAGGGAAAATAGGAATAAAGCAATAGTCGTATGGGCACTGTTATTGTGCTTTATGTCGATAAGCATTGTGAAGGCTATACACGTTCACAATGCCGACGGTACTATTGGTATATTGCGAACTGACGCAGGACAAACCGACACCGGAAGCGACGACGATAATAATTGTCCTATCTGTCATTTCTCCTTGTTCCCTTTCATTGAGTCTCCAACATATCATATCTTTTTCAGCCCGCATCTTCTCTCATTCTTGTTGGTATGCCCTTTGGTGGCGGTAGAGATGGTGTACGAGCTATCTTTCTCATTGCGTGCCCCTCCTGTAGCACGTCTTTCATAATATCTTTTTTGTAAATATCTTACTCTATTGGGAATAGTGTGTCTTGTTGTGACTTATTCTGAATGGAGCGAAGGCTATTTTGCGACTTTTTAAGACTTGAGTCGTGAAATGGACGGAGATGTCACATCTCCGTTTATGCCAATACTATGTAAAATCTGAAACAATAATTATAACAACCAAAATAAAATGAAAACAAGAGTAAAGATTACATTTTTGATGTTGTGGGCAATGTTTATGCCGCTCATGATGAAAGCCGGTGTTGAGGTTCCGCCTAATGGAACAGATGCCAATCTGTATGGACACGTGATAGATAAGCAAAATGGCGAGCACTTGCCTTATATCGCTATTTTGGTAAAGGGTACTACCATTGGTACCACTACCGATGTGTCTGGACACTATTTCTTGAAGAACCTGCCGGTAGGTACGCTTACTTTGGAAATTAAATCTATGGGTTACCGTACTATTCAGAAGAATGTAACCGTAAAAGCGGGTGCCTCAATCGAATTGAATTTCGAGTTGGACCCCGATGATGTATCGCTTGATGAGGTAGTGGTATCTGCCAACCGTAGTGAAACCAAGCGCCGACTTGCTCCTAACTTGGTGAGTGTGGTAAACTCTAAATTGTTCGAGACTACTCAGGCTACATGCTTGGCGCAGGGATTGAACTTCCAGCCGGGAGTACGTACGGAGGACAATTGCCAGAATTGCGGCTTTACTCAGGTACGTATTAACGGACTCGACGGGCACTATTCGCAGATATTGATAGACTCACGTCCTGTATTCTCTGCTTTAAACGGTGTGTATGGCTTGGAGCAAATTCCGGCTAATATGATAGACCGCGTAGAAGTAGTGCGTGGAGGTGGCTCGGCATTGTTCGGTGCTTCTGCTATCGGTGGAACCATCAATGTCATTACTAAAGAGCCTTCACGTAATTCTGCGGAAGTTGGTCATTCATTTACTTCTATGGGCGGAAGCAACTCGTTCGACAATGCTACATCGGCTAATGTTTCTTTAGTGACAGATAATAACAAAGCTGGATTCTACGCTTACGGACAGAGCCGTTATCGCCAGGCTTACGATCATGACGGCGATGGTTATAGCGAGTTGCCTTTGCTGCGCAACCATACAATCGGTGTAAACTCATACCTCAAACTTAGTCCTTATTCTAAGTTGACCATGCAGTATCATGGCATCAATGAGTTCCGTCGTGGAGGTAACAAGCTCGACCGTGTGGCGCACGAGGCGAATATCACCGAACAGGTAGAACATAATATTCAGGGCGGTGGATTGAGCTTTGATAATTTCTCGCCCAACGAAAAGAGTCATTTCAACGCATATTTCTCTTTCATGTCTACTGCACGCGATAGCTATTATGGCGGAATAGGCGAGGGTACTCCCGAATCTATCGAGGCTGCGAGCAAAGCGTATGGTAAGACACACGACTTTACTTATATCTTTGGAACTCAGTATGTGTATTCTTTTGATAAGTTGCTTTTTATGCCCTCCGATTTGACTCTCGGCGCTGAGTATAACTATGACGGTTTGAATGATGTAATCCTAGGTTACGACCGTGACTTCAGTCAGAAGGTGCGCATCGGAAGTCTGTATTTCCAGAATGAATGGAAGAACAAGAAGTGGAGCTTCCTCTTTGGTGGACGACTCGACAAGCATAATATGGTGGATAATGTGATATTCAGTCCCCGTGTCAACTTGCGCTTTAATCCTACAGAAGATATCAACTTGCGCGTAACTTACGCTGGAGGTTTCCGTGCTCCGCAAGCGTTCGACGAAGATTTACATGTAGGCGTAGTTGGCGGTGAACGCTTGGTTACTGTATTGGCAGACGATTTGAAGGAAGAAAGCTCTAATAGCTTCAGCGTTTCTGCAGACGTTTATCATAAGTTTGGAGACGTGCAGGTTAATTTCTTGGTAGAAGGTTTCTATACCGATTTGAACAATGTATTCGCACTCCGTCAGTTGGGCATAACAGATGCTCAGGGCAATATCGTTCAGGAACGTTACAATGCTTACGGAGCCAAGGTACTTGGTATAAACCTTGAAGGTAAGGCTATGTTTACCAAATGGTTCTCTCTTCAAGCAGGACTTACATTGCAGCAGAGCAAATACGATGAGGCTATAGCGTGGAACGAAGAAGTGCCCGAACAGAAGTACCGCAAGATGATGCGTGCGCCTAATACTTATGGCTATTTCACCGCTACATTTACTCCGGTTAAGCGTTTTAATGCTTCGCTTACGGGCAACTATACCGGTAAAATGCTTATCGGCCACAATGCAGGCTCAGGCGTAGAGAAGCCGGAGGCGGTTACTACTCCAGATTTCTTTGCTTTGAACGCTAAGCTGTCGTACGATATCCCTGTATATAAGTATCTTACCTTGCAGGTAAATGCTGGCGTGCAGAATATAACCAATGCCTATCAGAAAGACTTTGATAAAGGATGGAACCGTGACTCTGATTATATCTACGGACCGTCACTGCCCAGAAGCTACTTCGTAGGAATGAAGCTTACTTATTAAGCCTTTAACTCAAGAAATACTCCGATTCATTTCGTGGGAAAAGTAAACTATTAAGCATATAAACTATAAATTCAGCCTAGAGATGTATATCTTTAACCTAAAGATGTATATCTCTAGGCTGAATTTATATATCTTTAGGCTAAAGATAGAGAATTGTATAAGAAAACACAGATTTCTATATGCGAGAAGAGGCATTTATTATTATGGCATAAAAAAAGAGACCGCGCAATGCAGTCTCTTTTTTATGCTGATATGTTAGGAATAAGTCTCCTTATTTCTTGTTCTTCTTAGCGGCTTTAGCTTCTTGTTTAGCAATCTTAGCCCACTGCTTAGCACCTTCTTCTTTCATTTTTGCGGTAGCTTCTTTTGCTATTCTTTCAGCTTCAGCTTCGTCTTCTGCCGATGCGAATGCGTGCTTATAGCCTTTAACTTCGTTCCAGTGTCCGCGAGTAAAGTCGGGGAATGCTACAGAAGCGTAGTTGTTATCCATAGAAAGAGCACCAAGTTCTGCCAAAGCACACCATTCAGCCATGTCGTAAACGTCCATGTCGAGGGGCAAACCATTCTGCAAGCAGTAAACCAAGCGGCTATCCATGATGAAGTCCATACCACCGTGTCCACCAACTTCTTTTGCCATCTCACCGTATTTCTTCAGGATAGGATGCTGGTATTTAGCAACCAAAGCGTCTTTTTCTGCTTTCGGCAAGAATGAGTGAGTGTTCAGGTTGTCAACTTTAGGCTGAACGCCAGAAGCAGCCATTTGTTTGCTGTCGATAGCATAACCTTCAACAGGATACTTATTAGCGAAGCCCTTAGTACCAGTCAACTGATACAAGCGGTTGTACGGCTGCGGAGTCAATACGTCGTGCTGAATTTCGATAACTTTACCGTTTTCTGTGCGGATAAGAGTTGTAGTGTGGTCACCGTTACGGAATTCGTTGCATTCCTTGCCTGTTACTTTTTTTACTTCAGCCTTACCGTTGAACGACTTGGTATCCATAGCAATCAAAGTTCTCATGCGGTCGCCACGGTGAATGTCGAGGGCCTGTGCCACAGGGCCAAGTCCGTGAGTAGCGTATACATCGCCACGGTTCTTCATGTTATATTCCAAGCGCCAGCCCAGTTTGTTGCTCTTGCCTTCGCCTTTCCAGTATGCATTCCAGAACTGATCCAAGTTATGGATGTAAGCACCTTGTGCGCGGATAACTTCACCGAATACGCCGTGCTGTGCCATGTTCAAAGTGTTCATTTCAAACCAGTCATAGCAGCAGTTTTCAAGAATCATACAGTGCAAGCGTTTTGTTTCGCTCAGGTTGATAAGTTCCCAGCACTGTTCCAAGTTCATTACAGACGGAACTTCGATAGCTACGTTCTTGCCGTGCTCCATAGCATATTTAGCAACGGGGAAGTGGTGAAGCCAGTCGGTAGCTATATATACAAGGTCTATATCATTTCTTTCGCACAATGCCTTGTATCCTTCTTCGCCAGAATAGATGTCAGCTTTCGGAAGGCTTGCTTTGCGCAAGTATCCTTGGCATCTTTCAGCTCTATCTGCTTCATAGTCGCAAAGAGCTGCGATTTTAACACCTGGGATATGTGTGAAACGTTCTACAGCACCCGGTCCGCGCATTCCCAGACCAACGAATCCTACGCGTACTACGTTCATTTTGGGGAGAGTCATTCCCAAAGCGCTTTCCTGTCCTGCAGGGCGTTCTGGAGTCTCTACTACGATTGTACCTTTATCCCAATGCCACTTAGTAGATGGAGAAAGAGATTGTGCTGTCATGCTCAGCGGAGCGCACAGAAGTGCGCATACGGCTACAGCACCTAAAAGCGTTTTTTTGAAGTTTCTCATAATGCCTTTTGTTGTTTTTAGGTTTTGGTTTGTAATTAGATTAATTTCTCTTCTTGTGTTATATGTCGCAAAAGTAGTGAAAAAGTTTTTATGTTTGATTGTGAACCTTTTCTTTTTTTCCCTTTTCGTTTCTGTAGAGTAGTGTTTTTTTTATTTTGTTTTCAGTAAATCCTCCAGTCTGAGCAATTCGTCGCGATATTGTGCTGCCTCTATGAAATCGAGTTTCTTAGCGGCTTCTTGCATGAGTTTACGTGTACGCTCCATGCTCTTCTGCAACTGTTCTTTCGACATGTATTGTATAACTGGGTCGGCTGCCAACATTTCTGGTTGCGTAGGTATGTCGGAATATCCCTTAAGCTGTTTCGGCATATCCGTATTATTAGTATTTCCGGCTAGGATATTGTTTCGTGCTTTCTTGATTTGCTGAGGCGTAATGCCATGCGCTTCATTATAAGCCAACTGCTTTTCGCGGCGACGGTTGGTTTCGGTAATAGTCTGCCTCATGCTGTCTGTAATCTTATCGGCATACATTATGACTTTACCGTTTACGTTTCGTGCAGCGCGGCCTGCTGTCTGAGTCAGTGAACGGTGTGAGCGTAAGAATCCTTCTTTGTCGGCATCCAATATGGCTACAAGCGATACTTCCGGCAAGTCGAGTCCCTCGCGCAACAAGTTTACACCTACCAGCACATCGTATGTGCCTTGGCGTAGTTCGTCCATGATTTTTACTCGCTCTAGGGTATCTACATCACTGTGTATATATGCGCAACTTATATTATTACGCAGCAGATAGTCGGTTAACTCCTCCGCCATTCGCTTTGTGAGGGTTGTTACCAATACTCGTTCTTGCTTTTCTATGCGTTGATGTATCTCCTCCATTAAGTCGTCCACCTGATTCAGGCTTGGGCGTACTTCTATGATAGGGTCGAGCAGTCCGGTAGGACGTATCACCTGTTCTACTATCACGCCTTCGCTCTGCTGCAATTCATATTCCGCAGGAGTGGCGCTTACATAAATAACCTGTTTGGCAAGTTCTTGAAATTCCTCGAATTTCAGCGGACGGTTGTCCATAGCCGCCGGAAGTCGGAATCCGTATTGCACCAAGTTTTCTTTTCTCGCCTTGTCGCCTCCGTACATCGCTCGTATCTGCGGTACACTTACGTGACTCTCGTCTATCACTATCAAGAAATCATCTGGGAAAAAGTCGAGTAGGCAATAAGGACGTGTGCCTGCGGCTCTTCCGTCGAAATAGCGCGAGTAGTTCTCTATGCCCGAGCAATGCCCTAACTCACGTATCATCTCCATGTCGTAAGTAACGCGCTCGTATAGTCTTTTGGCTTCGTATGGCTTGCCTTGCTCTTCAAACCACGCCACCTGTTTGGTGAGATCGTCTTCTATCTGATGGATAGCACGCATTGTGCTTTCCTTTGTAGTCATAAACAAGTTGGCGGGATATATTTTATATTCGTCGAAACTGCCCATGCGGTTTCCGTTGATAGGGTCTATCTCTTCTATGGCATCTATTTCGTCGTCCCAAAACATTACCCTCAGCAGATTGTCTGTATACGCCAGATATATATCTACTGTGTCGCCTTTTACGCGGAAGTTTCCACGGTTCAGTTCGATGTCGTTTCTTACGTATAGACTATCTACCAGTCGGCGAAGGAAAACGTTGCGGTCTAGTAATTTACCCTTTTTTATCTCGATTACGTTATTGTAGAAATCCGACGGGTTACCCATACCGTAAATGCACGATACGGACGATACCACAACCACGTCTTTTCGTCCGGACAGCAATGCCGAGGTAGCCGCCAGTCGCAGTTTGTCAATCTCCTCATTTATGGCGAGGTCTTTTTCTATATAGGTGTCGGTAGAAGGCAGATACGCCTCAGGTTGATAATAGTCGTAATATGAAACGTAATATTCTACGGCGTTATTTGGAAAGAATCCTTTAAACTCGCTGTATAGTTGTGCCGCAAGCGTTTTATTATGGCTCAGTATAAGAGTCGGTTTGTTGATGTTCTTTATGACGTTAGCTATGGTGAACGTCTTACCCGAACCGGTTACGCCAAGTAATGTCTGTGCCGGCAGTCCTTCCTTTATCCCTTCAGTCAGTTGCGCTATGGCTTCCGGCTGGTCGCCCGTAGGCTTGTAGTCTGAAACAAGTTCAAAATTCATAATGAGTACATTAAATCGGAAATACAAAGTTAAGATAAAAATGCTACCGTAAGTAAGTCTTTTATGTAATCTTGCAGTGGAGCGTTAAAAAAAAACTATTCATGCCATCAAGTATACATGAAAGACATCAAGAGATCTGCGATAAGAAGAACGGCCAAAAATCTCTTTAACCAGCTATCTTGGCGATTTGTGCTCTATATTTTCCGTTTCGCATTAGAAGCCATTGTTTACGAATGAAAACAGACATACTTTTGTATTGAAATAAAGATGCTACTTGGACAAATGTCCTTAAAATAATCATTCATAAAATACGAAACAAATGAGGAAAATCGTTTTTACAACAATGCTTTTTGCTGCAACCAGTATGTTTGCTCAGAAGACGCGTAACCTTTCAATCGAAGTCCTTGGAGCCCAAAGCACAGTAGGCATAAACTACGACAGTCGCTTCAATGGTAATTCTGGATTTGGATATCGTGTTGGTATAGGTTACGGTTATGGAAATAACTCCGGGTTGTTCGATCAGTGTATCAATGGCGTTGGTGTTCCGTTGGAACTGAACTATCTGCTTGGAAAGAAGAATAGTAAACTTGAACTGGGCTTCGGTGCGAGTCTGGGTGTATACAGGGAAAAGGAGACGATAGGATACGTTAAAGATACCGGATGGTACCCTGATGGTGATAAAAAAGATGAAACGACATGGGGTGTTGATTATTATACTTCATCAAATACCCAGTTCGGATATTTTCTCTTTGGCGACATCGGCTACCGCTATCAGCGCCCCAGCGGATTCATGTTTCGTGCAGGAATATCGCCTTCATTCAATTTCGGTGACAAGAACGGACTCAACAAGTCTGCCTTCTATCCATATGTCGGTTTCGGCTGGTCGTTCTAAGCGGATTTAACAATAAAATCGGGTGTTCCTAATGCATATTGATGCTTTAGAAACACCCGATTTTATTGTTTATTTCTCTATCCATTTCTTAAACAATACCGCTTTCTCTTTGCTTATTACGATATTATCATCGTCGCATCCTTTTAATTTGACTTTAAGTTTGGAACTGAAGAAAAGGCTTATTTTCTTGATACTTTTTATATTAGCGATGTATTGACGATTGATACGGAAGAACTTTGTAGGATTTAAAGCTTGTTCTAGTTCGTTCATGGTCATTGGTAATGGATATGATGTGCCGTCGTCAGTAAGTGCTATAATACGATTGTCTTTCATGTTGATATAGCTTATGTTGTCAGCATAAATTATACATAGCTCATCACCTTTGGGAATCAGAAAACGCTCATGGTATTGGTGTGTATCGTTAAACGCACTGTTAAGCTTGTTTGCAACGGTAGGCTGTTGCGTTTCGCGATTCAACCGTAGCTTTTCTATGGCAGTACGCAGCTCGTCGGCATCAATCGGCTTAAGAAGGTAGTCAAGCCCGTTGTTCTTTATGGCCTCCATTGCATATTCGTCGTATGCAGTGGTGAAGATGACGAATGATTGTGGCATTACCCTGCTGAAAGCTTCAAACACATCACCGTCGGCAAGGCGAATGTCGGAGAAGATAAGGTCGTAATCATTGTGGAATGTCAATTCCTCCGTTACCTCCATGATGCTTTTTAGCGGACCATGTACGTCTACCGTGTCGTCAATGTCCATTATTAACCTTTTCAAACGTCTTGCACTGAAATTATCATCTTCTATTATCAATACCTTTTTCATCTTTTTTCTACTGTTCCCGTTTTATAATAGGCAGTTGCACCTCAAAGAAATCTCTGCTGGCGATGAACTTCGGCTCCTCTTCGCCTTCCAATCTGTAGCGTTGCTTCAGGTTGCTAATCCCAATACCGTATGACTCTACGCTCTGGTCGTTGTTGCTGTGGGTGTATATGCGGTTGTTCTTTATTATGAGCATGTTTTCATGTCGGCTTATATCAATCTGAAGCATGTCGTCGTTATGAGGGCAGTTGTGCTTTATGGCATTCTCAATAATCAGTTGCAGACTAAGCGACAATACGCATTCGTCACGGTTACCGTGTAAGCCGTCGGTGCGCAAGATAATTCCGTTGTCGTATCGCATGTTAAGCAGGCTGATGTAAGACTTCATAAAGTCGGTTCCATCAGAAATGGTTATATAGTCTTTGTCTATATGATGAAGAATGTAGCGGTAGATGTGCGATAGCTTCACAACGTAGTCCTCCGCCATCTTCGGGTCTTCTTCTATCATGCCGGCCAGCGAGCTGAGGCTGTTGAGCACGAAATGTGGGTTTAGTTGCAGCATCAAGTATCGTTTTTGTAGAGCAAGGTTTTCCTTTCCCTTCCTAATAATCATATCAGAGAAGTGCATAGAAAGGTGGATGAGTGCGACTAAGCTTGCAATCAGTCCAAACAAGAACGACGTTCCCCATATATCGTCCATTATGAAAGTGGGTGTTACAAGGCTCAGAAGTAGTTCGCACCCTCCAGCAATAAGTAGGTTGAAACCTAATACAACTAGTCCGTTTAACACGAATACCTTATGTCCCTGCCATTCACGCTTGAACAATCGCTGCCTGAACAGCCATCTGTTTAAATATCCGCTCGTTAGCGAGAATATTCCACACAATACAAAATCGACCAGCAGCTCTGTGTACTGGTCGCTTATCGACTGCTTGAAATCGGGTAGGTCAACCAATATCCAGATTATGTCGTATAGAAAAAAAGAAATCAGCGAGTATATTAGCCACTCAAGAAAATAGTTCTTTGATTTATTCATAATTGCAGCTATGAGATAGTTGTTCTTGCCTCAATTTTCACACTGCAAAGCTAATGTTTTTATCCATACAACGTATAAACCTATATTATAATTAAGTACTAACGAGGGTAACCACTCTTAAAAATAAGACTAAAAGTAGTCTACCGAAAACGTTAAACCGCAATACTGGTAAATCCCTTCTTCGAAAGGAACAGATTCCTCTTGCGAAAGGAACGGATTCCTGCTGTGGGAGGAATTCACCCTTATTTATTAGTATTCATCACTGCTTTTTAAGGTTAAAAAACGATGCAGGATATTGCACAGTTTACATAAAATCAGTACTTTTGCGCAACTATATGTTTTAAAATGAAAAAGTATATTGCAATGGCTCTCCTTTCCGCAGGATTATTGTCATCTTGTGGAGAGTATAATAAGGTGCTGAAAAGTACTGATTATGAATATAAATACGAAGCTGCTAAAGGCTATTTCGCAAAAGGACAATACTCAAGAGTGACTACAATATTAGAGGAGTTGCTTCCTATATTGAAAGGTTCTACCAATGCGGAAGAATCGGCCTATATGCTTGCTATGGCTTATCATAATCAGGGCGATTACGTAACAGCGTCTCATTATTTCAATACATACTATACCACTTATCCGAGAGGTACGTATACAGAGTTGGCCCGTTATTATAGCGGTGAGTCTTTGTATCTCGATACTCCTGAGGCGCGTCTTGATCAGAGTAGCACCTATAAGGCGATACAGGAACTGCAGATGTTCTTGGAATATTTTCCGCAGAGCAACCGACGCGATGAAGCGCAGAATATGATATTCGAACTTCAGGACAAGTTGGTTGAGAAAGAATATCTTTCTGCTAAGCTTTATTACGATTTAGGCTCGTATACGGGTAATAGTAGTTACAGCAGTACAGGTAACAACTATCTGGCCGCTGTGGTAACTGCCGAAAACGCTTTGAAGGAATATCCTTATTCTAAAAAGCGCGAAGACCTTTCGCTGTTGGTACTGCGTGCCAAGTATGATATGGCGAAGGAGAGTGTGGATGAGAAGAAAAGCGACCGTATGCGCGAGACTATCGATGAGTACTATGCTTTTAAAAATGAATTCCCCGAAAGCAAGCATCTGAAAGAAGTGGAGAATATCTTTAAGGATGCAAGCAAGTATGTGAAAGACGACGAAGAATAAAAAAACAAGTTTATAATTAAATAACAAATTATGGATTACAAAAAAACAAACGCTCCTACCACTACCGTCACCCGTAATATGATGGAGCTGTGTGAGGACACCGGCAACATCTACGAGACAGTGGCAATTATCGGCAAACGTGCTAATCAGATTGCTGTAGAAATGAAGAACGATCTCTCGAAGAAATTGCAGGAATTTGCTTCGTATAACGATAACTTGGAAGAGGTTTTCGAAAACAGAGAGCAGATCGAAATTTCTCGCTACTATGAGAAGCTTCCGAAACCGACTCTGATTGCTACTCAAGAGTATATTGAAGGCAAGGTATATTACAGAAACCCTGCTAAGGAAAAAGATAAATTGCAGTAATTGATTTTACTTTAACCGGAAGGCACAGAGGCACCGGAGGTTCATCTATAGATGGCAAGCGGTGGTTTTGTGTCTTTTTTATATTTGATTTTCTACTATGATACAACGTATTCAAACCGTTTATTTATTGGTTGTCGCCATCTTGATGGTGATTATGATGTCTTCTAATATCGGTCATTTCTATACTGACGATAGTGTTGTCAGCATGAGTAACTTGGCTGTTGAGCAGGCCGAAGGTGTAAGCGATTATACTCCGTGGGCTTTGTACGCTATATTGCTGGTTACGGCGGTAGCTGCTTTGGGCACTGTTTTCTTGTATAAAAGACGTATGCTTCAGATTCGTATCTGCTTGTTCAGCATGATTCTCCTCGTTGCTTATTATATCGTATTGGGTATCTTTGCATGGGGCGTGTTGAAATCATACGGCAGCTTTACTCCGGCATGGTTGATTTGTGTTCCCGCTATTTCTATTATATTGGAGTGGTTGGCTATCCGTGCGATAGGGAAAGATGAAATGCTGGTTAAGGCTTATGACAGACTACGCTAATAAATAAGGTGTAGATTCCTTTAGGAAATAAGACAAAAACAAGACGGCCGGATGTAAGTTGTGATTCACACTACATCCGGCTGTCTTTGTTTTTATATGGATTTTATACCTGCTTCTTTAGCATCAAGCTTTTGAATGGGTTGGGGTAGGGAGTTTCAAATTCCATTCTTTCACCTGTTATTGGGTGATAGAAGCAGAGTTTGAAAGCATGCAGGGCAAGACGGTTAAGCGGATTGATTTCGCATCCGTAGCGTTCGTCGCCCAGAATGGGGTGTCCCAATGATTCCATGTGCACGCGTATCTGATTTTTGCGTCCGGTTTCCAACTGAAGTTCTACCAATGAGAATCCGTTGGCACGCTTGATGGTGCGGTAGTGAGTGATGGACAGCTTGCCGCCATCATCTACCGGAGACGAGCTGACGTATAACTTACGGTCGGTGAGCCAAGATTTTACAGTGCCTTGCTCTCTTTCTACCTCTCCGTTTACTATTGCTACATAACGACGGTCGTATACTGTATCGTGCCAATTATCGCGCAGTGTATATTGTGTCTTTTCGTCTTTGGCATACATCATGATGCCCGAAGTCTCTCTATCCAAGCGGTGTACCACGAATACTCTGTTGTTTCTGTGCTGACGTTTTACGTATTCATTAAGAATATGCTGCGCTGTGCGCTCTTTCTGTTTTTCGGTAGCTACAGACAGCAATCCTTCTTTCTTTTCGACTACTATAATATAAGCGTCTTCGTACAGAATCTTCAGCATAGGATGGCGGAACTCGTGGTTTTGCTTCTCCTTATTAATCTGCACACGCATTCCTTTCTTCAGCGGAAAGTTGTATTGCGTCTGGATGTTATTATCTACCAGAACCACACGGTTGGTGAGCAGAGCCTTTACTCTAGTTCGGCTAATGCCACTCATCTCTTTCATGAGGAATGCCATCAATTCCATGTCTTCGTTGACATTGAATTCTATATATTTATTTGCTCGGCGAGGAGCTCTGTTTCCTGCCGGTCGTCTATCTCTTGTTGCCACTTTTTCTTCTTTTTATAAAGTTTCGGTTTTAGGCTCTGCTCTCTTTTCCAGCAAAACCACGTTCTCTACATGGTGAGTATGCGGGAACATGTCTACCGGTTGTACGGCTGTTACCTTATATTTGCTGTCGAGCAACTGCAAGTCGCGGGCCTGAGTAGCCGGGTTACAGCTTACATATACTATACGTTGAGGCTCCGCAAACAAAATCACGTCGATTACATCGTTGTGCATTCCGGCGCGAGGAGGGTCAGTGATGATTACATCAGGACGTCCGTGTTCGTTGATGAAATCTTGTGTAAGTATATCCTTCATATCTCCCGCATAAAATAAGGTGTTGTCTATGCCGTTGATTTCAGAATTTACTTTTGCATCCTCTATCGCTTCGGGCACATATTCTATACCAATCACTTTACGAGCCTGGCGAGATACGAAGTTGGCGATGGTTCCTGTTCCGGTATAAAGGTCGTAAACCAACTCGTTACCGGTAAGTCCTGCAAAGTTGCGTGCCACCTTATATAAATTATACGCTTGCTCAGAGTTTGTCTGGTAGAAAGACTTCGGTCCGATTTTGAATCGCAGTCCTTCCATTTCTTCAAAGATATGATCTTTACCTTTGAAAGTCTCTACGTCCAAGTCGCCTATGGTATCGTTACATTTATTATTGATGACATACATTAGCGAAGTAATCTGCGGGAATTTGTCGGCTACAAACTGCAGAATCTCCATCATCTGTGCCTTATCAGCATCATTAGTCACCTTGCACTGAAGCAAAACCATCAGTTCGCCGGTAGATGAAGTACGCACCATCATGTTACGGAGCAATCCTTCCTGCGAGCGCAGATCGAAGAACTTATAATCGTGCTCGTACGCATAATCGCGTATCGCATTACGTATCTGGTTAGATATATCATCCTGCAGCCAGCACTTTTCTATAGCCAATACTTTATCGAAAGCTCCGGGAATATGGAATCCCACGGCATTCATCTGGTCGTATTTCACGTCCTGCTTTACCTCATCTTCGGTAAGCCAACGCTTATTAGAGAATGTAAACTCGAGTTTGTTACGATAGAACTTGGTTTTTTCTGATCCTAAGATAGGATTGAAAGGCGGCAGTTCCACTTTTCCGATTCGGGTAAGATTGTCGAAGACTTGTTTTTGCTTATATTTAATTTGGTCTTCGTATGCCAAACATTGCCATTTACAACCTCCGCAAACGCCATAATGTTGGCAGAACGGCTCGGCACGCATTGCCGATTTCTCGTAAAACTTTACCGCTACAGCTTCAGCGTAATGATTTTTTCTACGCTTAACCTGTAAGTCAACTACATCGCCCGGTACTACATAGGGCACAAAAACTACCCAGTCGTTTACTTTGGCTAAGGCTTTACCTTCGGCCGCTACGTCTGTTATGGTTACTTTTTCCAGTAAAGGAAGTTCTTTTTTCTTTCTTGCCACGTTGCTTTTTGTATAAATCCAATTTGGGACAAAAATACGAATAAAATCCGACAATATACTATTATTTGCGCAGAAGTTGATTTTGTAATGTCCATGTTGCAAAAAATGCCTTTTTTCATTTGCATATTCAATAAATTAATATAGTTTTGCACACGTCACCACCGAAAAACCGATAGAAAAACATGGGATTGGTGATAAATTAATTCTAAGAAAGACATAATTTAACCTTAAAAACTCATCATATTAATGGAAAGAAAAAGAGTTTATACATTCGGCAACGGACAAGCCGAAGGTAAAGCAGACATGAGAAACCTATTAGGCGGTAAAGGAGCCAACTTGGCAGAAATGAACCTTATTGGTGTACCTGTACCTCCGGGATTCACTATTACGACAGAAGTTTGTAATGAATATTTTGAAAAGGGCAAAGAAGCAGTAGTAGCTTCATTAAAAGCAGACGTAGAGAAATCTATTAAAGGTGTTGAAGCTTTGATGAAGTCAAAGTTCGGTGATGTTGAGAACCCATTGTTGGTTTCAGTTCGTTCTGGAGCTCGCGCGTCAATGCCTGGTATGATGGATACTATTCTTAACTTAGGCTTGAACGACGAAGTTGTAGCCGGCTTGGCACGTAAGACAGGCAATGAACGTTTTGCATGGGACTCTTACCGTCGTTTCGTTCAGATGTACGGTGATGTTGTATTGGGCATGAAGCCAGCCAACAAAGAAGACATTGATCCTTTTGAAGCAATCATAGAAGACGTAAAGAAGAATAAAGGCGTTCGCTTGGATAACGAGTTGGAAGTTGAAGACCTGAAAGTATTGGTGACTCGTTTCAAGGCAGCCGTGAAAGCTCAGACAGGAAAAGACTTCCCTAACTGCGCTTACGAACAGTTGTGGGGTGCCATCTGCGCTGTATTCGATTCTTGGATGAACGAACGCGCTATCTTGTATCGTAAGATGGAAGGTATACCTGCAGAATGGGGTACTGCCGTAAACGTACAGGCAATGGTATTCGGTAACATGGGTGAAACTTCTGCTACAGGTGTTTGCTTCTCTCGCGACGCTGCTACAGGCGAAGACTTGTTCAACGGTGAATATTTGATCAACGCTCAGGGTGAAGATGTAGTCGCAGGTATCCGTACTCCGCAGCAAATTACTAAGATTGGTTCACAACGCTGGGCCGAATTGCAGGGTATCTCTGAAGAAGAACGTTTCAGCAAATATCCTTCTATGGAAGAAGCAATGCCTGAAATATATAAGGAGTTGGATGCTCTTCAGACTATGTTGGAAAACCACTACCACGATATGCAGGATATGGAATTTACCGTACAGGAAGGTAAATTGTGGTTCTTACAGACAAGAAACGGTAAACGTACAGGTGCCGCTATGGTACGCATCGCTATGGAAATGCTTGAGCAGGGGCTTATCGACGAAAAGACTGCTGTTTTGCGTTGCGAACCTAATAAGCTTGATGAACTGTTGCACCCTATATTCGACAAGGAAGAATTGCGTCGTGCTAAAGTATTGACTCGTGGTTTACCAGCTTCTCCTGGTGCCGCTTGTGGACAGATTGTATTCTTCGCAGAAGACGCAGCTCAGTGGCGTGCCGACGGACACCGTGTAGTATTGGTTCGCGTTGAAACATCTCCTGAAGACTTGGCAGGTATGACAGTGGCCGAAGGTATCTTGACTGCTCGTGGTGGTATGACATCGCACGCTGCGGTGGTAGCACGTGGTATGGGTAAATGCTGTGTGTCTGGAGCTGGAGCTATCAATGTAGATTATAAAGCACGTACTGTAGAAATTGATGGAGTTGTTTTGAAAGAAGGCGACTTTATCTCATTGAACGGTAGTACAGGTGAAGTTTATCAGGGCGAAGTTCCTACACGCGCTGCAGAATTGTCGGGCGACTTTGCTAGGTTGATGGAATTGTGCGACAAATACACTCGCTTAAAAGTACGTACTAACGCCGATACTCCGCACGATGCGGAAGTGGCTCGCAGCTTTGGCGCTACAGGTATCGGTTTGTGCCGTACAGAACATATGTTCTTCGATAACCAGAAGATCGTTGCAATGCGCGAAATGATTTTGGCTCCTACAGTAGAAGGACGTAAGAAAGCTCTCGCAAAACTGTTGCCATATCAGAAGGCCGACTTCGTTGGTATCTTTAAGGCAATGGACGGATGTCCGGTGAACGTTCGTTTGCTTGATCCACCTTTGCACGAATTTGTTCCGCACGATTTGAAAGGACAAGAAGAAATGGCTCAGGCTATGGGTGTAACAGTAGAATATATCCGTCAGCGTGTAGAAAGCTTGTGCGAACATAACCCGATGCTCGGTCACCGTGGTTGCCGTTTGGGTAATACATATCCTGAAATCACAGAAATGCAGACTCGCGCTATCTTGGGTGCTGCGGTAGAACTGAAGAAAGAAGGCTATGACCCACATCCTGAAATCATGGTTCCGCTTACAGGTATTTTGTATGAGTTCGAAGCTCAGGAAAAGGTTATCCGTAATACGGCAGCAAAGTTGTTTAAGGAAGAAGGTGTAGAAGTTCCGTTCAAGGTAGGTACTATGATTGAAATACCTCGTGCAGCTCTTACTGCCGACCGTATCGCATCGCGTGCAGAATACTTCTCATTCGGAACAAACGACTTGACTCAGATGACATTCGGTTACTCTCGCGACGATATCGCTTCATTCCTCCCGGTATATCTGGAGAAGAAGATCTTGAAGGTAGACCCATTCCAGGTACTCGACCAGAATGGTGTAGGTCAGTTGGTTGAGATGGCTGTAGAAAAAGGTCGCTCAGTACGTCCTGAACTGAAGTGCGGTATCTGTGGTGAGCACGGAGGTGAACCATCATCAGTTAAATTCTGCCACCGTGTAGGATTGAACTACGTAAGCTGCTCTCCATTCCGCGTGCCTATCGCACGTTTGGCAGCGGCGCAGGCTGCTATTGAGGGATAATCCTTAGTTAGAAATATCATATTATAGTATTATCAGGCTGTAATTACCGGTTTTTCGGTGGTTACAGCTTGTTTTGTGCTTGTACGGTTCGTGTTTTGACCGCATTATAGAGCCAAATGAACAGAAATATTTGCTCTATGTTTCCCACGAAAATCACCATGTTTACCTAAGATAATTCTGATGTTTTTATATAATTCAAATCGATTATGACTACATTAAGTAGACGCAGCGTATATATTGATTTGTATTCGCATTATATAGGGATATTCAGTAAATGTCCCTAAAAAATACAA
>ULVX01058373.1_pt1 | contig 18834 bp, 20 predicted proteins | sample 1959811 | NCBI WGS metagenome assembly ULVX01 (sample SAMEA4835797, study PRJEB28245) | human gut metagenome | biome: gut microbiome; material: fecal sample | place: Denmark | collected 2008
ATTTGGGGAGTGGTGAGCGGGCGAAGTCGCCCACTCAGTTCCACTATATGCTGTTGTTTCTTATTTCTCGGTTTCATCGTCTTGGGGGTGTTTAGAACTCATCAAATAGGTTGGGGATAGAGTCAATCTCTGCTCCGGCTTTGGGAGCGGTGGCGGTCGGCTTGGGTTGAGCCTTCGGCTGAGATTGTCTGCGGAGTTCCCGGAGTTGTTCCTGCTTGAACTGCTCCATCGCCTGCTCTTTGAGAGTAGCCTTGTCTTCCTCGGTAAGTTCCGGCTTGGATACCACGATGTTGCAGTTGATAGGAGTTCCGCCGTCCTCGATGCTGTCCTCATCATAGAAATGCAGGAGGATTGAGAGTACGGTCTGTTCATCTACGACACACATACCGCTTTTCTGTATCTCGTGGCAGAGATAGTTGATAGCACTTTCAAGTGATTTCTTCGGATTGGCAAGTTTTATAGCCAATGCGGGTTCAGCGATAATACGCTCTTGGAGCATCTGCTGCATAGCTGCGATTGCAGCGTTGTTGGATTTCATTGAGTTTGCCATATCAGTTGAGTTTTATAAAGTGAGTAGCCAAAAGATTATCATTAGGGCAGTTGCAAGGCTAATAACCCAGCCCACACCTCGGAATATCGGTCGGAGAAACACCCACAACACCAATCCGAGTATTGCACCAATTATCCCCACCAACCAAAGGATAACCCTTTTATGCGGTTGAGACTGGAGATGGATGCTCTGCCTCGTCTGTTTGATATGTTGTTGTTCGTTTTCATCGTGCGACATTTTTTTTATGCGTCTATCGACTATCGAAGTTTTGCTTGCTCGTTGACACGGCAGCGTGCGGAGGCATAGAAGGGCTGTTCACCCTTTGGTGGAAAAATACGAGTGCAAAATGAAGTATTCGCCGGAGCTTGCGGAGGCAAATACCATTTTGTGTCTGGAGTTTTTTTCAGCCAAAAGGCAAAAGAATAGCCCTGCTCCGCACGTTTATTATTCCGAGCAAGCAAGGCTTCCTATGTTGATATGACTGCATAAGAACTGGAGCTAAGTTTACGCGCCGGTGAAAACGAATGACAGCATATTCGCACTGAAAACTCACTGAAAATGATTAAATTTGCAATATGGATACAAACTATATCGAAACAGCCAGACTGATTTTGCGTTCATGGAAAATATCCGATAGGGGTGTCTTTGCAGAAATGAACAGCAATGATAATGTCATGAAATACTTTCCGAAACCATTATCTATAGAAGAATCTAATGGCTTTGTTGACAGGATAAATTCTGAATTTGAGGAAACCGGTTTCGGATTGTATGCCGTTGAAATTAAGGAGACAGGTGAATTTATCGGTTATGTCGGATTCCACCGATTTGCCTTTGATGCTCCTTTTTCACCGGGATGGGAAATAGGCTGGCGAATATCTGATAAATTCTGGAATAACGGGTATGCGACAGAAGCGGCGACAGCTTGCATAAATTATGCTCGGGAAAAGAAAATATGCAATAGACTATACTCTTTTACAGCCGTACCTAATATTCCCTCAGAGAATGTCATGAAGCGAATAGATATGACTTTTGAAGGACTGTTCATGCATCCGGCGTTAGCTGACGGACATTGGCTGAAAGAACACAAACTATACTATATCGATTTATAATGGCACCGCCCAGTCCCGGAAAGACGAGTCTGTGATATGCCGACAACGCAGGAAGTCGGCACATCACTGTCTCGGCTCGTGGACTGCTGTCTCATCGGCTTGCCGCTTTGCCTTAGCAAAGGACCGGTAAGTGAGGGAGCGGTCGTAAAAATCCTTATCAGGCACGGCGAAAAAGAACACGGATGAACGGCAGAGAGTCTCAGAGGTTGCATCAGCGAAGCCGATGCTTACCTCGGAGGTGTTGTCGGTTATCGGTGTTCCGCCAGTGCCCATAGGCGCGATGCGGTCGTAAGGTGTCAGTGGTTCGTCCACCGTCTCCTTACGACGGCATCACGCCGCCAACCCTAAAGACCGCTCCCTCTCTTGCCGCTTTCAAGGTGGCATCTTTTACATTGGTGTCACATCTTAGCACTATTTAAGCATAAATCTCATTGATAAGATTTGTCTGAGTGAAATATTTGTCGTATATTTGCACTAACAATGTAATCATACGACAAACAATGATTCTTAGAGCCACTTTTGAAAACATATACTCTTTCAAGGAAGAGACTTCGATTAGTTTCGTTGCCGGAAAAGGAACCGTTCACCCTGCTTATGTCAGCAGGGCGCAGAGACGAGATGATATATCGGCATTGAAGATCGGTGTTATTTACGGTGCAAATGCCTCTGGCAAGAGCAATGTAATCAAAGCGACTGCCCTGCTCCAACAGATTGCTACAGGCAGATTTCCTGCCGGAGACTTCGAGCCTTTCAAACTTGTAAAACCGATAAATCCAGTCTCGAGGATTGAAATTGAATTCAAGACCGGTGGGCGATATTTCGCTTATGGCATGGAGTTTTCCATAAACGGCATCAAGGAGGAATGGCTCTATGAAATCAACAGTCGAAGCGACAAACTGATATTCACTCGCAAATACAATGAGGATGGAAACGAGTTTGAGTTCGGCGATATTCACGGTGATTCATCCGTAGCCCAGTTTGTGAAATTCCTTGGTGAAGGCACTCCGGCTAAAAAGAGTTTCCTCTCGGAATACATAGAGCGCAACGGAAAGGGAATGTGCGCGATAAAGACTGCACATTCATGGTTTACCTCAGGTCTGCGCATAATATTCCCCGGCACACGGTTCCGCGGCATATCATTCAATGCGGAACAGGATGAAGATTTTCATGAAGCCACGCGCCGACTTCTTCAGTATTTCAACACCGGCATTGTTGATATTCGTCGTTTCCCTGTCCGGTCAAAGGAGGAGACCAACCTACCCGACCGTCTGCTTGATAAAATCATAAGCAGTTCAACTCCGGGACGCACTGCTCTTGTGGCGGCTCCGGAAAGCAACGAATGTTTCTTCTTTGATTTCAAAGAGGACGGAACATACTCTATATTCAAGCAGAAAGCGGTACACCGCAATGATGCCGACGATGAGGTCGTTTTTGAAATGGATGAGGAATCCGACGGCTCAATCCGGCTTCTTGATTTCATCCCAATGCTGATTGACTTGGGACAAAATGAAGTGGATTATATGATTGACGAGCTTGACCGCAGTATGCACCCTCTGCTGTCGCAAAAACTCATCGAGTGCTACCTGCATGAACTTTCCTCAGTAAGAGATACGCAGCTCATCATATCCACCCACGAATGCAATCTGCTCAATCTTGACATGATTCGCTCCGACGAGGTATGGTTTGTAGAGAAAGACAAGGACGGAGCATCTCGGCTTGTGTCTCTTGCAGAGTATAAGCCCCGTGAGAATGTGCAGAAAGGATATTTGCAAGGCAGATACAGCGCAATCCCATTCTTCGCACCGATTGAAACCCTTGATAGGAAAACTTTTGCACAATCAAAATAAAATCACTATCTTTGCAACAGCGGTTACAGTAACAGCCGTTGCTATAATATGAAATTCTACGACAGAGAGATAGAGACTGAGACATTGAGGCGTATAGAAACGACATCCAGAGAATACGCCCAGATGACCGTCATAACCGGACGAAGACGTATCGGAAAGACAACGCTTATAAAGCACGCCTATGAAGGTAAAGAGATGATATATTTCTTTGTGGCGCGCAAGAGCGAGGCGTTGTTGTGTCAGGAACTCTCCGATACGATACGTGATGTACTTGGCGAGGATTTAGGTGACTTTTCAAGTATGGCCCGATTGTTCGCGTCGGTCATGCATATTGCGAAACGTAGGCATTTCACGCTCGTTTTTGACGAGTTTCAGAATTTCAAATATGTCAGCGAGTCATTTTTCAGTGAGATGCAGAATATCTGGGACAGCAACAAGAATGAGGCACGTATAAATCTGGTAGTATGTGGCTCATTGTATTCAATGATGACAAAGATATTCGATGATAAAAAGGAACCCCTTTATGGAAGGGCAACCTCACGCATCCGTCTTCGCGAATTTCCACTTGCGACACTGCGCGAGATAATGCGGGACAATAATCCCGATTACACCCCCGATGACCTACTTGCAATGTATATGATTACGGGCGGGGTTGCAAAATATGTGGAACAGCTCCACATGCAAAAGGCATTCACAAAAGAAAAGATAATAGAATCCGTACTGTCATTCGGCTCCTATTTCATTGACGAGGGAAAGGAGTTGCTCTCAGATGAGTTTGGCAAAGATTATGGGAACTACTTTTCCATTCTGTCTGCAATCGCCGGAGGTTTTAATGAGCGTGGAGAAATCAAATCTTATACCGGCGTGGAAGCCGGAGGTTATCTCGACAAGCTGGAGAATACATACGATCTTGTGTATCGTTACCGACCTTATCTCGCAAGTGAGAACAGCCGTAATGTAAAATACGGTATCAAGGACAACTTTCTCAATTTCTGGTTCAGATTCATATATAAATACCGGAGTGCGGTGGAGATTGGAAATCTTGCCTATGTCAAGGAAAAGGTGCTTGCCGACTATTCGACCTTCTCGGGCTGGATTCTTGAACGCTATTTCAGACAGATGTATCGTGAGACAGGTCTCTATAACATTGTGACAAACTATTGGGAGAAAGACGGCAACAATGAGATTGACCTTATCGCTGTCAACGAGGCTGACCGTGAGATTGTAATCGGTGAAGTCAAGCGTAATCCACGACGTATCGACCTGCATGGTCTGGAGCAAAAATCGCAGAATATCGTGTCAAAGCGCAAAGGCTGGCATATCGAATATGCAGCACTGTCTCTTGAAGACATGGGACACTGAGAGCAATTACCGCGCAAATATCAAAGCCGAAATAGAAGAATATATGGGACATTATTGCTGGAAGTGCGGTCAGTATCTCGCCAATGAGAAATTTTCGGGCAAAGGTCACGCTCGCCATATCTGCAAGAAGTGTATGGCCGAGGAACGTGCCCACCGTCGTCAGATACTGAAAGAAAAGCGGGAGCGTGGCGAAATACCGGAATTGAAATTGAAGCCGGTATCTCAGAAGGTCATAGACTATGTTGAGACTGAGATAATCCCCCGTTATGCCGCATTCGACAAGGCGCATCAGGAGAGCCATGTCCGCATGGTAATTGAACAGAGCATAAAACTCGCCGAACATAATCCGGCTATGAATTCCGATATGGTTTACATCATAGCGGCATTTCATGACCTCGGTCTTGTCAACGGCAGGGAAAACCATCACAAGGACTCCCGCACAATACTCGAAGCGGACGAGTTTGTAAAGTCGCATTTCACCCGCAAACAAATTGTGACTATGGGTCGTGCCGTTGAAGACCACCGGACATCCAATCAGAAGAAGCCTCGCAACGGTTATGGAATGATAGTTGCAGAGGCCGACCGCTTTATCGAGGCAGACACGATAATCCGAAGAACCATTCAATACGGTCTGGCAAATTATCCCCAACTCGACAGAGCCGGGCACTATCAGAGGACTATCGAACACCTCAACGAGAAGTACGGTCCGAAGGGTTATCTGAAAATCTGGATACCGTGGAGCGACAACGCCAAGAACCTGAAGAAACTTCATGTGCTGCTTACCGACAAGAAGAAGCTCGCAGAGATTTTCAACCGCATTCTCGATGAAGAAAACGAGTAGAGACAAGCCTCCCCGGAGGTCTGTTTTCATACCCGGTTTCACCATCCAATACACTTGCCTGACCCGGTTGAATCATTCAGTGGCCGACATCCTCAGACGCATCTTCTTAACTTTCCATCGTAGAAAGAAACAGACTTACCCAAATAATGATTAAATACCTTATATTCAAGGCCATTGTAATCAAGACAGTCCTTTGACTAATACTTCTGTCAGACTTACTTATGGCGGTACAAATTCGGTGGCTGAAAAATTTACAGTTACTTGAAATTCTTTTCTCGTATTTTAACACTCTATGTCGTGGAAAATCATTAACTTTGCACTTGTGCAAAATGTACGAAAAATAGGTCTGTTTCCTTAGATGAAGTCAGCTGGGAAGCCCCAAATCATCAAAAATCAGAAGTGAGACCGACCCTTGTATAATAAAAGCTCAAGTAGCACGCTATCAATACTATAAGGATAGTGCATCGGCAAGTGACCGGCAGTTAAAGACAGGTAACTATAAGTTGAAATAATAGTCAAGGCGTTCAGTTTGAGCGCCTTTTCTTTTGCCCGAAGATTGTCAATCTAATCGGTAAAACCCGTTTCTACCTATTTTTCACTCCATTTTTGAACCACATTTGTTGCTCGTCCGCTACCAGAGTTAAGTCGCTCTGCTCGGTAGTGGATGATGTTCATACTCGTTCACGCTCATTCAGGCGTGTTCATACGAGTTCAACGAAATAGCTCAATGAGTGACACAATTTTAACTCACAGTTATGGCAACTTCAAACATTAGAATCAAGAAGGTCTGTCAGTGGTGTGGAAATGAGTTTGAGGCTAAAAAGACCACAACCCAGTATTGTTGTAAGCGATGTGCCGAGCACGCTTACAAAGAACGTAAAAGACAAGAGAAGAAGAAAATCACTGAAACTCTCGATTCGCTTACTGCTCGTGAAAATAAGATAAACCAACTCTCCGGTCGAGACTATCTATCGGTTGCTGAAGTGGCGCAAATCCTTAATGTTACGCCAAGGGCAGTATACAATCTCATTTACAGAGGCACCATCAAAGCCTATCGTCTCACCTCACAATGGGCAGTAATCAAGAGAGCGGATATTGACGCAATGATCGAGGCGCGACCTTATGAACGTAAACCGAAAGCGACAGCACTTGCCAATGATGAGAATGGTGAAGCTATCACTGAGTTCTATACGACCAAGGAGATTATCGAGAAGTTTGGAGTAAGCAATTCATGGGTATTTGCTCAGGGAAAGGCTCATAATATACCGAAAGTGTATCACCGGGGAAAAACACTCTGGAGCCAGGTGCATTGTGACCGGGTGTTTACGGCAAAACCTGAAACTCCTAAAGAAGATGATTGGATATCTTATTCCGATGTGCGGGCAGAATACAATCTCACACATGACCAGCTTCACAATTATGTGAAGTATCACGGACTGCGCCGTAAGAAAGCCGGTAAGTATACTTATATCTTGAAGTCAGAAATTGATGCGATTCTCCGTCCTCCTACGCTGAAATAAGTCTGATTATCGGTTATCTCTTGGTTATCTGTCAAATAACTTGATAACCGGATAGCCAAATACGAACTTTGCGGTGAATCTTGATGGCTTCGCCAACGCGCACCGGCTTCGCCGACATACGCTTCAAGTTCACTCGCGATTTCTAATTGCATCAAAAATCATTCATCAAAAATTATCATATATGGATATCTGCACAAAAGTAACCCTTCGGCAGCGTCTTCTCAAATCGGGTAAGATTACGCTGTATTTCGACTATTATCCACCAATCCGTAACCCGAAAACCAACCGTATGCAACGCCATGAGTATCTTGGTATATACCTCTATGCCAATCCCACCAATCAGGTTCAGCGAGATTTCAACCGCTCGATGCTTGAAAAGGGAGAACTAATCCGTTGTCGCCGTCAGGAATCTGTCATAAACCGTCAGTTCGGTTTCATCGACCACAGTCAACTCAAAGCTGATTTTCTGGAATACTTTGAGTCTGTAACTAAGAAGAAGTATCAGAAATGGCGCATCGTGTTTGAACACTTCAAGGTGTTCTGCAAGGGCAAATGCACCTTCGGAGACCTCACGGTAGAGTTCTGCACAAAGTTTCGTGAATACCTGCTTACAGCAAAACAACTGAAACATAACCGAAAGAGCTTGTCGCAGAATGCGGCAGCCGGATACTTCTCCACATTCCGAGCTCTTCTAAAAATGGCTTACAAGGAGAAGCTGATTAAAGAAAATATCAACGACTATCTGGAATATATCGAATGGGAAGATGTTGAGCGTGAATTCCTTAATCAGGATGAACTGATACGGCTTGCTCAGACTCCATGTGACAGTGATGTTCTCCGCAGAGCGTCCCTATTCTCTTGTCTGACAGGACTGAGGTTCAGCGACATTCTCAATCTCCGATGGATTAATATTCAGGAAGTTTCTGGAATCGGACTATGCATTGTCCTGAAAACTCAGAAAACGAAGACACCTGCCACTCTCCCTCTCTGTGATGACGCTATCGAGCTACTTGGCGAGCGACAGACAGGAAAGATCTTTGTTGGATTTAAGAAGACTCTGACTGCCAAACCACTCAAAGACTGGATTAAGGCAGCCAAGATTGACAAACGGATAACCTTTCATTGTTTCCGTCATACCTATGCGACCTTGCAGATGGCTATGAGCAGCAATCCCTATCTCGTTAGTCAGGCTCTAACTCACAAGAACCTTGAAACCACTCTCCGATACACCCACAATGTCCCGACAGCACTCGTTGACACATTAGGTAAAATCTCTATTAAACCGAAGACAGAATAGAGGAACGTATAATCGTCACCTTTTCGGGCATATCATTCTTTGGCAACTTATATCTATACCTTTTTTGGCCTTTTTGAATAGTCTGTTCCCTCAAGGAACGGACTATTTTATGCTAAATGCAAGAATCTCACTATCAGCATAAAAAAAGTGTCCAAAATTTCATTTTTAGCAATCGACCTATTGTAATTTTGTCGGACAAATCATAAAACAACTTCTTATGCTATATGAATCGCACCGACAATACCCTTAAAATTCTCGTAACAGCATTATCGATACTGTTCCTGCTTATTGCCATCAAGACTTCATATCCGGCAGATGATACAATGGATATGATACTTACTATCTCTGGTAAGTTCATATTTTTTGAACTAATACTTTTTGTAGTTATATATGTCTTCGGGGATCTGCTATCTGATGCCGTGCCGGGAATATGGGAAAAAACAAAGGACAGTCTTCAAAAAAATAAAGCCAAGCGGATTCAAAAACTTGATGTTTCAAAGAATGACACAAAAGACCAACCTTCACAATCACTATCGTCTGACAATAAAGATGGTGAAGATGAAGAAAAGAATACTCCACTAATAGCAGTTGAGATACCTAATGAAATCATCGAATATACGAACAAGACATTTGAAAACATACTTACCCTTGAACAAATTGAGAAAATATTTGGAAACCTTCGCAATTTCAATAATGGAGGTAATTTTGAGGTGATTGAAAAAGTTGTCTTACCTGATTATATTTATCAATTTGATATTCTACACCTCGTTTGGAACATCTGTAAAAGAATATATGACAAAAAATATTGCAACTATAAATTCCGAGATAGAGCCGCAGAGTTCGCAAAATCATCCTTTCCCCTTACAGTTACTTCTACCATCGAGGTCATTAGCGCCACTATGACTAATGACGATAAGACACACTCTTTACCTATTATCAAACTTGGAGAACCGCTAATTCCTCACGACTTCAGTGAAGTAAGAGAACGAATGGCTAAGAAATCATGAGGTTTTCTATGTGGTTATTGGTTATCTGTTGGTTATCTTATATATAACCTTATAACCGTATATTCTAATTCTAACTTTGCGGCACGATTTCAAATCAAATCGTGCCGTAATATGACAAATAAAACACCATTCGAGGCAGTGCCTCAGATTGTGGCTCGACTTGAAGAAAAGCTCGATGCCCTGACCGAAACAGTCACAAAACTATTTCAACGGCTATACACTCCACCACCGGAAGATCCGGAGGAAATGGTAGCAATCGCTGAAGCTGCCAATATCCTTCATCTGTCTGTATCAAGAGTCCGTGCTCTGGTTCAGGAAGGACGTGTACCATGCTATAAGCCGGGCAGAAATCTACTTTTTCTCCCTTCTGAGCTGCGCCGATGGCTCTCAGACAGCAAGCGCAGAGGACAATCCTCTATTGAGGAACAAATGGCAATGATGACCAAAGGTATGCGCAATAGCGCAAAAGGAAGGAGGTTTTCATGAGCAAGTACAGGCGTCCATCTGAAAAGAAGGACATAGTAGGCATCTTCTGTCGTACCTACTCCTGCAGTGAGGCAATAGAGAAATTCCTTTCAGAATTCTTTACCTTAGATAAGGAAAGCGGGCTTTATGTATCTGACATCAACAGGTCATGTACTCTTGAAGTTGATGATGAGCAGCAGATCGTTTGGCCTAAGGATAGTAATACGCCATATAATGCTTTTGATACCGTTAGGCTCTTTAAGTTCGGAGAAGCTGATTTGAGTGCCAAAGAGGACACACCTCCTAACCGTATGCCTTCATATAAGTCGATGTTGCAACTATGCAAGGAGGACGCAGGAGTTCGTCTTACCATCATCCGAGAGAAGAATCGTCAAAAAAATACTGACTCAGATGACTGGCAAGCCGCTCTGACACTCAACGACAAGAACGAGATAGAGAAGACAGGCCAGAATATCAGGCTGATTCTGCTCAATGACAGCGAGCTTTCCAGAGTTCGTTTTGACCGCTTCACAAAACAGGACATTACCGAATCTCCCGATTTCTGTAATGAGCGCGATAACCGTATTGATGATGAATCAATCGGTAAGATTGCTCTGTATATAGAAAGCTCCTATGGCTTACAACTATCCCAGCCTCGTATCCTTGAAATGCTCAAAACCACTTCTAAAGAACGTGGCTTTAATCCAGTGCAAGAATTTATCACAGCCGAGAACTGGGACAGGCAGGAACGTATTGAGACTGTGGTGATACGCTATCTGGGTGCGGAAGATACACCACTAACAAGAGCGCAGACACGCAAATGGATGGTCGGAGCGGTTGCACGTGCTTTCAGTCCCGGTTGCAAATTCGACCATATACTGACATTTACCGGTCCGCAAGGAGTCGGCAAAAGCACCTTCCTGAGCGCTATCGCCGGAGAGTGGTTTTCGGATTCTTTTTCCTTTGCCCATGATGACAAGGCGAAAATAGAAGACATCACCGGTGCATGGATTGTGGAAATATCTGAGCTTAACGGTATGAAACGTGCTCATGATGCCGAGGCAGCCAAAGCATTTCTTAGCCGTGTTCGTGATGACGTGCGGCCGGCTTATGCCCGAAAGAGTGAATCAATACCCCGTAGTAATGTATTTGCTGCTACCACTAACGAAACTGAGTTTCTGCAAAGCTGTAACGGTAACCGTCGCTGGTGGATAATTCCAATAAAGGGTATCGGTCAACCACGTGAATGGATTGAACAACTAAAAACCGAGGTACCACAACTTTGGGCGGAAGCATATCACTATTACTGTAATGGCGAGACTCTTTATCTCCCTCCTGAATTGGAATCGGAGGCCAATCAGCGACAGGCTGAGTACACTACTGCCGCCGGTGATGAACTTCTTGAGGATATTGAGGCATTCCTTAACCGACTTGTGCCGCCCGACTACGACTCATGGCCGATAGCCCGACGTGCGCAGTGGCAGGAATGGGCGGTCGATAATCGGAAATACATTGATGAGGATTACCGTTGTGTTGGGACTAAACCGCTGACTATTGTATCACCGAAAATGATAAAGCGAGAATTGCCGAATGATGTGATACGCACCTCATTCCGCTATTCATCGCAATACATCAACTCTTTATTGGAACACATACCGGGATGGGAACGCTCAGAGCGCGAGAAACTGTCCGGTATGCACCCGGATTATTGTGGTGCCGACGGTCGGGTGAAACGTCCGTGGATCCGCACTGACATTCCAACTACCAATCAGGAGCCCCCAACTTTTGACCTCTTTCAATCTGAAGAAGCTCCATTCTGACCCAAAAGTCCCGAAGTCCTTTCCTTACAATCCAAAAGATTTCAACGAAAGGGAGAAATAAACCCTAATTGCCCTTAAAAAATTAAAGGGTTGTTCGGGGATTTTTAAGGGGCAAAGGGTCTTTTGGGACAAATTGCTACTCATCATTTAAACTTTGAATATGGAAAATACTAAAATTTCAGCGATGGAGTTTGACTCCATCGTACCGGTCGATGACCTATGTATGGCTACCGGACTAATCTGCTTATCGCTAAAACGCGCACTGCGACATTATGCTTTCAGCGATGGTCGGGAACTGACCGTAAACACTGTCCGTAACGAATGGGCTATGAAAAATCCGGATGAATTTGGTTCGGCGTCCTCGCTGGCTGAGAAACTCGGTCTTGTGGAGAACGGCTCTTTCTCAAAGGCTATTGAGGTAGTGGAAGCACTATATTCCGAGCGAGATAGTATTCCGGCAACATTCGGCTATACAGCACTCAGTAGACCTATCTGGGATTTTACGGATACCTGCCATCCTAAAAATTGGGAACTTGGAAGACTGGTTACCCGATACGGCTTGTCAATGGATAACGTGAAATTCCACACCCTAGAAGGTTCGTTGCCTCATGTCAAGAGTCTGAAACCGGAGCGTGTCTTAGCTATGTCGGTTGGTGAGGACAGTGAAAGTTTCATGGCTTTTAACGGGCATGTGTTCCGCCAAATCGGTGAAGCCGGAATGAGCATTGTAGGACAACGCAGGAAAGACCAAACCTGCATGGTCTATGAAAATCTGCTCGACTTCCTGACCCTAATGGAATCGGTGATACGCAATAATGTTTACCCGATTATGGCTCGCCGCTATCACATTATCTTGAACGGGAAACGAGGACTCGCCGAGGTTTGCGAATACCTGAAGTCTAATCCTGACTTTCTTGAGGTACGCTGCTTTATTCCTCAAAATGAGTTCGGGCAGACAGCATTCGCCGCCATAAATGATGCGGTGAAAGGAAGTGCGGTCGACCGCTCTGAGCTGTTCCAAGGCTTTGGTTCGCTGTTTGAAAAGTACCGCCCGAAGGTGCCCGAATCCTACAGGAAATGGAAGGCTGCTCAGGTTAAGAAAGTTGAAGTTTCGCAGACGAAGAATGTCAGACAAAAAGAGGCTCCACAAAAAGTCGAAAATCAGAACTCTCAAGTCGTAGAAAGGAGCGCGGTAATCGACCGCCAGAAAGGAGGGTTTAAGTTATGAGGTCATTTATGCACCGGGAAATTCAGGTTGCTCTGCAAGATGTGTTTTTGTCAGACACTCCGCTGTTGCTCCGTCCTGAAAAAACACCCTTGCAAGGGGAAACCCCTCGACCCGATTTGTCTGACAGGCTATTTGTAAAACCTACGGTCTACTGTAGCAAAAACTTTGTCATGAAATGAACGCAAGAGTAGGAAAATCGTCCGACATTTCCCATTGCATGGGATACGCGCAAAATCACGAGAAAGACGGTGGCATCCTTTTCGCAAATTACACCGATTTGTCAGCATCACCGGAGGAACAGGCGCAGGACTGGATAGTAACAGCTAACGATTACAGGACGCAATGTTACTCCATCATCATTTCATTCACTCCGGAAGAAACCGCCATGCTGCGCTCGATGCCGGACAACGGACGCGACAAAGTAAGGACTATTATAAAGGATTTTCTTGACGAACTCTCGCAGCGCGGAAACGATGTATCGGAATGCCCGTATATCGTAGCTCGTCATGACAATACCGATAATGAGCATTATCATATCGTAATCCGAACTACCGACATAAACGGCAAGCGGTTATGCGACAAGTTCATAAATAAGAACGCAAACCGAGCTGCGGCCTGCATTGCTATGAAGTACGGTCTTGAGACTGCCCGAAAAGCTGCCGAACGAGAGAAAGCTCATCAGGAAGCTGAAGGTCAACGACGTAAGGAGAAAGCCAAGCGTCAGCATAAGCCGTCAGCATCGCAGTTGGAAATTGATGAGAAGATGCGCCGCAAGCGTGCTGTCGAGGAGGCCGCAAAGCGAAAGTCTATGCTCAAATATGTCATCGAGAAAGCTGCTAAAAAGACAGATTCGACTGAAGCCTTTATTGCCGCACTTGCGGAAGAAGGCATAACACTGACCCGTGATGAGAAGAAAGGTATCTGTGCTGTGATGACAGACCCCGGGGGGAAAGTCAGGAAATATTCTCTTGCCAAAGACTTGGGTGTCGACATGACCCTTATTCCGAATCTTTCAATTCAGAATAAGCCGATTGTCAAAACGCAGCATTCTTCTCCCTATAAGCCCTTGCATCATGCGCAGCTCAATGTCGATGGCAGTGGCAGTTCACGCAACGCCGAACATGAGATAAACGACGGACGCAATTCCGATGATTCTGACGAGGAATGGAAACGCCGAAACGGATATAAACTGTAAAAACTGAAAACTATGAAGAAGAAACCATCCGCCCTGCGAAACAGCAGGCGAAAACCGGACAATCCGGAAGAAAATTTGACGGAGCGCATCACATTCCGCCTCACCTTCGCTGAAAAGAATCAGCTCGCCATGAAAGCGAAAGAGCGTGGCATCAAGCTGAGCTTGCTCTGCCGCCTTATAGTCATGCGGCGCAGAATCCCTGACCGCTCACCGCAGACGCTCCAATGGTTCCGCGACCTTGTGGGCATGAAGAACAATCTCAACCAGATTGCGCACCATCTAAACACTACAAAAGAGTCTGACCGATGGGCTGTTGAGGCCATTCGCTTCATCGCCTCGGAGATAGACAAAGCAAAAACCACCTTGACCGACAGCAGCCATGAGTAATCCATTTGAAAACGTGCCGGCTTCGGCAGATGTGCCCGGCACCATCGACAAGAAAACCGTCTCTACATTGTCAGGCATTGCCGACCGTTTCGAGAAAGCAGCCTCAAGAAACGAGGCGATTATCAAAAACGAGGAGGAGCTTGCAGGAGTGATATTCGACCTGCTCCTCGATGACGACGGCTCAGTCAAGGATTTCAGCCATGCATCTGAGATAAGAGGTCTGATCGACGAAGCCTGGAAGCAACAGGAGCGAGGCATAGCCAACCTTGGCGAGATAATCAAATCCGTTCCCACAAGCGTCAAGGCAGAACTTGGCGAGGAAGACCGGAAGCTGCTCGATTCCAATTTCAGGAGCTGGAAAGACGTGTTCCGGCTCTACCTCCCTTCCTTCGGCATCGTTGGGGCGATAGTCGGTATAATACTGACCGGAAGTATAATGCTCTCAAATTCTGCATCAGACACCAAGCGAGAATACAAACAGCGCATCGGTCAGCTCGACAGGTGGTACGAAGACAACGCCGACGCCATAGCCTTCGGGCAATTCTACCGCGAGAACTACCCCAAGCAATACCGCCAATGGCACACCGGCCAATGGCAGCAGGACATCGCCTACCGCGACTCCCTCCGCCGCGCCCACTCCCTCGACTGCCTCCGCAACCTCTACGAATCCGAAGAATGACACCACCAAAACTCTACACCAAGCAAGCAATTTGCCTGATGTAGAGTTTTTTCCATCCGTTTTTCCTGCCAATAATAGCTCCAGTCTCATAAAAATTAGCTAACTTTGCAAATAACATCAATGAATTATCACATGTCAACAAACAATATAGCTACCCCAACAGAACGAATAAACAGGCTAAAAGTAGTTTTAGTCGAGCAGAATCGCACAGGTAAATGGCTCGCTGAGCAATTAGGTAAAAACGAAGCAACAGTTTCCCGCTGGTGCTCCAATGCCGCTCAACCATCACTTGAAATGTTGGTTAAAATTGCATCTATACTAAAGGTCAATCCTCGTAGTCTTATTAACGATGAAATTATTGATTGATTATGGCAAAGAAAGCGACTAATAAGAAAGATACAACGAAATCCATAGAGCAGATTCTTTGGGATTCGGCTAATGAATTGAGAGGCAATCTTGACGCTGCCGAGTATAAATCTGTGGTGCTCGGTCTTGTGTTCCTCAAGTATATCAACGATTGTTTCAAAACCAAGTATGATGAACTCGTTGCCGAAGGTGAAGGTTTCGAGGAGGATGCCGACGAATACATAGGTGACAATATATTCTTTGTTCCCGCGGATGCCCGTTGGGATAAGATTGTAAATGCGGCTTTGACTGCTGAAATCGGTATTGTCGTTGATAAGGCGATGGAGGCTCTGGAGCGTGAGAACAGGCAGTTGAAAGGTATCCTGCCGAAAAATTACGCCCGACCCGAACTCGACAAACGTCGTCTTGGAAACGTGGTTGATATATTCGAGAACAATCTGCATTTTACCGGTGCGGAGGCACGCGATGTCCTCGGGCGTGTCTATGAATATTTCCTGGGCGAGTTTGCCCGCGAAGAGGGCAAGAAGGGTGGTGAGTTCTACACACCGGAGTGTGTGGTCCGCACCATCGTGGAGGTAATTCAGCCTTACAAGGGGAAGATTTTCGACCCGGCATGCGGATCGGGCGGTATGTTTGTGCAGTCATCAAAATTTATCGAACGCCATCAGGGTAACGTCAATCAAATCTCTGTCTATGGTCAGGAACTGAACTCCAATACTTGGCGGTTGGCACAGATGAACCTTGCCATCCGTGGTATAGAGGCAAACTTCGGAAGCTCTTATGCCGATTCGTTCCACGATGACAAGCATCCATTCCTAAAAGCCGACTTCGTGATGGCTAATCCGCCGTTTAATATTTCGAAATGGGGAGGCGACCAACTTAAAGATGACCCGCGATGGGTGTACGGTATGCCGCCGGAAGGGAACGCCAACTTCGCATGGATGCAACACATGCTCTATCATCTTGCAGACACCGGACGCATCGGGCTTGTGCTTGCCAATGGTTCTCTCTCTTCCGAACAAGGCGGTGAGGGTGAAATACGCAAGAATATCATTAATGCAGACTTGGTTGAGGGTATCATAGCCATGCCGAGCCAGTTGTTCTACAACGTGCAGATACCTTGCTGCCTGTGGTTCCTGACCAAGAAGAAATCACAACCAGGAAAAACCCTGTTCATCGATGCACGCAACATGGGCTATATGAAAGATCGCACCCATCGCGAACTTGATCCCGACACCGACATCAAGAAGATAGCCGACACCTTCGAGGCATTCCGGCGAGGCGAGGACGTGGCAGAGAAAGGCTTTGCCGCAGTCGCCACTACTGCCGACATTGCCAAAGAGGGATACGTGCTGACACCCGGTCGCTACGTCGGAGTTGCCGACGTTGAGGACGATGGCGAACCCTTCGATGAAAAAGTGGCCCGACTCACCACCGAGCTCCGCGACCTCTTCGCCAAGTCTGCCGAGCAAGAAATCGAAATCAGCAAACAACTCGCCTCCATCGGCATAAAACTCTAATCAAATGGATATAGTTGATCTCGTTGTGTTAGTATGTTCGATAATTGCTGCAGTAACAGGTGTGGCATCTTTAATCGTCGCAATCCTCACTAGAAAAGATGGCAAACGAAGCCTTTTCAAGCAGATTGAGAAGAAAGAGCATCAGATAAATGAAATTGACAACCGTCTTTTTCGTCAATTTGGAGCTAATTACTCATGCCGGGGACCAATCAATTCGTTAGAAGAGAAAAAGCGCAAGCTACAATCAGAAGTTGATTATCTAAATAAGCTACTTTGATATGAGCGAATGGAAAAAAATTCGGTTATCAGAGGTGATAACTGACATCGCAGCCGGACCCTTTGGAAGTAATTTGCCCAAAAGCTGTTATATTGAATCCGGCTTCCCAATAGTAGATGGAGCAAATCTCAAGGGATTTCAAATTACAGATAATATCACAAAATTTGTACCAGAAGAAAAGGCTCGTTCACTACAAAGGTCTATTGCCAAACGTGGGGACGTTATTGTAACAATAAGCGGAACCGTAGGTCAGATTTCGTACATTCCTGAAACATCGAAGTATTCAGAGTACTTAGTGTCTCAACGTCAATTTAGATGTTCGTTTGATTCTTCTATGGTCGATGTACCCTATCTTGTATATTACTTCCATTCTTTCGAAGGAAGTAATAAGATTTTGCAATTTGCAAATCAAGTAGGCGTACCAGCATTATCACAACCTTTAAAAAATTTTCGTAACATTCAACTCTCCTTGCCATTACTTGCCGAGCAGAAGAAAATTTCGGCAATTTTATCTTCGCTTGATGAGAAGATAGAGACCAACCGGAAGATAAATGCTCGGTTAGAGGAATTGGCACAGGCTATCTTCAAGTCATGGTTCATCGACTTCGAGCCCTTCGGCGGCAAAAAGCCCGACGACTGGACGGAATGTAATTTAGAAGATTTATTAACTGTAAGATATGGTAAAGATCATAAATATTTAGCCGATGGAATTTTTCCAGTTTATGGATCAGGTGGGATTATGCGTTATGCTGAAAAATATCTATATGATAAAGAATCAGTTTTAATACCAAGGAAAGGTTCTTTAAATAATATCTACTATATTGATGACCCTTTTTGGTCAGTAGATACTATGTTTTTTACGGAGATGAAAAAAGATAATCTCGCAAAATACATATACTTCTGTCTTAAAGGATTGGATTTCGAGTCTATGAATTGTGGCTCTGCGATTCCAAGCATGTCGACAAGTATTCTTAATACTTTGAAAGTCATTCTGCCATCAGATTCTGCATTAGCAAAGTTTGAAGAAACGATTAATCCACTTTTTATTAAAGTAAAAGATTTGCAAAAAGAATCTGCGAGAATTGCTGAACTCCGCGATACTTTGCTACCAAAGTTAATGTCGGGCGAATTAATACCGGAATAAGTTATGATAAACACATATCACTATACGGAAGACTCCTACGAGCAGACGGTTCTGGATCTGTTCAGGGAGATGGACTATGAGGTGCTTCATGGGCCGGATGTTGACGCAGAAACGGGGCGCGACCTAACCGATGCCACAATCCCCGGTAAACTTCGCGAGGCTATGCTGCGCATAAACGGCACGGAGAAAACGGCTGCTGTAGACGAGGCTATCCGCAAGG
>ULVX01029688.1_pt1 | contig 18441 bp, 17 predicted proteins | sample 1959811 | NCBI WGS metagenome assembly ULVX01 (sample SAMEA4835797, study PRJEB28245) | human gut metagenome | biome: gut microbiome; material: fecal sample | place: Denmark | collected 2008
CTTTTACCGACGGAAACAAACGCACGGCACTCAACGCCGCAGGACTCCTATTAAAACGCGCCGGATACGCAATCATGGACTCCGAAAATCTTCCTCTGCTGTTGGTGGAAGTAGCGCAAGACAGGATCAAGATGGAAGAAATCGCCGCTCGCCTACAAGCTGAAATGACCGTCGCCGAGAAGTCAACAGCCGATCGAGCCCCCTACGATCGATTCGCCGATCTCGCATACATGAAGATTGACCCACAAACGCTGCGGCTCCTTCGCGATTTCGCCGAAGAACGAACCGACAGTCCGACGCTGTGCATCATCGGATCTTCACGCTGGCTCTCGATGGACCCCTCGGGACTTGCCTGGGTGAATGTTCAGGAAACGTTGCGCGAACGCCATCCGGAATGGTCTTTTGTCACGTTCGACTGCGGAATTCAGGCCTTCAATAAAGACAAGCGCGCTGACGTCGTCAACTCAGCGCTCACCATCATTGAATCGGCCGACCTTCTGCACCTGCGCGATCCTTCTTCATTTCTGCACAGCTGGCCTGAAGACTTCGAGACCGTCATGCGGGCGCTCGACGAGCGTGCCCAAGCAGGAAAACGCACGATCGTCACGGCAGACGAATCCGTCGCAAAAACATTCATGCGGTACAACCGTCCCGTGCCGGTCTTTTTCGCTAGTGCCCTGGTCGCGGATTTTTCAATGGAATCATTGGACAGATAAACCACTTTCGAGGAAACATATATGCTCGGAGCCATTGTCGGCGACATCATCGGTTCGCAGTTTGAGCACGCGAACCACCTTTCGAAGACGTTCGATTTATTCTCGCCCGATTGCTTCTACTCGGACGACACCGTTCTGACGCTAGCCGTCTGCCAAGCACTTTTGGACACCGACGGTCAAGTCGACCATCTCGCCGCAGCTGCAGACAAACACCTTGCAGATTTTGCCAATACCTATTGGAAGCTCAGCTACGGCAGTCAGTTCAACCGCTGGCGCATTGCCGAAGTCCGAATACCCTACTTTAGCTGCGGTAACGGCTCGGCGATGCGCGTGAGCGGCTGCGGCTTCGCGGGACACACGCTCGATGAAGTCCTCGCTCTTGCCGACGCTGTCACGGCAGTGACACACAACCATCCGGAGGGTCTTAACGGTGCGCGAGCGGTAGCCGCCTGCGTTTTCCTTGCACGCTCCGGTCACGACAAAGCCGCCATCAAAACCTTCATGGAACGCCACTTTTATGGCCTGTCTTTCACGCTCGACGAAATTCGACCAATTTACTGCCGAGGCAAGATGCTTAACACCTGCCAGAACTCCGTACCGCAGGCCTTGCAGTGCTTTTTCGAGTCGACGTCCTTTGAAGACACCGTGCGAAATGCGGTGAGTCTCGGCGGCGACAGCGATACGTTATGCGCCATTGCGGCAAGTATTGCCGACGCTTATTACGGCATACCGGATGAGATCGCTCAATCAGCAGCCCGTTACTTGGACGACAACCTGCGCAAAGTACTTGCTTCGTTCGAGAGCAGATTCCGGTTATGACTGCAAGCGACAGTGATAGACGCAAGAGGCATTAGCCTTGTTGTATCGGACGGATTTGATTCCGTTCGTTTCCGTTTCTCCAGTCAGACGCAATCAAAGGACACTATGTACTCTACTGACCGTATCAGCGCCGCCTTTGCTCTCGCCGCTCTCGTACACGAAAAGCAAACACGCAAATCCACCGACATTCCGTACATCAGCCATCCCATGGCCGTAGCCGCTCAGGTAGCCGTTTGGGGAGGCTCGGAAGATCAATTCATTGCGGCGCTGCTGCACGATGTTGTGGAAGACGGCGGCGCCCAGTACATGCCTGTCATTGAAAAACACTTTGGCAAACACGTTCTTGATCTCGTCATGGCATGTTCGGATGCGGCACCGCAGCGAGGTCAGCCCAAAGGCGCATGGATCGAACGCAAAGAAAAGTACATCGCCAATCTGCGTTCGGCTGCGGATGAAGTGCTTCTCATCAGCGCCGCCGATAAATGGCACAACCTCGCAAGCATTCTTGCCGACGCCAAACAATTGGGCGAAGTGGTCTTCGATCGTTTCATCCTGCAAGACTTTGAGCGCACCGATAAGAAAAAGATGGTTCTCTGGTACTACAAGGAGCTTCTTGCCGTCTACCGCGAGCGAAACGTGCCGGTCATTGTCGAACTCGAAAACCTGCTTAGCGAAATTGAGAACGTCACAGACCAAAAACGCTGACACTCTTTCAACGCCACCTATCTGATTTCAACCTCCTTGAAACCACTTACGGCCGGTCTTTGGATTGGCCTCTTTTTTTGTTTTCGCTGCCGTCTATCCCATATGTTTTTCTGACGAATCGAGAACATTCATATGCGTCAGAAATTGACGCATAGGGTTTCACAATGTCACTTACCAACAATCGACACGTAAGCCTGTCATTATGAAATTCTCCGACCTGAAATCTTCCATCCTCGAGCAATTCAAGACCACGAACGAAGTCGTACCGTTCATCGTCGGCAAGCCCGGCGGTGGAAAAAGTTCCTGCGCACGTGAAATCGCTCAGGAACTTGCCGCAACCCACAAGATTCCTGCTGAGCGCATCATCGAATTTAATCCTTCCTTGCGAGAGCCCTGTGACGTACTGGGGTTGCCGCAATTTAACGGTGATTGCACCAAGTGGCTTCCGCCCGAAGAGTTCTGGGCCCTGCGTCAGGGCGTGGGTCCCTGCGTACTCATTCTCGAAGAACTGAGCGACGCCGACATGAACATGCAAAACCCGCTCTGCCGCGTGGTGCTCGATCGCTGCGCCGGGCAACTGCATTTGTCGGATGAACTCTTCATTATTGCTACAGGAAACCGAACCGAAGATCGTTCGGGCGCCAACCGCCTGAGTACGAAACTTGCCAATCGCATGCGCGAGATTGAGTTCACCGAAAACCTCGACGATTGGCTCGAGTGGGCGCAGAAAAACGACATTCCCGTAAAGCTTCAGGCTTTTCTGCGCTTTCGCCCGAATCTGCTCTCCGACTTCAACCCCAAACGCAGCAAGAATCCGACGCCGCGCTCCTGGGCATCCGTCGCTTTGATCCCCGAATCAATTGAAAAGAAAAGCTCAATTTTTATGGAACACGTCGCAGGTTCTGTTGGCGACGGCGCTGCCGCCGAATACGTGGGCTTTTTGAAAATCATGAAGCGCCTGCCGGACGCCTCCAAGATCATCAGCGATCCGGACGGCGGATTGATTCCGGAAGGCAACGACGTGCAATGGGCGACGATAGCAAAGTTGAGTTCCGTTCTGACCGCTCACAACGCCGAGGCGATCTGGAAGTACACCATGCGCCTGAAACCCGAAATGACCGTGGCCGCCGCCAAGATGTACCTCTCGGCCAACCGGAAGGCCTTTACGTCTGCCAAAACCCGTGAAGGCAACAACCTCTACGGCACGGTGGTAGCTCGGTTTCTACTCGAGGGCGGTCTTTTGATCTGACGGCGCAAGGAGTTGAAAAATGTTTGAAACCAACGAGGATGCGCGCAGGAAGATCAGCAAAGCCGCCGTGGGACTGCTCTTACGTCATCCGTTTTTCGGAAGCCTTCTCTATCGGCATGATGTCCTGATCTCGGAGTCTGTCGAGACGGCGGCCGTGACGCTCGATCGCACCATCTTGCTCAATCCGGAGTTTGTGAAGAAGTGCTCTGCGCCGCAGCTTGAGTTCTTACTCGCCCACGAGGTGATGCACGTCGTCTTTGCGCATATTGCGCGACGCGGTGACCGAAATCCTGTGATCTACAACATCGCTTGCGACGCCGTCATCAACGAAACTCTGATTGCAGAAGACGTGGGTGCATTCATCGATGGCGGCATCCGCATGGAAGGTGCTCAGTATCGCACGTCGGAGTCGATTTATAACGAAATCGCTCCCAAGTTGAAAACCCGGAAAATGCCTTCTTCCTCGAACGGCCAAGGCCAAACATTGCCCCTTTTTCCGGATGCGCCAGAGTCCGGCGTGAAAGACGATGCATCCGAAATTATGAGCGGCGTCTCCATCGGCTCTTCTCCCGTCAATGGGCATCTTTCCATCCGTGACCTTCCCGCGAAGGTCCGACAAATGACACCGGAGGAAATCAAAGAGCAAATCGAAGCCGGAAAGATTGAAATCGGTCAGGCGCTCACTACTGCCAGGACCTGCGGGAACATGAGCGGCGCACTCGGTCGTTACGTCGCTTCGATGCTTGAGTCAAACCTTCCCTGGTACGAGCTTCTTGAACGCTACATGGTAAGCAAGGCCAATCAGCGCTACAACTGGAGCCGTCCGGACAAACGGCGTCTGAATATCGCCTATCTGCCGAGGCGCGAACGTTTCCCGTTCTTAGGAACGGTCGTGATTGGCATCGACGTCTCTGGTTCAATTTCCGACAAAGAAATTGCCGCGTACCTCGGCCATTGTCAGCGCATTTTTGAGCTTTGTAGGCCCCGCAAGGTTTACGTCGTCTACTGCACGACCCGTGTGGAAGCCGTAGACAGATTCGAGGAAGACGAGCCGCTTGAACCTCGCAAAAACCTTTGGCACGGCGGCACGTATATGCCTGCCATCATGGATTGGATCGCAAAGAAAGAAATCGAAGCCGACGTCTGCGTGACGTTTACCGACGGCTATGCGGATTTCCCGTCCGAGAACCAGGTTCCCTGCCCGCTTGTTTGGGTACTGAGTACGGATGTCACCCCTGAAGAAGACGTGCACGGCGAGGTCATTCGCATTGAAAATCCTCAGGAGACTCGTCTATGACCGCACTCAAACACAAAGAACGCTGGAGTTTATCTTCAAGCACTGGCCTCGACGTGTTCTACGGTTCGCAGATCGAGACTTATCTACGCCAACATGCAGTCGATCTCGAACCCGGACGTCCTGTCCCCTATGGCGAAATTCCGGCGAGCTGTTTCTTTCTGTCGGTCAACTTTTATCAATATTCCTATGAATTGTGTAGTGCCGACGGTTCGCCTCTGGAATTTCGTATCGCAACAACGCACGTGGTCAAAAAGGACTCGCCTGAACGCTACGCTGAGGCCAAGGCGAAGTTGCTCAAGAACCACCGCCATCCGTTGTTCAAGCTCCTCAACGGCATTTGCAGGATGCCCGAAACCGACCGAGAGCTTTTCCGTCAAGGACGTCAACCGCATGGCTTGTTGGGTATGGGAACGCGTCGCCGGCCAGGACAAATCGTTTCGTGCTTACGCTTTCAGCGTGATCATGACCTTGCTTGAAGGCAGACTTGCCATCGAGTCGCTCGTAGCACGAGCCCGCAACGGGATGCTGCCTGAGCGCCTTAAGCCGGCCTCTTTCGTCTTCAATGAACTCAAGCAGAACATCAAGCAACTCTTAGCAGAATCGTCCCTCATAAAGACAACGCCGGTCATGCGCAGCCGCTTCAAGAATCCGACCGGCGTCACGCACTGCTTCCCCCTTTTTAAGCAAGCTGTGGGAACGCTCGCTTGCGTTGCCCCGCATGACCCGGAAGTTTTGAAACATCGCCCCGCGTACTTTGTTCTTCAGACGTCTAACGGCTGGAAACTGTACTTTTCCGACATACGAGACGACAAGCCCGAGTTCGTGGCTTTCGGCAAAGGTCGCATCGAAAACTTCGAAAAGAAAATCTGCGACAAGGCCAAAGCGCATCTTCTGGAAATCCTACTGCATCAAACCGGAAAAACGTTTGCTTTGCAAAATCTTGGACAGGAACGTTTTTTTGACGTCCGGCCCGTGCCGACATCCGACGTGTCGACCCTCGCCGTTTACGAAGACATGCTTGCCCATTACAAAGAGAGCATAGCAAAACTCCTTATCCCGCCGCATTGCCGCCGAATCCGCGACCCCAAGGAAAAGGAAAACTTCGAGAAGATGTACGACGTGATGCGTGAAGCTTTCGGGCATTTCTTTCCGAGCAATGAGAAGCACGTTTAAGGGGCGGTCATGATTGGACACAAGGAAAGGACGTTCTTCTACCCGTTGCAGCTGCGCGATTTTGTGCGGGAGCACGGCGCCGCTCTGCCTATCGGAGTGCCGATTGCGCTTGACGCCCTCCGACAGGAACGGTACTGCATCGTTCGCCCGAACCGATTTCGCTTCTACCACGAACTCTGCGGCGCAAACGGACTGCCTCTCAATTTCTTTATCTCAATGCGTCATATTTTCACGGGAGCCTCACCGGTTTTCTACGCCTCGGCTAGAGCTGAACTCATGCGCATGGGCGAGCATCCGATGTTCACGCTCGTTGACAATTGGGATCCGCTGCAGCGATTCGGCCTAAGACGAAACAACCGTCCGCAGCTGCAGATGCCGTTGCACGTCCGAACCATTGCTCGAATGGCCGAGTTTGTTTGGGAAAAGCTACCCTTTCATAGCGTTTATTCACGTCTGCACGCCTTCAGCCTCGTCATGACGGTTCTTGAAGGCAGACTGACGCTTGAAACGTTGGTGGAACGTGCCCGCAACGGGTCGTTGCCTAAGAAATGGAAACCAATGACGTTCTCGTTTCAAAACGCCGAGTTGGCAACCGATCGGCTTCTAAACCGAACTTCACTTCTTGTACCAAGTCCGAGGGCAAAAAGCCGCTTCCTTCAGAACGATGACATTCAGTTCTGCGTGCCGCTCTACTCGAAATTCTGCGGATCGTTTGCTTGTGTCGCTTCTGAGAACACGGATTTGTTCGAGGATCTGCCCGCCTACTTTGTCGTCCAAACTGGCAAGGGATGGCAACTGCTTCTTTCGGACAGTCGGGCTCCCAAGCCCGAGGCAGTGGCTCAAGGCAAAGGCCTGGCTGCGAAATGTCAGACAAAAATTCTTGCCGCGATCACGCAACATTTGATCTCGGCACTTTTAAACGAAACCGGGCAGCCGAGCTTGTTGATGAACCTTGCACATGTGCGATTTTTCAAGATCAACTTGGTGCCCATGACACCGACCGATCGGGTGAAATGTTATGAAGACGTGTTCGACCATTACATGAAAAAACTTCATAAAGTGTTTGTGACGCCCGAAAAGTACACGGATAAAAATGGAGACGACGTAAAGGCCGAGCTAGAGGTCAAGGTCTATCGGGTCATCCAAGAGGCTTTCGAAACGTTCTTCCCTGCCTTTGGCAAAGGCCTACAATCGACTAAGAAAGACAATTGAGACTTTTTCAGTAAGGAATCAAAAATGCTTATCACCATCCGAAACGGCAAAGCTGAACTGCGCAACGACAACGGCAGTCTTGTGCGCACCATGGGTTCGTCGAACGTTGTGAGCGTTTCGATGAATTCCAACCAAGAACTTGTCGGCATTGTCTATGCCAGCGGCAAGGCAGAAATTCGCCGCATCAACGGAGTTCTGCTTCGTACGCTCGAGCCTAAAGATGCGGTCGACATTTCGTTTAGCGGCGATCAGGTGGCAATACGCATGAGTAACGGCAAGACGCGGCTACGAAAAGCGGCCAACGGTGTACTTGTGCGGACTATTTGATGATGCAATATAGACTTCGCCTATCGATTAGCCGATGATCTCTGCAGAAAACCCACTGATTCACACTGTTAATCAATATTATTTCAATGATTGCACCTTTGGATACTCTCACCGTCGAAATTGATTCCGACGTACTTGCTCAAGCTGAAAAGGTCTGTACTGACATTGGCATCACGTTGCAAGACACTGTGAATATGTTCCTACGGGAAACAGTTATTCAACAGCGTTAGCCCATGGACACGATGGATTCGGAACTTCCGGAGACGCCGGAACTGAAACGAGACAAAACTCAGAGTCTCCGCATCTCGGCCTGACTTTCACACAACCGCGGCCTACGGCCCATTTCGTAGACTGAGCGGCCGTGGATGTGGAAAAGTCTCTTCTGGAAGGCCGATTGAACTTGGACTATTGAGAGGTGTCCGTTTTTGTACATGGATATCCTCATCCTTTTTTCGATCATCTCCGAAAAGTGAAATTTTTGCCCCAACCTGTGGCAGGCGTCTTTTCACGTCTACAGTCATAATCCAACGCATCAAAAGTCACATTCCTTTGCGGGCTCATTGAGTCCGCAAAGGTAACAGAACAAGGAAGACAAAGATGCAAAAAAGGAAACTGGGCAATCTGGAAGTATCGGCCATCGGTGTCGGCTGCATGGGTTTTTCTCACGGATACGGCAAGGTGCCGGAAGCCGACTACAGCATCAACGCGATGCGCAAAGCTTTTGAAGCAGGTTGCAACTTTTTTGATACGGCCGAGGTCTACGGTGACGTGGTGTTCTATCCCGGTCACAACGAAGAACTCGTCGGCAAGGCTCTTGGCTCCGTGCGCAAGGATGTGGTACTCGCCACAAAACTGCACCTGCGTCCCGATGAAGTAACGGCAAGCCCCAGCGTGTACGACGCCGTCAAAGCGCATCTCGTCGCGTCATTGAAGCGCCTTGCGACGGACTACGTTGACCTCTATTACCTGCACCGCATCAACGAGGAGGTGTCGTTTGAGGATGTGGCCGCCGCCATGGGCCGACTGATCGAAGAAGGTCTGATCCGCGGTTGGGGTCTATCGCAGGTCGATGTCGATACGCTTGCTAAAGCCCACGCTGTGACGCCCGTTTCCGCGGTTCAAAACATCTACTCCATGGTTGAGCGCGGCTGCGAAGCTGAAGTCATCCCCTACTGCGTTAGCCACAACATCGGCTTTGTCCCCTTCTCTCCGATTGCGAGCGGCTTCCTGTCGGGCAAAGTAACGGTTGACACCAAGTTCGAGAAAGTCGACGACGTGCGCAAGTTCGTTCCGCAGCTCAAAAAGGAAAATATTGCGGCCAACCAACCGATTCTTGATGTGCTTGCCGACTTTTCCAAGCGCAAGAACGCCACCAATGCGCAGATTTCGCTTGCATGGATGCTGCACAAGTATCCCAATGTAGTACCGATCCCGGGCTCCAAGAACCTTGAACGAATTCTTGAGAACCTGGGCGCCGCCGACGTCTCGCTTACGGACGATGAGTTCACTCAGCTTGAGACGGCATTGAACGCCTGTACCGTCCACGGCCACCGCGGCTTTGTGGAGACGGAACAGCATACGTTTGGGAACAACTGGAAGAAGAAAGAATAGAAACCAAGATTGGTTTTGAATCACTGAAACTAAACGCTCTTCGGTCGTTGAGATCGCAGAGCGTTTGTGTTTGAGCATTCAGTCTGAGCCCGAACTTGGCGATCGGCTCCGTCAGCACAAAGCCGACAGAGCCGAAAAGTTCCAGACTTAGGCGCCGCGTACCGTCACGGGCGTTCCGCTGGGCTTGGCTTGAGACGGAGCTTTGACGACCAAACTCGGACGCGTCTTGTCACCGGTCGGAAGCGGAGCGATCGCATCGACCTTGCCGAACTTGCGACGCAACTCCTCAATATCGCCGAAGACAATTGCGCGTTCCGGGCAGCTCTCAACGCAAACCGGATTTTCCCCCTTGGAGGTACGAGCCACACAGCCGTCACACTTGAGCATCTTGTGCGCCTTTTCGTCCAGACGGGGCACACCGTACGGACAAGCTTTGGCACACATGCCGCAGCCGATACACTTGGCACGATCAATAACGACCAAGCCGTCCTCGGCGCGCTTGAAGTGTGCCTTTGTCGGACAAACCTTCACGCAGGCGGGATCCGCGCACTGATTGCAGCCTATGCTGACGTAGTATGCAAAGACATCCTGTTTCCAGAGTCCTTCGGGCGTCTTTTTCCAGGTACCGCCTTCGACTTCCATCACGCGACGAAGATGCAGACCGACGGGCGTGTTGTTCAAATCGGAACAAGCCACCTGACACGTGCGGCAGCCGGTGCATTTGGACACATCAATGAAAAAACCTTTTTGTGCCATTTTCTTTCCTCCTTAAGCTGCCTTGCGAACATCTACGAGAATCGTGTGCTGCGCATTGCCTTTGGCAAGCGGGCTCGGACGATGGTGCGTAAGCGTGTTGATGTTGCCGCCGATATCGACGCGTTTGCCGTTGATTTCGACGGGCTTGTACCAGGCACCCTGAGGCATGGTGACAACGCCGGGCATGATGCGGGAGGTCACGCGTGCGGGCAGCCGCACGATGCCGCGATCGTTGAAGATCTCGACTAAATCCCCTTCCTTGATCTTGCGCTGAGCGGCATCAATCGTATTGATCCAGACGCTGTCCGGATGAATGCTTCGGAGTTGCGGCAAATTGTGGAAAGTGGAATGAATGCGTCCGTGACCGTGGAAGCCGAAGCACTGCAGCGGATATTTCTTCTGCAGAGCGTCGCCCGGCATTTCCCAACTGCGCCAGAACACGGGGATCGGCGAAATGACGTCACCCTTGGGCAACTTCCAGTCGGCAACGCGTTTTGCGAGCTGTTCGGAATAGATTTCGATCTTGCCCGACGGCGTCTTGAGCTTGTTCTTGACGGGATCCTTGCGGAAGGCTTCCAATGCGATGGGATCCTTGCGAACGCCCCAAAGCTTGGCCATACCCTGCTTCCAGAACGTCTCAAAATCAGGCAAGCCGGGAATCTTCTTGCGTGACTCTTCGTAGCACCACTTCACCCATTCGAACTGAGAGCGGCCTTCGGTGAACTTTTCCTCGATGCCCATCTTGGCGGCGATCAGACGACAGATTTCAAAGCTCGACTTCTGTTCGAACTGCGGTTCGACGGCCTTCTGAATGGCGAGCATCACGGTGGTTTCGCCATGGCTGCCGCCGAGCGTTGCCATATCGTCGGTTTCAGGACCGAGCGTATCTGGCAAAAGAACATCGGCGTACCGGCACGAAGGCGTCATCATGTTGTCGCACACGATAATGAACTCGACCTTGGATTCATCCTGAAGAATCTTATGCGTCCAGTTGCTGTCGCCGTGCTGGTTGATGAGCGTATTGCCGCCTGAGTTGACGATCATCTTGATGTTGGTCGAAAGCTTCTCAACACCCTTGACGCCGTCGGTCGTGCGCGACATTTCTGTGCCGCGCAGAATGGCGTCCGTCCACATAAAGACCGGAATGGAAGCCTTGACCGGATTCTTGAACACAGGCAGATAGACGGCCGGGAACGGCGTATTGCCTTCGTGTTCGCCCGAATTGGTACCGGGCAAACCGACCTGGCCGAGCGAAATCGGAACCATGGCGATGGCGCGAGCCGTCTCTTCGCCGTTGGCCTGACGTTGCGGGCCCCAACCCTGCGAAACGAAAACGGGTTTGGTCGTGCCAAGTTCTTTTGCAAGCGCCTTGATAGTCTCAACGGGAATGCCGGTGATGCGGGAGGCCCATTCAGGTGTCTTGGGCGTACGGTCCGGACCTTCACCCAAAATGTAGCTGCGGTAATCACTGCCCTTCGGAGCCGATGCGGGCAGCGTCTTTGCATCAAAGCCGACGCAATACGTATCCAGGAACTTTTGGTCAATCCAACCGTTGCGGATGAACTCATAGGCCAGCGCGCCGACCAGAGCCGCGTCGGTGCCGGGACGGATCGGAATCCACTGATCGGCATGCGTGGCGGCCGTGTCGGTGTAGCACGGGTCAATGACGATGGTACGCGGACGCTTGCGATCCATGGCCGCGTCAATCTGATAACCTTTACCGCTGCCCGAAGGTCGAGTCGACGAGAAATTGTTGCCAAAGAGCACGTACAAAGAAGCATTGGCGATTTCAGACGGCAACGAGGCGGCACGGCTGCCGTAGGTGAGCGGGAAGGATTCCTGCAGCTGCGCATTGGAATACGAGCCGTAGTACTTCAGATAGCCGCCGTTCAAATTCATAAGACGCTGCCAAGCGCGGCGGGAGCTCACGATGGACTGCTGACCGGAGCAATACTGCCAATAGACAGATTCGGGACCGTACTTGTCGAGGATGCGCTTCCACTGCTTGGCGATGATGTCGGTAGCTTCGTCCCAAGAGATGCGCTCAAATTTGCCTTCGCCGCGTTTGCCGACGCGTTTCATCGGGTACTTCAGGCGATCGGGCGAATAGATGCGCTCGCGCATGGAGCGACCGCGCTGGCAAGCCCGAATCTGACGAGGACCGGCCGGCTTGTCCGGTGAGGTATTGTCCGTCTCAATGCGAATCACTTGCCCGTTTTTGGTAATGCAGCGCACCGGGCAACGTTGCCCGCAATTGATCACGCAAGCACACCACTTGGTTTCTTCTAGGTTGTCAATTGCCGCGGATACAGCTTGTGCAACAGGCGTCAGCACAAAACCGCCCGCTGCCGCAGCTTTCAAGAAGTCGCGGCGACCGAGCATGAAGGTCGACATGTTTTTCTCCTGAGTCTGGGATTTTATGGGCTGTAAGTATCTTTTTTAGCTTTTTTCAGCAACAAAACCCGTAGCTTATGGAAAATTTTATCTAGACCTTGCTTGTTTGCGATTTTTCTTTGCGGTTACGTTGACACAGGAATAATCACGGACATTCGTTTACATGCGCTATTCATTTGTGCCATTACCAACCCGATCCATCTTTGGCCGACTTAGCGTTATTCCTATAAGGCATATCGGCTAGTCAATTTGTGTTGTCGCAATCTTTCTCTGAATTTTGCTAAACGTAAGTAATTATTTCAATTAGCCTTCTCCTTTTGATTAACGTTGCTCATTACAGGGAGGAAATTATGAGCACACAACTCAGAAGCTGGCTAATTGTGCTGGCTCTCGGTCTGGCTCCTTGTAATCCGGGCTTTTTTAAATTCCGCGCCCACGTCCCATTTACAGTTTCTTGTGCGTCAGTTGTTGACGCACTATCATCCACAATACCACCATCGAAAGACCTCTTTTCTATGGTGGCAACATGACTGAATCCTCCTCCAGTACGCACGACACACCGGCTTCTTTAAAAGAAGCACTGCATCTGGCGATTGATAGCCTACCAACGCAGTCGAGCAGCTTCGGACAAATCTCGGCTGGGCTTGTTCTTGAAGCCATCAACCGTCTTCAATTCAAAGGTTTTTCGCAGGACGATCAGCTCGCTGCAATCCTGTGGACCTTGCCTCGCAAAGAAGCGCTTTGCCTTGCTCCGAACTATCTGATCGCAGATGTTGATGCGGTTTCCAACCTTTGGGAGGTCTTCTTAATTCATTTAAGCTATCAAATTTCTTCAGATCAGCTTTCGGCGGCGACAATCGGTACCGCCATTTCCAAAGCCCCTGCTCGAGCCCGCTCCATTCTCTCGGTGTTCCTCACCGTCGCCAACGAGCACTGCTGCCGTTCGATGAGTACTGATATCCCGAACACCGTCAGCAAGCCGTATCTGCAAAACCTTCTTGCCATTGCACGAGCACTCGAAAAAAACGCGGTCGACACCACGGCCGACGACCTGGTCGCTTCCGTTGAAAACGCCATCGACAAGGCTCACCTGACAGATGATTTGACCCCGGAGCGCACCTGGGTTTGGCAAATCAGAGCTCTTACGAATCTTTCTGCCAAAGACGCACAACCGGTTGTCGAACTGCTTCGCCGCATCCTTCGTTACATGTGGCTGACCACCGGCAGCTATCCCGACAACCTTGGTGACCATACGGAATTCTTCGTCCGTATCGAACGAAGCCGAAACGGCGTCAAAGGTTCCGTTGACCGCCTGATGGCTTCGATTGCCGCACGATTCGGAAAGCTCTTCGACATCCGCAAGGTCAGGTTTTCGGACAAGCTTCACGACGTTCAATGGAGCCGCCGATCCATTCATTCCTGGGCAGAAGGTCTGCGCCATCAAGCGGTGCATGACCGACTGCTGTCAGACACACATGCCGATCCGCTCGCTGCAATTGCAAGTTTCGACGAGGACAGCACAGTGGCCGACCAACTCAAAGCCTTCTACAACAAATTTGTACAACTTAAGTGAGCAACCAACATGACAGCCTTCTCTTTTTCCGACCTCCGCATCAAATCGATGCAAATCAAGGGCGAACGCCCCCTCATTGTGATCCTTTCGGGCGCCGGACTTTCGGCCGAAAGCGGCATTCCCACATACCGCAATGCCGACAACAACTGGAATCGCACGGACAGTATGGATTCCGTCGACATGAAGCATCGCCCTCAGCTCGTGTTTGATTCGATCAACCGCCGCATTGAAGCCTACGATCAGGCCAAACCCAACGCCGCGCACATCTCAATTGCCGAATTCAAGAAAAAGTGGCGCAACAAGGCCGACATCATCCACATTACGCAAAACATCGACACGCTGTGCGAAGAAGCGGGCGACGCGGGTGTCTTTCACCTGCACGGATCGTTTCTGACGAGCCGCTGCACGGAATGCGGAGCAACTTTCCCCCGCATGGGACTCTACAAGGAAGGGAATGTGTGCCCTGCCTGCAAAGCCTGCGGCTGGTCCGTTCGTACCGACGTGGTGCTTTTCGGCGAACAGCCGCACGGCCTCGATTGGATTCCCGGCGTCTTGCGCCGAGCCGATGTGTTTCTTGCCGTCGGAACCTCCGGCATGGTCTATCCGGCAGCAGGCTTTGTAACCGAAGCTCGTCGCCGTAATTGCCGCACTCGCATTCTCATTGCCAAGGATGCCCCTTTGGACGGATTTCAGCCGCTTTCGACCGATAACGACTCTGTCGGACACTTCACGAAGTTTGTAAGAGGCAATGCAACGACCGTTCTGCCTGCCGTGCTTGAGACGCTGGGCAATTGGATTGAGCGTGTCACTGAAAAAACCGAGGCCGAGCAACCTCAGACCACGCTTGACAACGACGAATAACCAACCGACTCAATCCATGCCGAACAGATAGGAACAACACACCATGCCCATGTTCGTACACAACTTCACGTCCTACTTCCACGAAAAGCAACGCGACCTCTACTTTGTCACGTTTTCGCAAGTCAAAAAAGGGCCGCTGGGATTGCCCGACGTTCAGGATTACGAAGCCATCCCGGGGCGCCGAGAACTTCTGAAGTGGATCAAAGAAAACCTCCCCGAGACCAAGGTGGGACCGATCTTTGCCTACGACTCGGACAGCGGCTTCATCACGATGCCCTATGACGGTTCGATCTTTCTGGAATTTGCGCCGGAAGATCAAAAGAAATTCGAAAGCCGCTGGGAGACCCCCGAAGGAAAATCACTCGATGAACGCTGGCAGTGCTACTTATATCCGCTCGAGCTCTACAAGGAAAAACACGGCGGCCGCATTCCGAGTCCTGAAGAATATTTCGACTGAAACACAACACCATGACCAAACGTACCGACAAGACATCCACACCAAAGCAATCAACAGCGCAGGACCTGCTTGAATCGGCTACCGCACTTCTGACCAACCGGAAAGACGTTGCAACCGTCAAAGAGGACGCTGTCAATCGCCCCTTCTCTCCGCTGTCGTTTTTTAATCCCACGCCACTGTCCGTGGCGTCCGTGATTGCGTTTCTGTTCGATCCCAAAGCCTCGCACGGACAATCAACGCTTTTTCTAAACGCGTTTTGCGAGGATCTCACTCGACACCTTGAAGCCGCGGGCCTTGCCCTTTCCGTCAAGGTTCCGCCGCTTACTGGCAAAACATCGATTTACCTTACCGAGACAACGAAGCCTCAGGACGTTGAACCCCGAGCCTTCAACAACGGACTTGTCATCGTCCGCTGTACTCCTACGGATACAGCCAAGGCGTCGAACGCAGATGATTCAAGCCCGTCCCTGGACATCAAACTGCAGCGCGGTAAAGCCGTTCTGATTGCGGACTTCGACGACTCGGACTGCCCGTGGCGTACGAACGGCGAAGGCGCAGACATCGTTCGGTATTCGATCGTGGATTGTGCCGACATGCTGATGCAGACTGTCGAAAAAATTGATGTTCCTGACGTGCGCTGGTTCGTCAAAGCCTTCGCTCGATACCTGCTCACCAACGGTGCCGACACGCGGGCCGGCCGCAAGCGCAAGCTCTATGAACTTTTGCGATCTCCGGAAAACGTTACGGCGGCAGCCTGCATTTCAGAGGCCTACGCCGACTTGGTTGAGCGTAACTGGCAACGATTCGTGCGCGCGGTGACGGATGCTTGCCGCGAGCGCTACAAGTTTGAGGTTGAATGCGACACCCATTTCGTGTCCCCGGAGAATCCTGAAAAATTCGCCTTGCGCTTTCTTTTCACGACCTCCGAAAAATGGTGTCTTTCCTTTGCCTGCCGCCCCAACAACCGCGGCAAGGCAGAAGGCTTCTGCTGGGGCGTGTGCCTAACCAACGGAGGTTTCTTTGCCGACGAACCGGAACTCGCGGAAAGCTTGTCGGACATGATGAAAACGCTTTTTGGCTACGGAGATCATCGATGTTCAGGTCACTGGGCATGGTTGCGTGAAGGTAGAAAGGACGAGACGATCGACCGCGAAACCGATGTGCCGTACAGTCTGGAAGATCCATATTGGTTCTCGATGCTCAATCGCGGCGACTTTGAGCCGTTGACGAGGTGTCTGTTCTCAAAGCTTGATGCGATTCTGAAGTATTGCGAGATTAAGGACTGAGCTGGTGACTAAAGCTGCTATAAGTTAATGCTTGCGGATTACTGGAACGTGTCTACAGTGGCATTGACAGTTCCCGAAGACCTCTGTTCGATTCGTTGAGCATGCATACAAAGAGGGACGCTTCGCCGGTAATGCTTGCGTTACCGGCATGTTTGTTTGGGCTACAGCAGCATTCTCTATGTTTCGTATAGTGTAATAATGAAAATTCGCGATTTTTCGTTATTACGTTCTCGAAACGTCTCAATCTGTGTCCGTAGGCCCGCAAATAAAGGCGCTCTCCGAAACCGCGCATAACCGCGAATCTCAAAAGAGCGCCTTGGGCAGGCAGCTGTTTGACCGGCCGCCTTATCTCCGTTGCGACTACTCAGACGAAAAACCGCATCAGGAGCATGCCGATGAAAGCCATCAACAGACTGTTGAGCATCAACAGCGGCCAGTACTTTTTCGGGACGTCTGCCACGCCGAGAAGTCGACCCATGTACTGAATCTGAGAGGCCATCAGGATCAAAGCGGGAGCCATGATGGTTACGTCGTGGCCATTGAGAACGCCGCTCGAAGCAAGGCTGGCTGCCACACCGACACCGGCGCCGCACGACATCCAGGTCGCAAGCAACACCGTGATGGCCTGTCCGGGCAAATCGAAAATTCCCATGATCCCGCCGCAGGTGCGTCCGAGAAAATCCATCACGCCCCACAGCTGCAGAATGTAGGTGAGCACAAACGCCATCACCACATTCGGAAGCAGGCTGTAAAGCCCGATGTTGAGACCCTTCTTGAGACCGACGATAAAAATGTCGAAGGGATTGTTCGAGGTGGTCTTGGCGGCTTCGTTACTCATTTTCGAAATCCTTCTTGTAAACGGTGCTCAGAACAAAGCGGGTAAAAATGCCGCCCACGAACTTCAAAATAAAAATGATGAGCATCGGAATCCATACCGGACACACGAACAGGAAAAACAGTGCGGAAACAATGGCGTAGTAGTTGTTGACGCATCCGGCTCCTGCGTACTGCCATGCGGACATGGTCACCAGTCCTTTTTTGCTGAGTTGACCGCTGTCGTACATACCGCGGGTAAGAGCCGCACCGCCGTCCGTGCTCTGCAGATCGGTGATCATGGCAAGCGCCGTAAAGCCGGGAAGTCCCAACAAAGGCTTTAAAAGCGGCGTCATGAGTACCTGAGCGGCACGCAGAGCTCCATAGTGCGCAAGCACTTCAATGAGTCCCATGGCAAGCATCACGCTGGGAATAAGCGACAGAGCAAACAAAAAAGCAGCACGAGCCGACAAGCCGCCCGAACCGATGTAGTTGCTCTTGGAGTCACCGATCACACCGAACTTGCCGATCAGGGTCGTAAAGTCAAAAGCGCTCAACCACTTGCGCGCTTCAGGCATTTGATAGAAAACGCCGGAAAAGATGACGATGGCAAAGATCAAAGCGATATACGCTCCGATGCCGACTTTCTTTTCCTCTTTTAACTGAGGAGACGGTTTGTTATCCATGATTTTCCTTTGGGGTGGTTTGTTACCTTAACGAATCCTAGAACAGCGCCTTGAATGCGTAAGGCAAAATCGACAAGCCTTTGAGCAAATCCGTATTTCGCTAGGTGCTATGCCCTACAGACAAAACAGTAATCGGCGTTAGGCTTATCACCCGAAGACTATGGAAGGCGTGCCTGCACAAGGCAACACCATCAAAAAAGGATCGAAAATGAGCAAATTGGACGTCGTCGAAATTTGGAAAGAACTGCACCGTATGCCCGAACCCGGCATGAAGGAATTCAAAACCGGGGCCTACCTGGCCGATGCACTCGAAAAACTGGGCTATGAGGTCACCCGTGGCGTGGGAAAAACCGGTGTCGTGGGTGTTGTCCGCGGCAAAGAACCCGGTCCCGTTGTGATGCTGCGCGCCGACATGGATGCCCTTCCCTTCAAAAACGAGGACGGCAGCATCGAATACGTTCATGCTTGCGGTCACGACTCCCACAGCGCCATGGTTTTGACGGCGG
>ULVX01046263.1_pt1 | contig 18266 bp, 30 predicted proteins | sample 1959811 | NCBI WGS metagenome assembly ULVX01 (sample SAMEA4835797, study PRJEB28245) | human gut metagenome | biome: gut microbiome; material: fecal sample | place: Denmark | collected 2008
ATTTTTCATACCAATATGTGCCATGTGTTATTCCTCCATATCATAATCATTTTCAAATTCACATTCGAATACAATGTGTCTTGTTTTATTATCAGGTTCCATCAATACGGTTACATCAGGATACGTTCCACCCTCTCCCAGGATCGCCCTGCGAATTTTTCTTTTTGTCTCCAGGTAATCCTTAGTTGATGGCAGAAAATAATGGATCTGCATTGAGGATATATCCTCTATAGGCTGATCGTCCGCAAATAGTTCTGCACCATCCTTCACATAATTAAAAGTAATATACTCGCTATTTCCACCGCCAAAGAAATCTGATGTCACCGGAATGCCAAGAGGCTTTAACGCTTTTATTATCTTTTGATTTATTGTCACAGCTTGTCCACCTCCGTGCCAATTACCTCTTCCATAACCTGCATTACTGCATTTTCGCTTTGTGCTACTGCTGCCGCGCGTACAGGTCTTGGCTCCTGTCCGTGTGATCTTACGCCGTACTCCAAATACCCCATTTTTTCAGCATTTCTCAGGCCATTCTTATCTGTTCCATTCGGTTTTACCACTGCAAATACACCAAGACTGTTTTCCCTGGCATTTGTGGCGGCTATGGAAGCTTCCAAAGCACCTGTAGAGTATGGTTTTCCATATTTATCTCTTCTGTTAGCTGCTGATCTGATCTGTGATTTCAGATTTTTTTCGACAATGGGGGCGGCCTTATTTACTGCCTTTTCAGCCATCTCATAAGGATTCGCTAACTTTTGCAACATCTTCTCAACATCATCAAATCCAGAAATAGTCATCCTTGCCATTGTCCTACCTGCGCTTTCCCGCGTTCTCGCATTTGACAAGTCAGCTGCACCTTCATGGATTTATTTTTCTGAAATCTGCGCTTTATGTCATAAATATCACCTGTAGATTCATCCACCAGGAATGATTCTCCAGAATAATTACACGCCATAATCTCAACAACCTGATCTGCAGTATAGCCATTCTGTTTTGCAAGGACTTCATCATCTCTGGTGCTGTCGCGAAAGTCTGCTGGAATACCACCGATAAATTTATATGTTTCCTCCATCGTGATTCCGTTATCATTTATTGTTGGATCCATTTTCTTTACCGGCAGCGAAATACTTTTATTCCACATCCAGACCATTCCCTTCCAATGTCATACGAAAAACCTTTTTTCGATACAGATCCAGATACATTCGTGTATCTGAACGATCATTCCCAAGATATGCTTTTACATATAATGTCACGGCAGTAAGAACTCTTGAATCATCCGTATCCTTCCGAAGAATATCAGGAGGTACACCGGAGGTTTTCATGTCCTCCAGTGCATCTGCAATATAGTCGCTGATATCATCGTTATACACATTAATACCTTCTGCGATTCCACATCGTTTTTTTATTTTTTCCAGCATTTACTCACCATCATTTCAGCAGCAGATAACCATTTACAAACGCTTTCTCATCTCTTACTTTGACATCCTCTCTTTCAATAGCACGGTAAATAGTCAGATCTTCCTCGAATGCGTTAAGTGTACCGATAGATGCAATATTGGAAGTCATGATCGTAGTTTTCGCACGATCAAAGTACCAGATACCTTCTTTCAGATCTCCGATTATAATCGGAATCTTGGTTTCACTGATTTCAAAGTAACCTGCAATTTCCTCTTTTTTAGGTTCTTCTACTTCTGTATATACTCCTTCTGCCTCTTTGTAATAAATTTTTCCTGCTTTTACATCAGTATCTGTCGTCTTTGCATATGTCGGTGTGCTTGACAAATCCTCGTTCGGGATAACTTCAACCGGTATATATGTCCCTCCAACAGCAAGTCGCATCTGCATGGTATCTTTTGGATCTGGTGCAAGAAGGTATCTTCCATTGGTATCCTTCAAGGTATCTAAGTACTGTAAGCCATCATCATTTGTAATAATTTTCGAAGACTGCTTAAACGCAGATCCGAGTGTTACATTAAGCACCTTTTTAATATCATCCAACCCGCTTAATTTCACTTCTTTTTTGGTCTTAATCGCATCCATGATCAGATTGTTCTCAGTTACTCTTGCCTCATCTCCAATCCACTCAACGAGTGTAGAAGCGATATTTGCATCACTGTCAGCCAGAAGCTCATTGGTCACTGGGAAATATCCTGCATATTTACCGATTTCATAATCAATCCGCTCAAACTGTGGAGTATTTTTTGCACCAATCTTACCTCCTTCACCTACTTTGGTGAATCCAGTCTGCTGAGAGCGCTTTTTAAATGTTTTGGAACCCTTTTCAGTTTTGACAGATTCTTTACGGACCAGCTGGCCTAAGGAAAACTTGGACTCTTTGTATTTGTTGATTCTGGTCTGGATATCCTCTGGAACAGTATAGCCTCCATCTGCTTTTGAGCCTTCACTCATGGAATTCTGTACGTGGAACCCTGCTCTGGCAGCCTGCGCAAACTCTGCCGTAGAATCTTTTGGTGTTCCTGCAGGAACCTTACTCTCCGGCACGGCTGCTCCATCGTCCAAGTCTTTCAGAATATCAAATTTATCCTGAAGCTCTTTCAGTTCATCTTTAGCTTTTTTTGCTTCTTCCAGTTTTCCTTCATTGGCAAGGTTCTTAACTTCATCTTTTTTCGCGTTAATCTTCTCCAGAAGGTCTAATAATTTTTTGTTCACGTCTTTTTCTCCTTTCAAAAAAGAGAGATCAAACACCATACCGGTCAAGATCTCCCAATAATTCAGCCTTTATCTTTTCTTTTTCCAGATTTCTCTGATTAGCCTCTTTTGCTTTGATTTTTTCCATAACTGCATCTGCAATAGCGTCAATATCCAGAGTTTTATTTTCCGGTTCTTCATGCTGCTTTAATGCTTTTGGGGTCTTTGAATACTCATCAAAGTAATTACTTGTACAAGCTGCTGCCTGTACACTGTCCTCCACTTCAAAATCAAAATAATCAGTAGTATCACTTCCGACCATCCAGGTCTCTTCGTTGATCAGATTATTGATTTCCTCTTCTGTAACCCCTTCTTTGGTCTTCGACATATATGTCTGCAGGATTGCTTTCTGGCAAATATCCAGAGTATCTGCATCTTTTCTCAGCTGATCTGCATTCATACTGGTAAAAAAGTAACCATTTGTAGGCTTATGAATCATAAAGGTTCCATTTGCCGGAATCACAATCCGATCACCGGCACATGCAATCACAGAAGCAATACTGGCCGCAATACCATCAATATAGGTGGTAATCCTGGCATTATTGCGTTTCAACATGTTATAAATGGTAATTCCGGCAAATACAGATCCACCTCCACTGTTTATGTGAAGGTTAATCTCCTGTATGTTTTCCAGATTTTTCAGGAAATCTGAAATATCAGAAGGACAGGTATCATCATCACACCATTTTCCCCAGTCATCAGATACGATATCCCCAAAAATATTCAGATCTGCTGAGATTTCTGTCTGATTGCAGATTTCCAATTTTCCTACATTCTTTTTCTGGTTTTTCAGCAGTAATACTGGCATTCTACTCACCTCCTTTGGTGTACTGTGTTCCAACTTTTTCAAGCGGAATATAATTTCCATTCACAATGAGCTTATCGCCATCCGGATCATCCGGCATATCCAGATATCTCCTCGCTTCATTTGGCTTGTATATTCCATTGTTTACAGCATCTTTTAACATTTCCATCTGTGTCTTTGTATCAGTCCTCAAAATTGCCTTCTCATTAAACTTATAAAAAAATCCATTTTCTTCTTCTTTCAAGCTCAGAACTTTCGCATTGATCTCTTCTTCATACATTTTTAGTCTGTACAAAGCGGTATCAACCAAAAATGCCAGCTGCTGGGTTTCACTGTTTGAATAACTGGATTTTTCATAATTATTGATCTGATTCGGCTTAATACCGAATGCTCCTGCAATCTGAAGTGCGGAATACTTTTTTAATTCGAAAAACTGTGCGTCAGTCAGATTCATTTTCAGTGGAGTAAGCTGTAGTCCGATTGGGACAGGTATTACCCTTCCTGCATTTTTCGGGCCTGACAGTTTATCTGCAAATTTTTTCTGCAGTGCTTTTATCTTGCTCTCTTCCAGATCACCCACGTACTGTAATGCCATGCTTGCACTTAGTCCCTGACGATAAAGGTTATTCATAAAATTCTGACTTTCCAATGCTCCACCCACGGTATCCTGCAGAATTTCCCGCACAGATTTTCCCATAATTCCATTTAAGGAATACCAGGTTTTAAAGTGCATAACCTCACTGGATCTGAACAAATACTGTTCACCGGTCTTTGGATCACTGTACTGATAGTACAGCTTCCCTTTTCCTCCAAACACGCCAACATCGTCCATATATACAGTCACGCAATTCGCCTGCATTGGCCATAGATCCAGAACTTTGTAATGTCCTCCATATTTTTCTCTTTCAAAGGTACCACGCATCCAGATATAGCCATTTCCATAATGCTGACAGTTCATCTCTGTAGTAGTCCACAGAGTTGTAGGCGTCATTATCGTGTTCGGTCTCACAGTCAGGAGCCTGGTTATCTCGCTCGGCTCTGCCCTGATCCGGCCTTTAGGCGTTTCCTGGTAGTACTTTAACGGCACCTTTCCCATGGTTTCGCTGAGCATTTTTAAGCAGGTGTAATATGTCACCTCTTTCTCAACATCTGGATTAGTACCAGTTATTCCCAGCCATTCTTTCAGATCATCGTCATCCATGTTTACCGTTGGCCGCGTCATTGCATTCCATGCATTTTTTAATCTGTCTAATATACTCATTGTTACCAGTCACTTTCCAAAAATTGATCTATTCCTTCCTGGTAGCTGGATCCGAATTCATGATACATTGCCAGCTTAAACCCACACAAGGTAGAATCCACAGGGTCAATTCTTTTTGTTGTAGCATCTTTATCTATCTTAATCAGTCCCTGGTTGGTTCTGATCACTGCATTGCTCATTGCAAAATTCAATACAGGATTGTATTCATACAGGACATTTCCGCAATATACCTGCTCACGGAATCCCTGAGTAGCTTCATTCAAGTGTTTATGGCTCTGGAAAACTTCCTCCACTGTATAACCTTCGTTTGATAGATCCATCATCAGCTTACTTGCATTGGCAGGGTCAAAGCACAGACATTCAATGTTCCAGTCATTCTCTGCACATGTATCCAGCACATATTGCATTACTGCATTCTGGTCTACAATCGGAGTATCTGTCACTGTAATAAATCCCATTCTTTCCCAGGCATCATAATCCACTTTATCTTTTGCCTTTCTTTCAGCTAACTTCTCCCGATTCGGAATGAAAGAGTGGGAATACAGTATGTATTTCACAATTTCTTTTCCAGTCTGATCAAATTCGCCTGATAGAAATGGAATTACGAATGTAACAGATGTAAGGTCTATTTTGGCCGACATATCAAATCCTACATAAACACTCATTCCATGAGTATCAATAGGGATTTTATCAACCTGGCAGGCCTTCCACTTCGCCATGTCCATATATCCGTTTTCTTTTGCCTGAACCCAGATATTTAACATTTTGGTGAGAAATGCCGTCATCTTTTCCGGTATTTCTTTGGCCACTCTCCAGGCTGTGCGGATCTTATCCGCACCATTCTTATAGCTCATCCTAATTGGATTTGCTTTTTTCCAGATGTTTTCATCTTCAAGGTTTCGGATATCATCCTTGTAATCCTCCGGATCCACTTCGCAGATATCCACCAGATACTCCTCATTTTCCACATCCACATCTGGATCCAGGATCTTAGAGCAGTACTGATATTCCTGGACGTAACAGGGATATGTAAGATCCATCCCTGCAGTGGTAATAATCATCAGCAATGGCTCTTTGGTATTTGCACCAAGCCCAAGGTCATAAAATTCTGTAGTCTTGTGCTGATGGTATTCATCAAGAATCAGTCCGGCTGGATTTGTTCCATCTCCATTCTGGCCATCCTCTTTCGACAATGCCTTTATGAAGCTTCCAGTTTTTCTGTGTATTACAGCATCCCTGGTAATTTTAAAAAGAGGTTTCAGTGGAGATTTATTCAGCATGAGCTTAGCTTCATTCAAAATAATCTTCGACTGATCCCTCTTGGTTCCAGCAGTATAATATTCGTAATTTTCTTCATTTCTCGTAGCCATAACTGATATTTCATATAGGGCTACACCAGCCTCCATCTGAGACTTGGCATTTTTCCTTCCAACCTCAATAAAAGACTGTTTGAACCTTTTATAACCGGTAAGATCTTCGCGCCATCCGTAAAGTTGGCACAGATTAAATTTCTGCCATATCGTCAAGCTGATCGGCTGCCCTGCAAGGTCACCTTTAGAATGCCGGAGCATGGAAAACCAGTCTACAATTTTTGATGCTTCCTCTTCATCCCAATGATAAGGCCATACATTAGCCTGTACATTCTTTGCATCCTCTTTCTTGCAATCCCTAAGGAAGCGCATACAAGCCCATTTATGTTTTTTCCCTGATATTTCTTCCCCGGCCAGACAACGGTTGGCGTAATCTATCAGTTCTTCTTTGATGGTCATATATTGCCAAATTTGTTTGTGATAGCTTCCCTTGTCTTATCAGACTTCACTGCTGCAGCTTTCAGTCTGGCGTCAATAGTGAGTCCACACAGGGAAGCAAATTTTCTCATTTCCTCTGCGTATGTGCGCTGAATATCAACCATTGGATTTTTCACCACAATAACGCCATTCCTGGTCTCTCGATCAATGTAATAAGTCTGATCTTTCAATATCTCTGTAGCCTTAACATAATTAGCAAAAGCATTACAGTAACCGCCCAGGTTGTTACGATCCAGGTTCCCGATCAGATTGATCTTTTCCAGTTCCTTGACAATCCTGCGCCACTCTTTTTTTGCCACATTATCAATCAGCCAGGTAGGAGGACGTTTTAATTGATTTTTGTCCGTAGTCACACTGTCTTCTTCTGCTTCCCTGTTCTGCATTGTGATCACAGTAAGATTTCCCCGCTGCTCTGTCAGCGGCTTCCTCGGTCTTCCCATTCATCCTCCCTCCTTCCTTTGCCAACTTTTTATGAGTATTTAGAATTTTGCGCAAGCTATAGGGCAGTCGGGGACGACGGCGTTTCCTGAAAACTTTTCAGACCGCCCCTCCCGTCTGTGTATAAAAATCCACAAGCATTTTTGCAAGCTTTTTTTCCATCACTGGTCTCTCTTTTTTATACATCTGCTCAATTTTTGAATGTGTATCGTGATGTAATGGCATCAGATTCTGCTTATCGCATCGTTTATCCCATGCTTCTTTTAACGGAATAATATGATGCACTGTATCTGCTGCCAGAATTACTCCTTCCGTCATATAGACATACACATCAATCCCGCAAGCACTGAGAATATCAGATCTTGTCAGCTGCCATTCCCTTGAATCATAAAATGTTTTGCTTTTCTGATTTCTTGCATTCTGATCATATATCCGATAGCGTTCTTTATCTCTTTGTTTCATGCAGGGACACCTGCTGCCGGACGGAATTCTTTTTCCGCACCTGCCACATCTCTTATATATCATCTTTTTCTCCAATAAAAAACGCCCGGCCGTGCCTGCCAGACGTTTGTGGAAGTATGTATGAGTCAGTATTGTACCATTATATCGGCGGTACTAACCGAGTCGGAACAGATGGAACCGAACCACCGACACGCTGGATATAAGCCAGCTGCTCTACCACTGAGCTATGTTCCGATATACCTGCCAAGCCATAGTGCCTGACAAGTAAGGGTGCAACCGATTGATATTTGATTCATCCATCTGAATCTATTATAGTTATAACACGAATCAAGTATACCATTCTATACCATCTTAAAATTCTTCAATGCTGATGAATGCAGCCTATGTACCTGTGTCCATCCATAGCCCATCTCTGTTGCTACATCATCCCATTTTAAGCCTTTTATATAGCGCAAACACAAAACTTTCCGTTCATCTTCTGAATGCATTTTGCGGATCTGGCTCTCAATCTTACGATATTGCTGAGCCTTGTTCAAACGTTCTTTTTTCAATATTTCAATCTGTTCATCCAGTATTGCAATGTAATCCGACAGATCTGATTGACTGCTGCCTTTTGGCATTCCATCATTCACTACGGAAGGAAACATCTTATCAGCTCTTAATCTTTTGATTTCTTCCAGGATGTCCCGCTCTCTTTTGACTGCTCTCTGATATGATTTTAAATATTCCTTTTTCTTTTCATTTTCTTCCTGCAATCTCCTGTCCATCGGTACCACCTCCTGCTTTCAGTCGTTCCAGTTCCCAGTATGTAGGGGATCTGGTTATGCCGTTTGGTAACTGTAATTGCACTACATGGGGATATAATGCTTTTACTCTGGCTTTCACTTTCTTGGTGATGATTTTTCCATCACCGGAAGCATAACTAGTAGATACAATCTGAATAATATCTCCTCGTTTGATTCCATGTTTCTCTTCCAATCTCTTCTGCTGTCGTTCCCATTTCTCAGCTTCTGCTATTGCATATTCAGCTGTGGGATCCTTGTATTTTTCATGGTTCATTGTAGGCATCCACCTCCTGCTTGTATACATCTTTTAAGAGCTTCTGGATCATTCTTTTCATACAATCCACAGCCTGATACTGGATGATCAATCCATCCAGATCCACAGTTTCTTTTTTCTCTCCAAGGCTCTAAATAAACAAGATTTCCAGTTCCATGGCAAATTCCCCATTTTACACCATTTCTTAATCCTGGCTGTGGTCTGCATCTTGGACACTCCGGACAGTCTATGTATTCCTTGTTTCCGATCTTACTCATTCAGGTACCTCTTGTTCTTCCTCGATTAATGTCCACTCCGCAGCATACAAAACAGCAGCTCTGTCATGGACTTTATTCTTATTCCCTGCCTGCATGGCAATACGACTTCCAACTTCCAGTCTCTCTCCTCGCTTAATGGTGCGGGATCTTTAAATTCTTCCGTTGCTTCTCCCCAGAACGGAATAGGAACCATAACGCCGTAATAAATTGATGAATCTGGGTGTTTTTCGCGCATGTAATTAGCAAATTTACCACTTCTAAAATCTGGCTGAATTTCTTTGTAACACTCCATCGTTGTTACTATATAGTTCTTTTCTCCAAAGAAATTCAAACCATTACCGCTATAAACATCCTCTTTACAGCTTTTGATCTCATAGCAAGTGAATATGCCTTTTTCTATTCCGGATACAGAGTATTGATTTGCCGGGCAAAACTCCATATAATCCACTCGCTTTGCCTTTGATGTCCATGGATCAATGCTAACCTCGCTGGCCCAGTGTTTCCCGGCACCGCTAAAACGTGTGTTTATAAGCAATTGTCCAAGGAATTTTGTTGTTTCTGCTCTTGTCATTTTCTCACCTCGTTTTAAGGAATTTGGACATTATGCTTTTTCTCCACTGCTGCCACGGCTGCGTTTCCCATTTACTGCAGCTATAGTCATCTCGGATCCAGATTCCTTTCTTGTCACAGAGAAGATCATCGTTATGTCTGCAGGTTTTACATGTTCTCTCTTCCATCTATACTACCTCGCTGTCCTGTGGCATTTGGAATATTGCCGCTTCTTTAAGTGCCTCAGTTATTGCATCCATTTTTCCTTTATCATTTGCAACTGCTATAACAATCTCGCTATTAGTTGTAATTCCAGTGAGTATTGTACGTATTCCTTTATAGCTTGCATAAGCCTCCTGTATCATATTGACAACTTTCATTGCTTTCTCAGCACTTGAGTAAGTGCCTACTGTCCACGCTGTGCCAATAGTTGAAATAAATACCTCATGCATTCCAGGAAAAGTTTCCTCAAGTCTAACTGCTTTTCCTTGAATATCAATTAATGTTGTTTTGTCTTGGCTTCTGATCAGCATTTCCGTTTCTCCTTTTTAATAACTGCTGCCGGACCAGATCGTATTCCAGAAGCAGGTTCCGGTCTTTGTTTCTGCTGAGTGTCCGGTCTGCTGCTCTTAGATAGTATCTGCCGTTTATCAGTCTTCCCTCGGCTGCGGCACCGTACAGGCTCCCGACTGTCCGGTTCAGCCTTTTGGATGCTTCCTTTATGGTTACAGCCTCTTCCGGCTCTTCTGTTATGTTTTCTGTAATCTCATATAATGTCATAGCCAGTTTCTCCCGAAGATCTTCCGGAACTGTTCCCTGCTGCCAATCTGGTTCTCAAAGGCTTCCTGTCCCAGTCTGTGAAGCTCATCCATTACCGCCTGGTCTTTATGTACCGCATGTGCTCCAAACTGGTGGCATTCCAGGCACAGGTCTACTTTTAATCCATATTTCTCTGATAGAGTCCGATTCGGACCACCAAATATGTGATGTTCTTCGGTCTGGCCATACCTGCTGCACAGGTAACATCTTCCTTTTCGGCTTCCGAGAATGCTGGCCGGATGGGACATCCTTTTTTTCTTCGTTTCTTCTTTTGGAAATTTAAGTCCGCTCATATTTTTCCTTCTTTCGTCTCGTCCGAGTCGGACATTAACTAAATGGCAGTTCCTCTTCAATTCCATCCGGGATATTCATGAAACCATCAGGTCCCACATCTGGTGATTGTTGTGGAACATTCTGCTGACTGCTGCCGGATCCAGAACCTTTGCTTTCTGCAAATTCCTGTTCTTCTACAACAACCTCTGTCGTATAAACTTTCTGTCCATCACGGTTGGTATAACTTCCGGTCTGAATACGGCCTTCGATTGTAATCTTCAATCCTTTTCGGAAGTATTTCTCCACGAACTCGGCAGATCTTCCAAACACTACACAATTAATAAAATCTGCAGTTGCATCTCCATCTTTTCTGATCTTCCTATCTACTGCCAGTGTGTATCTGGCAATTGCAAATGAATTTTCCCCTGGGGTGTATCTCACCTCTGGATCTCTTGTTAAACGTCCCATTAATATAGCTTTATTCATATATTATTTTCCTCCTTCACATAGTCTGGACAATTAATCGCGCGCTCTTCTTTCTTCACCTCTACTTATTGCTTATTTTCTCCATTCCTTGATTGCATCTATATCCGCAAGATTCATTACATTCACAGCAACACTGTTTCTTACAAATATCGGATAGCTCTTTATATTGCTCACTTCCCTCAATCATTTCTTGAAGCATCAGCTCTTTTGCGAAATCTCTTGCCTTGCATCCGAACGGAGTCGTGTATTCACAACTCCGTTCGGTATTTATCTTCCCTTTCATATCCCTCCTGTAACAACTCTGGATTGTCGAAAATGTTCCCTTTGACTTCAACACATTTTCTTTCATTGACATAGAAACCTAGATTACAATAACAACTTCCAAGTTCCTTGCCAAACAAATAACTATAATCTAATGTCCAATCTCCATTGCTCATATTTACAATTTCTGGATATTTTTCTTTGCGATCGCAGATATCGTTCTCCCAAATTTTGTTTCCGTTTTTGTCGGTCAGACCTGTGAACTGGCAGATGGTTTCTGGATTAATAGGCGGTGCGTATAAAACACCTGATTCAACTGGTTGTATTCGATATTCAAATAAGTTTGACCGTGAATGATCTATTACCAAACACCCCTCAATCCATTTACCGTCTTCAATTCGCTTTGCCTTAAAAAGTATTTCTCTCATTCGTTTTCACCATCCTCCACTTGTCCCGATTCTTCTAACCAATTTTCAACACATGGTAGGCAAATATAGCAACTGCACCAGCCTTGTCCTTCTACTATTACTTTTTGGTTTAACATTTTTTCGCCTTTAGGTATCTGTTTTTCACATACGCAGCATAAATGAGAAGCCCTTATTTTTACGATTTTTTCTGTCAGATTTGATTCCGAACCATCCATATCCCCTGCAAATATCTGGCTATCAATATACATTTCTTCTGGATATTTCAATCAACTCCATCTCCTTCCATTTATTACAAATTCCTTAATCTTCCTTATACGGTTTCGGAAGTGGCATCCAGGCATTGACATACAAATCATGTTCAACAAAACTCTCGTCTTCGTCACCAACTCTGAATGTTCCGCCGTCATCATCGTCAACTGTATATCTTCCAATCATTGGTAGTGAAAAGTTAAAAAACGATACCAGAATGTGTTTGTCCGGGTCTGGTAATCTCTCGTCTATCGGAATCCAGTTAGTAGATTTTAAACGCTTAATAGCTTTTTTCTGTTCCTCTTCTGTCTCGCAGTGTATTACAATATCATATGTATCATCGTATGCACTAAATGAACCGTCTTCATTCTGTACAAGTGTCATTCCGTCACTCATTCCTTACCCCTCCTTATACGGCTTTGGAAGTGGCATCCAGGCCATAATATCAATCCAATCATAACCGCCGTCGAGATAATATCCATTGGAATCAATGAAGCACGTATCTTGCCATGTTGTTTCTCCGTTAGTAACCAATATTTCTTGTCCGTCATCTGGCATTTTGCAGTCAAGCATATATTGTATGTCTTTTGAAAGGAATTCTTCTGCACGTTCTTTTTCTGATATCTGATGATATTTTACCGGAATCCACCCATTTTCTTTCTCATCCTCTTCCAGATCATCCAGAAGACTATTTACGATATCCAGCGAACTTCCCGGCAATCCTTCCTTGTACATCGTCTGTTTCTGCAGTTCCTGTTTATACTGCAGCAATCTTTCTTTTATCCTACTTACCATCTTGCTTACCTCACTTTGTTCTGAGAAACCGAATCATAATTATAATTTCTTTCTTATGTGCGTCTAATTCGTTTATTTTGTTTTTATACTCTTTCACAGTATCACCTCTGCATCTGATGGCATTTTAAAGATTTTGATCTTTTCTGGATGCCGAGCTGCAACCTGTATGGCACAGAGAACACGAACAGCCTTTGGCTCTGTGCTATATTCTCCCAGGATAGTTCCTTTCTTTTTGTCTTTGGTGTGTGCCAGTATCTGATATGAGCCGGTTGGTGTGAGAACTGTAGTCACTTCTTTTTCAGTCATATCTATCAGCTGATTTCTCAGTGTTCTAATCTTCATTTCCGTATTTTTCTCCTTTCAGCCAATATTCGTGTTGTATTAACAAGATTCTCCGTATTCCGTTCATATTCTATCATTTCTTTCCGGACAGCTTTAATCAACGCAAGTAGTACTTTTTTAATTTCAGCAGTCCCTATGCGTGTACAATACTCTTTCGCATTCTGATCTATAGCCTTGATCTTTATATATTCCGATTGTCTTATCATTGACTTGATGATTCTCTTCTTCATCTGTTCTGGCGGTTTCTTCCCATACATTTTTTTATATTTCTTTTTCAGTATCCTTAGCTTCATCTTTTACACCTTTTCTCTGTTAAGCCCCAGTTCTTCATAAATGTTATAATTGGCCAGATCTTCAAACTCTACTTCAATATCCATATCTCTTTTTGCATATTCATAAGCTTTCGCCACTCCTATGCGATTCACATACTCCATTGCTGATTTCCAATTATCCAGGAATTTTTTATTTGCTTTCGTGAATCCCCATGAAAACTTTATCGCGTAAATAGAGATGATTATATTTGTGATCGTTATATAGTCTTCTGCCCGTTCCAGTTTCTCCTGAGCTTCACGGATGCAGGCGTCCGTTGCCTGCTCCGTTATTTCATCCTCTCTCGCTTTCAGATAATTCTGCAGAATCATTGACTGCTGCCCTGTCAGTCCTGCAACCTGGCCAAGCTGCATCTTAAAGTTCAATTGGAGTCTGCATTTTTCCTGTTCTCTGGCCTTACGTCTCATTTCTGCCCTGTTCATTTGCTTTCCCTCTGTACTTCCTTTAAGAATTCAACCAATTCGCTTTCACTATTTGGGAATTTATTGTATCTTCCATGCTGTGTCCATTTAGGTATTCCTGATTTTCTTTCCGGTTCAGGTCCTCCGATCAAATGCATGTAATATGATTCTGTATTATCTGATACCCACTGGCTATGAACAGTATCCCGATCATATTCTTCTGCAATAAGTCTTGCGCCATTTGCAAAATCATATTTGTAGTACCTGACGCCAATATGTTCATCTGTATACCAAAGTCCCCAAGCTTTATAATTTCTCAGCCATTCTTTCCTCTGATCATTATTTCTCATCACCGGAAGTGGCAACTGCTCCATGACGTTCTTTCCGTCATCTTTATTTTCATCGTCCAGACAATCTCTCACCAGATTCTTGATTATTCTGAGTCCACCGGCAATGAGCTGATATTTCAATATCGTTCTTCCCGGAATTCCCTGATCAGCCACTGAAAGATAGTTTTTCAACTCTTCTTCGGCATCTTGCAGAATATCATCCATTGCAATCATTGATGGAACCGGAATATCTTTAAGCTCCGGTGGCCAAGCTTCCGGTATCAGTTCTATTATCTGCTGCTTTTCGTCCACTATTTTCTTGTTTTCCGCTGCGTTTTCGCAGCGTTCGCAGTTGTCCGAATCGGACATATCTGATTCTTCAATAACAGAATCTTCCGGTACTATCCGTTTTTGATATTCTGCTGCCATGCGTTCTCTTGATACGTAGCAGACTTTTTCGCCCTGTTCATCGTAAAATACGAAATCATCTTCCTTTGGTCTTTGCACTGCAGCGAATTCCGTTCCCATTACTCTGAAACGCCTTGTATTACCTGGTCCCATGCCTTTATATGCATTTTCCAGGAATACATTTATCATCCTTGCTATGTCTGGCAGAAATACTTCATTTGCATCATAGTATGGACATTCTTTTTGTGGTTCTGGCATAGGTGCAAGCTTCACCGCTTTTTGTTTCTTTCCATACTTCTCTATCAGCGTTTCAGCCAACTGCTGCCATGTAATCAACTTTTCATCCCCACTACCAGGATTAAACAGGATTCCATTTGATTTTCCCTGATAATTCAAATATCCATTTCTGATCCGCACATCATTGTATATAATGCTGAGCATATAAATGGACATGTTCTTATCCCGCCTTTGGATTCGTTCTGTTGTTGATTTCTTTAAGCTTTCAAAGAATCGTTCGATCTGAATGTCAACATCAATTACCGTTCCATCTTCCGGAGGTCTTCTTCGTCCAATTACTTCATCAAGTGTCAGCTGTCCAGGAATCTGACGTCCTACTTCCTGTTTTTCTTTCAAAGCTTTAACCTCTGGGAGCGTAATTGTTTCATTCTTTTTGTACAACCCCAGAGCCTCATCCTGGTGTTTCTCATCCAGATCTGTCAGTTCCCTTGCCACAGATATATTGATGTTTCCATTTTGAAACTCTTGCATGAACTCCTGACTTAATTTTTTCTGGATTGCATGATATCTTTCTAACTGTGTCCCTGATGTTCCGAGAGTTGCCTGTACCATGCTTCTGGTTGTCCCCTGCAGGTCAACCAGATCACGAAGCTCCTTAATTACCTCTTCTGTGATAAGCGCCTCCTGCATTTTCTCCCAATCACTTTTTTCACGGAACCGGTTCGCCTGGATGATTCCCAGCTTATTGATCAGCTGTTCCACTTTTCCATCTTTATCTTCTGGGAACTTTTCTGTATTCAGATTCACTTTTGTATATTTACAGTTAATCTTCCGAAACTCTTCATGTCCCTCTTCCACAAGCATCCTGCAGCACATTGTCCTACAGTGCCCTGATATGATCCTGTCTTTACCATCCACGTCCTCAATCAGAACGTCCTGCATAACCCCAAATAGAAGAATTGAGTTCTTCAATCCCTGCAGTTTCTCCGGATCTGTGGAATAGAAATTCTCTTTCGATGGCTCCAGTTCAAACACATCCCGATACACTGTATCACTGATATTCTCAGTCTCCGTGGGCTTTTTACGATTATTTACCATGTCGGCCAGATTGAATGCCATCAGGCTTCCCTCCCTTCCGTCCATTTATCCATCATAACTCCTGCTGCCACCAGATACTCTTTCACCAGGCATTCATAATCTTTTGCGGCTAAAGAACGCGCGGAATACAAAGGGATAGGTTTTCTTGCATAAGTACTCTCTGATACTTTTCTGGAATATCTTATCTTCGTCTTAAGCATTGGATACCCTGCTGCCTCTATCATTTCTGTTCCCTGTGCCTGTGCAAGGTTGTTTTTGTCATATTTTGTGATAAATACCCAGTAATTTTTCAATTCTGGGTTCAGTTCCTCTTTTGTATAACCAATCTGATTCACCAGTTCCGGAAGTCCTTCCGTTGTGTTATCATCAATTTCTACCGGAATCAAAACATCATCACAGGCTGTCAGAGCATTGATCGTTGATACGTTGATATCCGGTGCATTGTCAATTATGCAGAAATCATACTGATCAGCCACACATGCCAATGCATTTTTTATCCTATACTGCTGCGGTCGTGTCTGATCGAACATTACTTTCTGGTTAGCCATCAAAAGACGCATATTTGCCGGCAATACATCCATGTTATGGAATTCCGTATGTCTGATCAGTTTTTTCATCCAGTCTTCCGGGTGCCTTGCAGTCATGATCCGATCTATTCCTTCTCCATCCTGTGTTCTGCAGTTCAATCCTCTTGATGCATCTCCCTGCTTATCGTTATCCACAATAAGCACTTTATTTCCCTGGCTTGCCAGAATATAGGCAACACTATTGGTGGTAACGGTCTTGGCCACGCCACCCTTTAAATTAATCACTGCGATTGTTCTCATACTCTTCCTCTTTTCTTTTTATTTTTTCTTATGTGCCCTATTTCTCAATTTTCTGTCTGCTCTTTCCATCCAATCAGGCTTCCCACCTTCCGGTTCATTATCGAAATAGATTTCTCCATCATCATCTCTGTAATAGTGAAAGTGTATTCCTGATTTTGTTACTGTTCCAAGATACGTCATTGTCCTTGGATCCTGTTCTGTGCGCAGACTCCATCCTTTCCCCCACAGTTCTTCAGTTTCCACGTTTTATCATCTCCTCCTGGAGCCACTGTGAATATGAATGTGTACCGACTGACGAAGAAACCACCAACTTAAGCTGGTTGATAGGTCCATAAACCATTCTCCACTCGTCCGCATTCTTGATATCGTTTCCCTTTGTATCTTTGAAGCCACCTGCTGCCAGATCTGATATTTTCAGAACTCTGGATGCCACAAAGGTATCTTTCGTGTGTACACAGATCTCGCTGGAAGAATGAAATCTTGACAGTGCTTCCGCAAGCGCCTGCAGGTTGCACTGATGATATGTGCTTACCACACATCCAAATCCTTCCCTGGTCACGATCTGTCCATGATACATGATTTCAATCACGTATCCATATTTTCTCTGTATACATGCCTGGCACTGTTTATCCGTCTCCAGGTAAATGTTCACCTTCATGGTTCTAATCCTCTTCTCTTTAAATTCGTCTATTCAACTTGATCATGGTGTACCTGCGGTATTTATATCCGGTTACTGGGTTAATGCCTTCAAAGAATTCTGCTATGTAATAACCTTTTTTCATTTTTATGTCTTTTTGCCAGCGCACCAGTTTCTTTTTCTTAGGATCTGGAAGCGGCATATTTCTTGAATGACTGTAACTTGCTTCTTTGATTTTTGGTTTTGCAAGGGTTCCATCCTGTTTTACTTCTCTGGTTTTTTCATCCTTAGTGAGGTATGCGGCCAGCCTTCCAAAATCTTCCTCTGGGCATTTGCTCTTTTTTATTCTCGTTATGTAAACTCCACCATGCGGCCATGCCCTTTCAATTAAGCTGGCTGTAGTTCCAATATCATTTATAATAAAATGAATGTGCCAGGCTCCTTTTGTTCCTCTTTCGATATTGCGGATCCAGTAAAGTTTCTTTCCCGCCTTCTCATATATTTTTTTTATTTTCCCCATTGCATCTCGGAAATGTTTTTGAGCTGTTTGTATATCTGGAGGACGGTTTTCTGGTTTATATGTGTATGTGGCCCATATATCACCAGGAGAAAAATATTCCATTGCCAGAAGTCTTGCCTTTTTAATTTTGTTCCAATGATTTATCCTGTATATATCTTCTGGCGTTAGTTTTCTCTTTGGCTGTCTTTTCTTTCCGGGTGCTCCATACTTTCCATCATGGTTCTCTTCCACATACAATATATCCTCATCCCGTAAATGCCAGGTTTTTCGCAGTGTTCCCATACCATTAGGCTCCTAACTTTAATATCTTTATCGAGTACTAAACAGGGGAATTTCACCCCTGATTTTTCTTACATTCTTGACTTTTTAATGGCCCAATGATATTATGTAATTGGTTGATTACATATGGACCTGAGTCGATGCACCCCTTGCATCGACTCTTTTCTTTAGTTTACATAACTTTCTTTTTTCTGATCTG
>ULVX01033126.1_pt1 | contig 18168 bp, 32 predicted proteins | sample 1959811 | NCBI WGS metagenome assembly ULVX01 (sample SAMEA4835797, study PRJEB28245) | human gut metagenome | biome: gut microbiome; material: fecal sample | place: Denmark | collected 2008
GCAATCATCATTGCTGTCATAGTCATTGTAGTTAGTGTTATTTTTATCCCTAGTATAAATGATACTTTGCAGCATACTGCAACAGAAAACAATAGTGTATTTTCTGTATATGAAATAGACCAGTAGGAGATGTTTTTACCGGCAGCATGAGAGTAGATAAATTAAAAACAAATTTAGGCGATACTATAAAAATTATTTTTAAGACAGAGATGGAATATGAAAAATGGTTACAATACGTAAAGGATGTTTGTATAACCTGTGAAAAAGTTGATCCCATATTTCAGGTAATTCCCAAAGATTTAGAAGAGAATGCCACAGAAAATTTGGATACCGGAGAATATACAATTTTGTTATTACCGGAAGTCACTGCCAGAATTGTCCTTGGCTTTATGGAATTGTGTGTAATACGAAAAAGGAATCCATATTAATACCTATCTTTTTATGATAGGTATTTTTTGTGCCCATCTTTTTCGTGAAATTTGACATATATAGGCAAAGATAGTAATCACAGGAGGCTTTCGGCAATGAAAACGAATAGAGAATGGATGGAGTTACTTTCAAAAGAGTGGGATGTATCTAATACTACTGCCAAGGAAATGGTGCATGCAATGCACAAATTAAAAGAGCAAGATAACGTAAAAAAGTCTTTTCAGAATGCAAAAGAGATAGACGAGTTAGGGAGAGATTAGTATGTATATTGATCAAAATAATTTACAAGATGCTATACCAAAATATGATCCATATAAAGTAAGACAAGAATGGACGGAAGCAGAAAAAATTCAAGACCAGAAATATAAAGAGGAAACCGAACCAAGGTTGCGGAAATATATAAAAGAACATCCTTTTATGGATATTATCCAAGTACCAAAAGTACTTCAATTTTTCGGATACGAACCAACAAAACTATCCTGGTATGATATCAGCACCAAATATTTTTTGTCGGATAATTTTATCAGGGATTTCCATGATAAATTGAATTTGGTTTATGTATGTGAACATCAACCTGTTTCTGAAGATATTATGCGAGAGTTCCAAGATGAAATTGGATGGGATGTTATATCTAAATACCAAATCTTATCAGAAGATTTTATTGAAGAATTTGCAGATAAAGTAAATTGGAGAATACTTTCAGAGACACAAAAAGATTTATCAGAAGAGTTTTTGGAAAAACATAAAGACAAATGGTATTGGCCTGATCTCTTCTCTCATAGACTTTTATCTGAACAATTTTTGCGTAATCATGTAGAAGAACTCACACAAAGCGATTCATGGTATGAAATCTGTTTATGGCATAGATTACCGGAGCAATTTTACAGAGATTATGCAGATAAATTGAATGATGATTGTTGGGATGTATTAGCAGACAAGGACTTTTTATCAGAACAATTTTTTATAGATTATGCAGATAAATTTAAAAAAGGAGAGAAAAATATGGGAAAAATACTTATTCTATGCGATGGAGATAAACAAAATACTCAACAAATATTAAATAAAAATGGAGTATCCGTAGAAAACATTTCTGAAGTACCAGCAAATACAACTATGGAAGAATTACAAGATGCTATTACAGAAAATAGATCCCAAGCAATAGAAAATGAAGAATACGAGGCTCTTGAGCTTTAGATTAGTGGATACCTTTACAGATTTGTCATAGGAGAGTATGATAGACTTAACTATAAAACAAATATTGAAGTAGAGGGTATTATGAAAATAGTAAAAGATGGTATTGTATTGAATCCAAAGGAAACATACACAGATGATGTTCAGGCATCAGATGCACTTGTAAAACAGAAGTCTGAGGAAATCGAAAAAAAGTATGCAGAAACCTTTCGATTACTGGCAAAAGGAGAAGAACAAGATAATTAAATAATCAGTAGCCGTAGCAATCGGTATTGCATTAAGATACCTTATACTGTATCTCAAAAATCGAAAATAACACCCAAAGTGGTGTTATTTTTTTATTCAAAAATAGATAATTTACGATTTTTTTTGACATAACCTATTAGAGGTGAGGAAATGAAAAATCGTATGTCATTAAAAGAGATTGATAATCAGCAATATTTGGTGGTAGATGGAGAGTTCAAAAGACCGCAAAAAGCAAATCAGAAATTTCCCAAAACTATTCCCTTTTCAGAAATGAAAAAAATGGATACGATTGAACTTAGGATGTCTACTGGGGATAATGATTTGAAATTAGAATACGGGATTCCTATTATTCCTGTGCTGCCGGAAGGCGTTGTAAAATTAGTCTTCGGTGAGATGCAGTTATTATTATATTTTAAAGTACAGAAAGATAATAGTATTTTATTGTCTCCACATCAATATGATCCTTATGGTGAAGCTCCGCATTATTTTGCACTATATGATTCGGATTATATATATACTGCCAGTGACATCAATCTGAATGGACTTCTAAATATCAGCAAAAACGATACTATGTCATTTTTAGGTCCATTTATTTATGCGATGCAACAGTTTACAAAAATACGTATGAACCGGGAAATCGAAATCAGACCCCGCACAAAGGCAGTCCTGGCAGGAGAAAAGACGACACGCTCAAAGGCATTATACGCAAAACATCATGTGATCGATATTGGTCAAAATATCACAATCTATACAGATAATGATGATGCGAGTGTTGCAGTGCTGGAAAGACAGGAGCGTGTTTATAGGATATCGGAAAGCACCAGAGTGGGTCATATGATGCATTATCATAAAAAGGATGGCACAATTGGCACCACTTGGAGGAAACCTACGACTGTACACTATAAAAACACCACACCGGATGCGAAGCCGAATGATACAAAATTATATCGTTTCGAGAAGGCGGAACATAAGATGTGGATGGGAGAGCAGGATATTGCGGAATTTCTGACTGAGATGAATATCCCTTTTATTGCTCAGGCAGATTTTCATACCTTACCATTTTTGGAAAAGCAGACACTGGATTTTTATATTCCAGATAAAAAGCTTGCGATTGAATTCCAAGGCGCACAACATTTTATTTCTATTGACCATTTTGGTGGAGAAAAGAGATTTTTCGAGCAGCTTATAAGAGACCAGAAGAAACGGGAAAAATGTGAGAAAAACGGAATTAGAATTGTGTATTTCGCAACAGCAGCAGTAGCAGAATTAGATGCATTCAGAGAAACAAGAGTATTAAACTATGAAAACCTAATGGAAGCATTAAGAGAGTAAAAAGGAGAGAAAAGATATGGTAGGAATTTTTGATGGACAGTATATCCAGTCATCCAAAAATGCAGAACTTTATAAAAAACTACAAGAAAAGATGACAATGGATGGATTAAGAAAAGCAATTCGTATTCTACTGGAAAACACAGAAAAATATTTGGATGAGTATGTTCCTAATTCTGAAAATATGTCAGAGAAGGAACTTATCGAATATATACTGAACGATGTTGTGTCAGATGATATGCTAAACTATATTAATGAGCATATGAAATTACAGCCGACTACACAATTAACTGTCTTTGATGATGATGTAACAGCTACCGTTGTTAATGATCAGATGATGATAGGACATGACATTCAGTTGATAAATTTATTATTTGATGAGCCGGTATGCTATGTCGGGTATTTCCCGCAAGGTACTGGAATATCTACGTATTATTATTCAAATAATATTATGGCATTCCTAACTATAACTGGTGAATGGCGATTTGCGGAATGTAAAACGATTTATGATGCGATCGATGAAGAGAAACAGACATTTTATTTGGAAATATATACAAAAACAGAAAAACGTATTCACACACTAAATGAGTTGGAGCAATTTATTAAGGAAGATTATAGAGACTTGCTTGTATGTGAACCATAAAGAATAAACAGGAAACTACCGGAATATTTTTTCGGTAGTTTTTTTATTGCAAAAAGTAGAAAAGAAGGCATAATTTTTGTACTAGTAAATGTAGACGACAACAAAATATTTTTATTACCCAAAGTAGAAAAATAGGTATTTTATGTGGACTAGTGACCATAGAGGGGAAATAAAAAATATTTTTCAGAAAGGAGCCGGATTATGGAATTTATAATTGAACTGATAACCTTATTTGCAGCCTTGATCGATTTATGTAGTAAGATTATGAAAAACAATCATCCTACATATCAGCAAATCTATATTCCAGTAAATGTCATTATTGTTATTCGGTAAATTATAGACTTTTACGGATATTTTTGACATAATATAGTAGGAACTTTATATTTTAGTAGAAAGGAAAAATGTATGACACTTTCAACAAAATTAAGTTGGTCCGATATTAAAACCTTATATCCATATCAAAATGTTGCACTTACGGATGTTGAATATGTGGATGGAACAAATGTCGTAAAAAATGCAAGCGAGAATTTCAACTATCGATGAATGGTCATAGAAGACCAGTAATAACACTTTATGGAAACGAGGCATTAATTGATACAGGCGCAGTTATTCCTATGGTATCTTTATCTGTTGAATTAATTAAATTAGCATGGAATGCAAAATTAGTGCAAGATAACATATCGATTGATGGTATTGGTGGAGAAGCTAAGGGTAGTATATATACATTATATGATTTTAAAATTGGAGATTTCATTTTTAAAGAATTAGATGTTTTTGTTCCAGATATTCAAAACTTAAAGTATACTTATCTATTAAGCGCTACAATGTTAAAAAATATAAAATTTCCAAAAATAATAAAGGAGCATAATGAAAATGAAAAAGAAATTATTCAATTCTAGTAATGTATATGATGAAGATCCGATAATTATAAATTTAATCGCTAAAACACAAGAAGGAATTTATAATCTTGCTTATGATATGGGCTATGATATAGAGGCATTTTCAAACTTTTATTTACAATCTGATTTTTGTAAATATGAAATGGACGCCTTATATTCAAAATTTCAAACAGAATTTCCGGAAGCATGTATGGATGAAATACAAGAAGAATTGGAAAATAAAAATATCGTGTTACCTAAACGAACAGAAGAATGCTTTTATTCTCCGGGATGGATTGGTAAAATGTATCGATATTTATTTTTTGAATTACAAATGCCGAGTAATGAATTAGCAAGTGAAATACCTTTTCAAAAAATTGCTGAAAAAGATAGCGAGCTAGAGAATGATAATCTGGAAGATCAAATAAAAGAGTTATTAACAACAAATATAGATCGCGAATAAAAAAGATGGTTTCATACCATCTTTTTTATTGTTTTTTACAAAAATCAAAAATTTTTCTACATATAATAATAGGACAATAGAAGACTATAAATAGATAAAATAGTTGACTCTATGTATCAGAAAGAGAGGAAAATCATGAGCCACGTATCAACATTAGAACAGGAAACTACAATTCAATTCGACAGAACAGGAAAACTGCCACCATTTGGACATCTGATACGAATATGATCGCACGACTGGATAAACTGGTAAAAGAATTTCCGGACGCTTATAAAATTGTGGCAGAACATATAATACAAGGTGAAATTTCAGATAAGCAATATGAAGTATCTCAAAAGAAATTAGCATATCCAAAGAAACCAAGACCTGCAATGCCGGAAGAACAAAAACAAAAAGCAAGAGAAAGATTATTAAAATATAGATCAGAAAAATAATAAAAAGGATCCCTGAGTAATTCATCTATTTGGGGATTTTTTATTTAAAATTACATAAATTTTGAATTTTTTTTACATATATAAAGGTAATAATCTTGAAAAGGAGTCATTTTATTTATGAAAACACAGAAAAAAATTTCTTAAATATGTATCGCATGCTATTCATTGTAGTCACAGTCCCTTTGATCACATCGATTGTCAGTGTACTGGTTGGAATTACTACCACGACATCTGCGGAAATTAAAAATATCACAAAAAATTATATGCTATCAACGGTAAAACAATGTGGCACTACATTAGATAATAGTAAGGAGTTATCTTATCTATCTTTAAAAGAGGAAGCTCCATTATATACGATTGTAGATGTAGATTCCTCTTATTTATATGTAGTAGATGGTCATACCGCAGAAATGCTATATCATCCAAAAAAAGAAAAGGTTGGACAACCGGTAGAAAATGATGCGGTAAAAAGTTTAATTTCGAGGATATCCGCAGGAGAACATCCGGAATCAGATATTATCGAATATGATTTTAAGGGAACTTTGAAATATGCAGCTTACTGGGTAGGCGAAAATGAAGATTATATCGCAGTAATTACAGCAGATGAATCCGATGTATTAAAAAATGTAACAAGTGTCACTATTCGCACTATTGTTACTTATGTATCCTCTATTATTTTTTGGATTATTATCTCTATGATTTCTGCAAGAACTATTAGTAAACCACTACATCAGATTATGGATATTATTGTAAAATTTTCGGAAGGAGATTTTACAGCAGAAATCAATGCAAAGTCCAGATTACAGGAAACTTCAGCTTTAATCGAAGCCGCGAAACAACTAAAAGAGAATATGTTCGATACCATAGATAGTGTGACACATTCTTCTAAGGATTTATCAAGAGATATCATGTCGGTGAATATGTCCGTAAATATCTGTAATACAGCTACAACGAATGTAAATACCACAATGGAAGAAATTGCAAAGGGTGCAATGGATCTTGCAACACATGCACAGGATATTAACACCCAGATGACAATGGTAAATGAAGCAATCACCTCAACAGCACATTCTGCGAATGATGCAAAAGACGCTTCGGACCAGATTTTAAATGTAACAGAAAATACAAAGAACACTTTACAAACACTAATAAATGCAAATGATAGCACTTATAATGCGGCAGAAAATGTATCAAATAGTGTATTGGAAACAAATAATGCTATCCAGAAAATCCATGAAGCTGCAAATATTATTGCTTCCATTGCAGAGCAGACAAATCTGTTGTCTTTAAATGCAAGTATTGAGGCAGCAAGAGCAGGAGAGGCTGGTAGAGGTTTTGCGGTAGTTGCGGACGAGATTAAACATCTGGCAGAACAATCGAATACTTCTGCAAAAGAAATTGAAAGTGTAATTGAAAATATCATTGATATTTCCGAAAAGAGTACCGTATCTACTCATGCAATTCAGTCTGCAGTAGAGGACGAAAAACAGGCATTACAAAATATGAGTAATAATTTTGAACTGATTCGTTCCGGCATTGAAAATATCAGTGAAAAAATCACTATCGTTGCTGAAAAAATGGATAGTGTAAACGAAAGTAAAAATACAATTATGAACAGCACAGAATCTTTGTCTGCCATTTCAGAGGAAAATGCTGCATCTACGCAGGAAACCACAGCGACTATCAATGAAATGGCATCACAGGTGATTTCCATTGAACGAGAAATGCAAAATGTAACTGAAGTAGTAGAAAAATTAAATAAAGTTGTTGGCATTTTCAAAGTATAAAATGTGAGGTCTAATGGGAAATTTTCTGTTAGACCTACTTTTTTTATTTTTTTTGATTATTTTTTGACATATATAGATAGATAAAATGATAGGAGTAAAGATAAATTATGCATATCCAAAAAATAACAAATGATACAAACCCTATGGTGACTTTGGTGTTCGGAGATATACAGGAATACAAAGATTATATGAAGGGAATCACAAACATTAATAAGAAGATAGTAGGGGATCCAACGATTGCTATTTCTGAAGAGGTCTTATCAAATATCCTTACCTTATTCAAAAAAACAGCAAAGAAAAAGAAAGATACTGGAGAAGTTTATATTACTTTATCCGGATCACAATTAGTTTCTATTTTGCCGTTATATTTTGGAATGATATTTCTAAGAACCGCCGAAATCACACCACAAAAAGATGCACAAAAGACCACCCCTAACAGGACAGAAATAGCGAAGCCTAAACCAAGCAGAAAAAAGAAAAATCCAAATCTGCGGGATGATATGGTGAGATTGTGTGCAGAGAAAATCAGTTAGTAACAGGAGGCAAATTATAATATGGACCAAACAGCAGAAATATTGGTCGAAATTGCAGATAAAAACTATTTGTGTGGAGATAAGACGGCTTATTTCTCTATATTGACAGGTACATATGGATGTAAATTAGAAAATATCCCTGGTAGTGGACAGGATTATCAAACGATTATTGACACTATTCATAGTTATTATAGAAAACATCCATCTCAGGAGATTATCGATGGATATCAAACCGGGCTAAAAGTAATGTTAAGACAAGCAACAGATGCAGCAGGATTACAAAATTTTTTAAAAATGTTATTCTACGAATTAGACAAAGAAATAGAGTACAAAGCTAGTTTTTCCTTGCCTGTTGGGGAGCTGCTTTTACAGATGAAACAAACTATACAGACTTATCATTTGGAAAGTATCTGGAACAATTACGCAGGCAAAGTAAAAGAAAAATATGAAATAATAATATAGATATTTCTATTTTTGCCTATTTTTGCGGAATTTTTTGACATATATAAATAGATAAAAGAGGGGCATAAGATATATTACTATATTTTGAAAAAATAATTGAATATAGCTTGTTACTTTTATCTGTAGATGTTAAAATACATTTGCCTGGATACAGTAATGTATCTACCACCAAAAGTGGACAACTGTACTAAGGAGCCGTACAGCGGGGGTCTAGCCTCGAAAAAAACTATCGTATCGGGAGTAGTCCGGCATGCCATTGATAGCATGGAAGGCCAGTAAGTGAGATGCTTACAACGTTGGGATAGCAACACGAAAACTAGGAAATACTGAAGAGAAAAAATAGCTATGGATTAAGTTCCGTAGCTATTTTTTTATGGAGAAAACAAATGATATCATATAATAATATGCAAATTTTAAATAAAATGATAAAGATATATAATGACTTAACAAACAAAGACTTTTTGATTGCATATAATATTTCACCCAAATATCCATTAAATTTTATAGAAATACAAGTACGTGATAAAAATTTTTGGCATTTATTGGGGTGCAGAATATGTGATAATTCAATATCGCCTAAAGAATTGTACCAAAAATGTTTAAATGGTGGAGATATATCAGCATATTTGGATTATACACATGAAGCAAGTAGTGTAAGAGAAAAAGCAGAAACTTTTCAACAAATATATAATTTTGTGTCTAAAGCTAAGATAGTTAATTTGGTAGATGTACATGGATTGCCAGATGAAAAGACTTATAATTTAGGAATAGGATCAGAAATTGGTATTATAGGATATGGAAGAAAATCAAATTTTTTATATCCTAAATCTACTCAAAAAAGACCAATATCAACAATAAAAAAGAAAAATGATGGGAAAATCCGTATTATTATAGAAAAAGAAATAACTGATTTGGAATATAATAAAATATCTTTTGAAGCAGGAAAAGACTTATTTGCAAAACTAGCAGATCAATTTAAGAATATTCCTTTAAGTTCGGAACTACTTCAACTTACAAATGAATATAAAGAAAAAATAGCAAAGCTACCACAAGAAGATGGATATAAACAGATTGGAATTTTATCAAAGAAAAACACAGCTCCAAAAGTAAAATCTGGGTTTACAATAGAGAATTTACAAAAATTTAAAGAAATAGCTACATTTATTCCTAAAACTGATATTTATATTATTGGTAACTTACGAGAAATCAATATTAAAGAAATAAATAATAATACATTTGAGATCGAATTGATTTATGATGATAATGAGAATGATGATGTATAAATTACATTGTAAACTTTGCCTGAAAAATCCTTTTTGGAATTCTTGTATAATAAATAAAAACAAGGAGGATTTTTTATGTGCGAGATGAAAATGAACAATCCCATTACTGCTAAATTATTACAAAAGTTCTTACCACAATTTATTTATGAAATGGCTGACTGCTTATGGTATTATCACATGACAGACGGCAGACCGGAATTACAGGATATGATACGTAAGCAAGATACTACTGATATCAAAGATTTATTTGCCTCTACCGCTTATGATATTTATGCACAAAATCTGGTCTTACAGGAAGTATATCCAAACAGTATTAAAAAATTACCGGATGCTATTGCTTATATATATGGAAAAGATAGTGATGAGATGGTAATTGTAAAGGATTTCTTTCAGATACATGAAAAAGATACTTGGTATTTGCAGGATTTGTGGACAGATGCCGTAGAAGATAGAAGATTACAACAGATATTATGTAATTTTCAACAAATGGTATTGGAAAGACAGCCCTGGCAGACAGAAGATCTGGAATTACCTTATCCACAGATGATGCAACATTATATCGACCACTTGCATAATCTACAAAGGTAACCTATAATAAAAATGTTAGAAATTTTTTAAAAATATTTTTCAAAAAATATCATTTCTTGCGGTTTTTTTTTACATATATATATGTAAGACAAATCAACATATCAAAGGAGATAAACAATTATGAAAAAGTATATGATTACTGCACTGTTAATCACGACCATGATTTCCATGACTGCTTGTGGTGGAAATAAAAATACCGATACTCCTACAGAGGAAACCGTAGTAGCAACCGAAGCGACCGGAGAACTGCCTACCGCAAATGATGAAAAGGTAGTACTTGGCACCGTAAATAAAGAGGAAACTGCTACTGCAGAAACAACTGCAGAGGCAAATACAGATGCAAAGGCAGATGCAAAGTCTGAGGAGAAGACAGATGCAAAGGCTACTGCAACACCTGACCCCAAGGCAACCGAGGCTCCTAAGTCTACTGCTGCACCTGAAACGACTGCAAAGCCTAAGAGCACTACAAAGCCTGGTACACAGACTGCATCGGTAACAGCTACGACAAAGCCTGCTGCAACAGAAAAGCCGAAGAGTACGACTGCTCCAAAGGCAACAGCTACCCCTGCTCCCAAAGCTACGGCAACTCCCAAGGCGACTCCTGCACCTACTGCAGCACCGGTAGCCTGCCAGCATACAAACTATCATATTGAAAACGGACATGACACAGAAAATGTACCTATTGCTGGTGGATGCTATGAAGTATATAATTATAGCACAAAGGTATGTAATGATTGTGGATATAGTTTTGGTGAAGCTAAAAATAAGGTAAATGAGGTCCATCATGGATGTATCGTTAAGCAGGGCGTAAGTGCAACCTGTACCACAGATGGATATACCGCCGTAGAAAGTTGTGATTGTGGTGGCAGAGGAGAAGTTGGTGGCGATGTGATTCCTGCATTTGGACATGATTACAAAGATGTATGTACAGGAGAGGTTTCTGAGGATCTTATGACTGTAAAATATGAATCTGTCTGCAGAAATTGTGGTGATGTAGCAAATACCTGGTGGGAATAATTCCCCCATCCACGAAACCGAGAAATAATCCAATCCTCCAAGTTTATAAAAGGAAAAGAGATGTCTGAATTGTGGCATCTCTTTTTTTTAGGTATAAAATCTTCATCTGCACATTTTATAGTTATCTATTGTTTGCAATATTCAAATATGTTATGCTTGTGAAAAATAGGAGTATGATATTATGATTATTACACCGAATTGCGAAAAAGAACTATTAACTATTAGTAAATGTAAACTTCCCCAAAATTATAAGATGCTTTTACAATCCTATGAAATATATGTGACCCCGTATAATAAAAAACTATTATTTTCTAAACTTACACACAATAAATCGCTAAATGCTGCTTATTTGGGAAAATATATTTCTCCAAATGCATATTGGGCATTAGAATTATTAACATCGAATGACCCCGAATTGTTTTTATCCTTTAAATTTACACTTGGTCATGAAATTTCACATACATTAAAAAAGACAAATGCGTTTTTATATAAAATGAAAAAATGGAATAATGTACAACAATATAATGTGAATTTTTTTGCATGGTTAAACGAAATCTACGCAGATTTTAATGGAATCGTATTAATGTGTAATTCAAACCGGAAAGATGGATTAAAAGCATTTAAGTATAAAGCAAATCGAATCAACAACGAAATAATCGATCAGAATCATCCAACAAATGAACAACGCTATTATTTTATTCAGAATTTTGATTTTGATGAAAGACTGATCAGATATGTAGCAAAATTACAATGTTATCCAACAGAGCATGATATTAAAATTGCTATAAATTATTTTCCTGAAATAATCTTAAATAATTAGTAAATTTACGATTTTTTTTGACATATATAAATAAGTAGATGATTAAGGAGTTGCTCATTATATATGTTATCAATTATTTGGAAAATGACGCAGATATTACCTATAACAATTTTTGTTATATCAGCGATCTTAATATTATTAACCACTATTTTCGATTTTTTTTGTAATCGCCATTATATATGTGGATTTTTTGGCATTATACTAAATATTTGTTATGTGAGTATACTTATTTTTACAATATATATTACAATCACACATCAAATAGCAAATAACTGGCTATTTCTACCATATGTCATTATAAAATCTGGAATATTATTATTGTTAATTATAAATTGTTATCATACCTGTGAAGATATTATTTTTGAGTTGAATTTAAAATTTATAGGTGGAGGAGAAGCATTACCAAATGCATATCCAGATTATTATAAATCCATGCCAAAATATTTTATAATTCAATTCCTTGGTTTTATTATGTATTTGGGAATCGAATTGATGATAATTATTTGAAGAGATGTCTGAATTGTGACATCTCTTTTTTTTGGTATATTATAATTATTATGAGTAATAATTATCCATTTTTTCTGTTAAATTTTACATATAAGAATAGGCATCATTAACAAACTATGCTATAGTAAAGGAGCAGATATTATGGATTTGTATTTAGATATTGAAGAAAAGGAAAAAACATTTATGGAACATAACCCATATATTTCATTAGAAGACGATACAGAAATTACTTATTCTGATATAAAGGAAAAAGATGGAAATCAATATATAACTATTTATTTTGAAACTCCTATGATTGGTGGATTCAAGAGTATGGATATTGTATATCCCAATGGTATTCCTGAGCATGTAAAAGGATATACAAAAACAGAAATAGACAAATTGCTATATCATTATAATAAAATCGGTAAATTAGTGTATGAGTATGCCAAGGAGGATGCTGGAAATGCCTAATGCGATTCCAAATATTTCATCCTATTTAGGATATTGTATAATTATTACCGGTTGCAATAAAAATTTATTATATTTCTTTGAGCTATATTTTTTTAAAATCATATTTAATTAGTAGTATGATTTTAAAAAAATGTTTCAATTGATTAAAGGAGGAGTCCATATGCTTACAATGCCGCAGATGATTATTGTGATTATAATTGTACTACTCTCAGGAGCTATTGCTGGAGGTGTGTTTTACTTTCTTGAAAGGAGAAATGAATCTTCAAAATTTTCTGTAATTGATTTTTCGGACAATTTTGTTGCTCCTAAAATGCAGAATACAGATATTTCTGTTGATGATGTGGTTAAAAATTTTAAATTATTAGATTAAAGGATGTCATTAAATGAAAAATGAAACATTTGATATAATATGGAGAGAGGGAATTGCAAATAAGGGAAAAAGAATTGTTGATTGTAATGTTGGTAAAGTAGAATTTGATGAAAAATCAAAAGATAGGATTTTAAATGAATATAATAAACTTAGAGATTATAGCAAAGTGTCTTATATGAGAAATCCAGATGGATTGTTAGATAGACACAAAGTATGCGCTTGCTTAATAATTGCTATTGTTAAAGCTGCACCATTGGTAGATGTTAATAACGAGGGCGTTTCAAATCTAAAAAATATATATAATGAAAATTTGGCCGTATCCGTGGGCTTGAGCTTAATGAGAGAGTATATTATTGCGGCACATAGCCAAGATAAAGAATATATAAAAATATTTGAGAATGGTTTTAGATTTCCGGCGACGGAAAGAGACACAAGATATCAAGAGCTGTTGTGTTTAATGTTATATTACGATATAGAAAATAATCATTATAGTATTTTGGCATTAGCAAATATTTTGTTTATGATAGAAGAGTATACTAAAGCGACATATAATCCGGAATAAATAATTTTTATCTGCATATCATTATATATAAAATATTGAGGTATTATATTAATGATAGATTGGATATTTTTTGTATTTATAATTGGATTTTTTATACCAATATTACTTAATTTAACAAAAAAAAGAAATAAAAAATTATGAAACTGGCGCATATTACTTTAAATATAAGGGGGAATCTCATTACGAGGTTCCCTATTATTATGCCATAAAACAAAAATTTGATTTCTCTCATTGGAACAATACCAAATAATTTTTTCCTGCTAGGGGGGAGTCATTTATCATTATCCTTAACATTATTTTCCTTATCCATTATGTTTTCATGCTGATAAGATTTACCCACTTCCGCTAATTTTAAGGGTGGATATGTTTTTTGCAATATTTCGTCTTTCATAAATTTATAATACCTCCTTAATGTGAACTGTTCCTACTTACTTATGTCAAATAATTTCTGATTTTTCCTGGTTTTACGGATTTTTTTGACATATAATAGTAGATAAATACCGACAAGAAAAGAGGATATTCTTATGAAAATTATAGTAGATAATATTGCTTTAGATTTGGATGATGTCATTAGTGATAACTTCACAAAATATATTTATCCGATTACTCCGGAAGAGTGCAAAAACTATGCTGAGATTATGTGTGGTATTCCCTTTTCAAATGCTATTGATAAGTATGGTATCCAGTATGTTACCAAAAAGATAGAAGAAGCAATGTCGTCTGAAATTGAAATGATGGAATAGGAGTGCTTATAAAATGCAAACTTTTTCACAATTCCATTTTTCAATAATTCCATCGAAACAAATATCAGAAACAGTCTATCAAGAACTAAAAAATAAGATTGAAAAAATAGGAAATACAACAGAAAAATTTTGTAAGTATTATGATATAAAACAAATGTATTTTGCGGAATTGATTTCCCCAGATATGTTTATCACATCATATTTTTCTTATGGTGAAATATATATAGGTATTTATGATAAAAGGAATAATATACTATTAGACAAATGTGATGAAATAACATTACAATCACTTACACAAAACAGGACTAATTTATTTTTGTATAGGATAGAAGCTTTTTGTAAAAATAAAGAGAAATATACAAATATGCAAAATAGCAGGCTAAATATGATTTGGGAAGAACATCTCACTAAAAATATTTATGATAACATAGATTTATAAGGAAAATTATCATAATGAAAATTATAGTAGATAATGTTACATTAGATTTGGATGATAAAATTTGCAAAGCTTTTGAAAATAGACTATATCCGGTAAGTGCAGAAGAGTGCAAAATGTATATTACAGAGGAATATCATATGCCTGTAATGGATGCAGTGAAGAAATATGGATAACTACTGTAACGGATATGGTGAATACTGTGCTGAAAATGGAAGGCGAGGTATTTATTCGATTTTATAAACACTAGAACATTAAATAGTGTATAGAAAAATTGACATTAAATGCAAAATCATATATAATATATATGGGTAATTGGTTTTACACCATTTGAATTAATAATAATTTTACAAATAGGGATAATGTGATGAACACAATATTTACTACAAATCAATATAAAGTACTTGAAGTTATGTATAATAATAAACTTTCTATTGCAGATAAGGAATATTGTCCTCTTGGACAGGGAGATATTGCAAACGAACTTAGATTATCACGAGCAGTCGTTAATAAAATATTTACAGAACTTAAAGAAGCTGGATATATTAGTATGATAACGAGAGGCAAATGGATACTGTCGGATGATGCAAATAAAATGATTAAGATAACACAAAAAATATAGACTATAAAGGATGGTGATATATATTAATATCGAAGAACAATTAAATAATGAATTAACAAAATCCATACAAATGCAAAAAGAGATGCAGGATTTAATTGATGAGCTTGTGACAGAAAATAATTTTTTGTCAGATACTATAACCGCAAATAAATTAGGAAAAATTACTATCGAACGTAGAGATTTACAATTACAAATGCAACGCATTCAAAAGGAAGCTGATAAAAAACTATCAGAAGCTAAAAAAATTCGTTCAAAATATGAACAAGTCACATCCGAAATCGAAAATATTAAAAATAGAATATCCGATAAAGAAGAAAATATAGATAAATATATTGCATCAAAAGCAACAAAACAAATATCTGCAAAAATAGAAGAACTCGAACAGGAAAAAATAAATTGTAAAACAATTTTGAATAAACATATAAGCGAAAACAATGAAAAAACAAATGCACAGATTTTTTTATATAAACAGAAACGCAAAAAATGGATATTGGCACTATTAATTTCCATAATAATTACATTAATTTCAATAAGCATTAATTTTATATGAGGTAAAACTATGAAGATCAAAAATACAAAACAAATGAGAGATGTTAAAAAAGTAGTAGCGACAATGGCTATTGAGGATATGTATTTAAGTAAAGCATTTGTTGCTGAATTAATAAAAGTTGCAAACGGAGAAAAGACATCAGAGGAACTCAGACAAGAGGTGATTCGTAAATATGCCAGATAATAAGTATTGCTATCCTAATTCTGAGGTTTTAAAGAATAAACTTAATATAACAGATAGAAATGAACTATTTGAGGCTGAGAAAGAGCTTACTGCAATCCGATTAAGAGAGTTACAAGTTAAACCCGTAAAAGGGAAATTTGACTTTAAACATTTAAAAGCTATTCATAAATATATCTTTCAGGATGTATATGATTGGGCTGGAAAAGAAAGAACAGTAGAAATCGGCAAAGGAAATTTATTTTGCACAACTTCCTGTATCCAAAGTTATGCAGAATCAGTATTTAATAAATATTATTCTCAATGCTATAATGCTAAAGATAATTTTGAAGATTTTGTTCGGGTTTTTGCAGATAACTACGGTGATTTAAACGCCTTACATCCTTTTAGAGAGGGAAATGGAAGAACTCAAAGGGAATTTGCAAGGATAATTTGTTTAGAATGTGGCTATGATTTTGATTTATCAATTGCCACACATTCTGAAATGCTTGAAGCAAGTATATTGTCATTTGATAAAGCTGATAGTTCTGGATTGGTTAAAATATTTTCAAAAGCAGTTGTACCTTTGGATGAATCATTAGATCATGATCCATATGCTTTAAAAATATTGACCTCTGATGATTTAACAATAGGTATTTCATCTGATTATGATTATTATGGATATAATGAACATGAAAAAGCTGACATATATGATAATATATATCAAGCGAAAATTACAGAGATGGATGCAAAAAAGAAAATATTCGATGCAAAAGAATCATTAAAAGTAAACCATGATACAATAGAAATTCAATCGAAAGAAATGGAACAAAAGCAAGAAAGACATCATAGCATGTCTCGGTAATTTACAAAAAATTAGGCGATAAAAATGGATGTGAAAAAAGAGGTGTCATAAAAGGCATCTCTTTTTTGCTGCATTATAGGAGAACACGAATCTTTTTTCGTGGATACAAAACCTATCAGTTTTTCTTCTGCCAGGGAAAGGTTTTCTGTGTCGGAAATACAGACATCCTTTTTTATGTTGTGTGGGGAATGGACTAAAGGGATGATATGCAAAGTGCACCCCCTAGCAGGCAGGAAATAGCGAAAGAGTGAGGGATGGAAAATAGTTTTTGATTTTCTCTATATTTTCAAAATTTTTTGACATATATAAATAAGGATAGGTAACCAGAGTATCTGTTAGTCGTAAATATATAGCTTTGTCAGTAGAGTTGCATATAGATATATAATGGGGTTTGTACAGATTCCACAGTCTGACTAGGAAGATTATCCGAAAGAAAATGTATACATATAGCGTTTGGTGAAAGTTAGACGCTTTTGTTTTATACAAGAGAAAATGAAGTCCACATTAATAGATGTAATGCGAAGCTCATTAAACTTTAGATTAAAAGGAGATAAAAATATGAGAGTGGATATTATAGTAGGTATTATGTTTATTGCCGGATTAACCATAACTACATCGATAGTAACATACTTAGTACTTCATGATATAGATAAACAGTAAACGATGAAAACATCTACAAATCCGCATATATAAAATCATAAAAAATGAAAAAAATTCAAAATAATTATCAAAAAATAGAAAAATTATTTTTTTTACATACTAAAACTTCCCATACCTAAAATGGGATTCGTTCCTTGA
>ULVX01025395.1_pt1 | contig 18049 bp, 16 predicted proteins | sample 1959811 | NCBI WGS metagenome assembly ULVX01 (sample SAMEA4835797, study PRJEB28245) | human gut metagenome | biome: gut microbiome; material: fecal sample | place: Denmark | collected 2008
GAAAGTAGGTTGAAGCCGGGCTGTAAGTTACCGTATGGTTTATAGATTACGGTAAAATAGGTATACATAAAAAACAAGCTATAAAAGCAGCGAAAAGAATGCGATGTTACAACCTGCAATATGCGAATTGCAAGTTGTCTTATCGCATTCTTTTCATTTTTTCTCGCATTCTTTTTTTCGTAACTCGCATATCGTTTCTCACCCCCTCCAGAACACCTTCTGAAGGCTATTTTGATAATAGCAATACGCGTTTAATTAACTGATGGGCAAAAACGGTTTTACTGAATTAGAGTAAAAGTATATAACATGGCTGCTGTGATGTGTAATGTGTTCAACTTTAGATTAAGCAGAGAACTAAGAACCCATCCTTTAGGCAATTTGCGATAATGCGCATTATCACAAGTATTTATGCCTTTGAATCGACACGCTTAAGCAGTTCGCTGGCTGGCTCGTCAGTTAGGCCTTGGGGAACAAGTTTGCCGTAAATGGCGAGGTCGAGTAGCTTTTGGCGTAACGCTTTTGTATTCATCGTTTTTCTTACTTTTCTGATTTATCCTCATTCATAAAGAACTGGCAAAACTCTCTTAACTGCTGCTGCATTTGCTCCTGTGGAATCAATATACGCTTATACTCTGCAATCATTGTTGGACTCATGCTGCGACTCATGGCATACTCAACAACCACCTTGTCTGCATCGGGACATAAGATGATGCCAATGGATGGGTTCTCGTTTGAACGCTTCACATCACGGTCAAGAGCCTCCAAGTAAAACTCCAACTGACCGAGGTCACGTGGATGAAACTTTGTTTTCTTCAATTCCACAGCAACAAGGGCTTGAAGTCCACGGTGGAAGAACAACAAATCGGCCTTAAATGAAGATGCACCAACATTCAAGCGATACTCTTGATCCATAAAGATGAAGTCCCTACCCAATTCAAGAATAAACTGCTTCATGTGTTCTATCAAGCCATGCTTCAGCCTCGACTCGCTATGTTTCTTTGGTAAGTTGAGGAAATCTACAAAGTAAGTATCTTTGAACATTATCGGAGAATTGGGATAAGTTTCAAGCAAACCTTTCGATAGATTTGTCTTATTACTCAATAACGCTGAATATGTCTGATTAGATATACAGCGTTGCAGTTCGCGTACAAACAAATGCTCTTTATGGGAATAAAGAATGTAGAATAACCGTTCTTCCACACTTTTACACCTACACAATATCTCAATATGGTTTGTCAAAGTTGTCAGTGCCAAGATGTTGGGCATTTGTCCTGTTTGTGATTGGACAATTTGTGCAGTTTCTGACTGCGCAATTATAGCCTCTTCTTGCTTAAATCCTATTTGTGCAGTTTCCGACTGCACAAATTTATCCGTCATATATTTTCTTATAGCAGCAGCGAATAACTCAGATGAATATTCATCATAAAACATCACCATATTATAAATATTTCTCTTGCTAAATCCTCTGATATCAGGGCAAGTGGAACGAATATATTCAGACAGTTGGGCTACGACTTTGCTCCCCCATTCCTCGCTTTTCAGTTTCATTGAAACATAACCACCAACATACCAAGCACAAAGCAGAATTTGTTCGTTGACTGCACGTGATGCCTTACTCCTATGCTGAACTATTATATCCACCACTTCTGTAAAATCTTGCTCCTGGGAAGTTTTTGTCAAATCCTTATTTATACTCATAGTCCTTATTATGCTTACTGTGGTTTATTAAATAACGTGAGTTCGATATAATATCAAATATAATCTGTTAGAAATTAGAAATATAGCGATAAAAGTATTAAATTTATAGTGCTGAATTATAACATTTAAACGATTATCACTATCGTTCTTAGAGTATAAAGTTACAGAGATTTATTGTATGGCCGATGATTTTTGCAAGGAATTTACCTTTCTGCAGGAAAAATATATGATTGAGGATAAGAAGACTTCACTAAGAAAGTCCTGTTGGGAACATGTACCGGCATCAGTTTCGTCGACTCCACTCTTTTACGTGTCTGCCGTAACTAAAGAATCCTTATTCATAAGACATTTGATGGACTTGCCGAACGTGGAAAATGTTCAATGGGATGGCTCTTCGGATTCAAGCTACATCTGATAAAAACCTTTTCCTTAATGGTATAACGGACAACTTTCTATTTTTTGATTTTATTTCGGACTCACGTTAATTAGCTGATGGGCAAAAACGGTATAACTGAATTGAGTAAAAGTATATAACATTAAACAGAGAATACGAAGATACTTTTCACAATTAAAAAGCTATTTATTGGACTATAAGTGTCGAAAAGTGTATGTTTTCGATACTATCGTGTGTCAGAAAGTGTAAGTTTTCGCCATTAACATGTGTCGAAAAGTGTAGAGCAACACAAAACACAAAAAAAGCGCCGCATAATTTCAACTAACGCATCATAGCGATACAATTGAAATTATGCGGCGTCTTTTTATACGAATGTTCGGCAGAGAATCTGAATCTGTGCCGAACACTTCGTTTATAAGCCTATATTACTTTTCTTTCTTAGTGGTTGTCTTCTTTGCAGCGGGCTTCTTTGCAGCAGGTTTCTTGCCTTCTGCTTTCTTCAACTCGCCTTGCAATTTTTCAACTTCTTCTGTAAGCTGAGTCAATTCTTCGCCCTGGTTCTTGATGGTAGTAAGCAGAGAACCGAGTTCTTCGTTATCCATATCTACTGGATACATTGCATTTACTCTTCCCAAGAAGTCGCCCAAGATGTTCATATAGTTAGTGAAAGCATCGTACGGAGAATCATAGATACCTCTGTTAAAGCCAACTCCTGTTTCCTTAGTAGTCATGAAACGGAAGTTGTTACTTGCCTGCAGATAGTACCAGTCTTGCTTGATACGACGGTCTGTGCAAATATGAACACGTTCTGCTACGCTGTACAACTTATTGAATGCTTCGCGCTGCAATACGTTTCCTAACCACGGACTGATATCGCGTTCTTCGTCTACCCATGACATAGGATAAGGAACGTCTACCATATCTACAGATTTCAGCTTGGTAACAAGTTCTGAAGGAGTAGAGAATGTAACGCCTCTCTGTTTTGCACATGCCGGCAATGCCTTGATGAATTCAAGGATGTTAGACGACAACGGCTGAGACATACCGATAGAAGACAACTCCATAAAGATATTGATAACCTGCTCGTTTTCTGGCATTGATGCAATCCAGTCGATATACTTATCGGCAAACAACGGATATTCGCTCCATTCTGAGTTAGAGAAGCGCAAGCTGATATCATCCGACAACTTAAAGTCGCGCATCAACAATTTCAAATCAGGGTTTTCAGCGCAGTGGTACAAGTAGTGCGGGCTCTTCCATCCCAACACGTGCTTAGCACCTTCTACCAACATACCCTTGAATCCCATGCTTGCTACCATGCCACCAATTTCATTATCGTAAATCAAACTTGAGTTACGGAAAATCTTTGGATCCTGTCCGAAGTAATCTTTAACCTTCTTGCGCATGTTTTCCACGTCTTCGCGGAAGCAATCTTCGTTAGCCAATGAAGACAAGCCATGAGAATATGGTTCGCAAATAAATTCGCAGCAACCGGTAGCGTTCAACTCGTGCAACAATTCGATAACAGCCGGAGCGTGGATTTCGAGTTGCTCTAATGCAACACCCGAAATAGACAAAGCTACCTTAAACGCACCTCCGTTATTCTTGGCCATGTCAATCAATGTATTGAGCACGGGGATGTAAGAGCGTTCAGCTACCTCGTTAATACCCTGTTCGTTGGCATAATCATCATAGTAATAATGATCGGAGCCTATTTCGAAGAAACGATAACGTTTCAAATGAGTAATCTGATGTATTTCAAAGTAAAGACAGATTGTTTTCATATATATCAGTTATTTTATTATTTACCATAATTGTTTAATACCTGCTCATAAAGGTTACGTATCTTCACGCCTACCTTTTCCCATACTATACCATCGACCTCTTTCTTGCCTTCATTGCGCAAGTATTCATAGAGTGCCGGATATGTACAGATAGCATGAATGGCGTCGGCCATAGCATGAATATCCCAATAGTCTGTTTTGATACACTTATCAAGAATTTCAGCACAACCCGACTGCTTAGATATAATCGTAGGAACGCTGCACTGCATTGCTTCCAACGGAGAAATACCGAACGGCTCTGAAACTGACGGCATGATATACACGTCACTGGCCTTCAATACTTCGTATACCTGCTTACCTTTCATGAATCCCGGGAAATGGAAGCGGTCGGCTATTCCTCGTTCGGCAGCCAAACGAATCATGGCATTCATCATATCTCCGCTACCAGCCATTACGAAACGTATATTACGTGTACGCTTAAGCACCATTGCCGCAGCTTCTACAAAGTATTCAGGTCCCTTCTGCATGGTGATACGTCCTAAGAAAGTAACGATCTTTTCTTTCGGGTTTTTACGCGGAACGATGTCTTGTATCTCTTGTGGCAATGGAGATACGGCATTGTGCATGGTAAATACCTTGCGCGGGTCTTGATAATACTTATTGATAACTGTTTGACGTGTAAGCTCGCTCACGCACATAATGCAATCGGCGTGGTCCATACCGTTCTTCTCGATAGAGTAAACTGTAGGATTTACATTACCGCGGCTACGGTCGAAGTCGGTAGCGTGTACGTGGATAACCAGAGGTTTGCCAGATACCTGCTTAGCGTGAATACCTGCCGGATAAGTCAACCAGTCGTGAGAGTGAATGATATCAAACTGCTGCTGACGTGCTACTACACCTGCTACAATAGAATAATTGTTGATTTCTTCATGAAGGTTATCAGGGTAACGGCCCGAGAATTCCATACAACCCAAATCATTGGTGTGCATGTAATTGAAATCGGCATAGATATGATCGCGCAAATCGAAATAGAGCTGAGGATCCATCAATTTACCGATGCGGCTGTTTACATAGTCCCACTGAACGTCGCGCCATACGATAGGCACATTGTTCATACCGATAATCTTCATAAAACTCTGATCTTCGTCGCCCCAAGGTTTCGGAAGACAGAATGTTATCTCCATATCTGGCTGCTGAGCCAAACCTTTAGTAAGTCCGTAACTAGCAGTACCTAATCCTCCTAGGATATGAGGAGGAAATTCCCATCCAAACATTAAAACTTTCATAGTACTTCCTCCTGTTTATTGATTATCATATTTATCCAAAAGGTGGATTGTTCTTAAAATCTGTGCAACATTCATTGCGAATGATATGGCACCTCTGCCCGTAAACGGAGGGTTACCGTCGAACAGTTCAGGAATAGTACCCAAGCAATGCAAGGTCATTTCGTCTTCGTAGCTAATCATCTGTCTTTCTACGAACGAGAATGCGCTGCGCTTGTATATACGAAGATATGCTTCAAGGTAGAATCCTTCGAGCCAAGGCCATGCTGTACCCTGATGGTAAGCGTAGTCGCGCTGCAACTGAGGTCCTACGTAGTTAGGATTATAACCACCGCTCTTAGGACTCAATGAACGCAAGCCTTTAGGAGTAAGCAATTCTTTAGTCACGATATCGACAACTCCCTTCTTCTGTTTAGCATCAAGCGGAGAGTAATCGAACGCTGCGGCGAAAATCATGTTAGGACGTACGCTCCAGTCCATCATATTGCCGTCGGCTACATAGTCGAGCAAATATCCGTATTCATTGAGGAATGTTTCAACGAATGCCTTGCCTGCCTTGTCGGCTACTTCAGACAAACGAGCACTGAATTCAGCGTCGCCGTTTTCGCCAAGCAATTCGCCTACAAAACGAAGAGCGTTATACCATAAAGTATTAAATTCTACGATATATCCTGTACGCGGAGTAACCGGGCGACCGTTTACTGTAGCGTTCATCCATGTAATGGCTTTATTACGGCCTTCAGAGTAAACCAATCCGTTTTCGCGAACCTGCAAGTTAGGATGTTTTCCGCTTACCAAATAATCCATTATATCTTTAAGAAGTTGACCGTATTTTTCGAAAGCGTCTTTTCTTGAAACTTCTTTAGCGAACTGCTGGATAGTCCAAACTGCCCATAAGAGCACATCGGGATGTTCTATTTCGTAGATTTTCAAGTCTGAAGATTCGCCCTTCATGAAAGCATAGATAGCTTTAACGGCTGTAGACATCACTAAGTCGAACTTATCAGTCTCGCCTGTAGCAAGCATCAAGCCCGGCAGAGAGATGAACATATCGCGAGCGCGACATTTAAACCAAGGATAACCGGCCAAAATGTAATATTCACCATCTTGTTTGTTAAGGAACTGATGAGCCGCATTTACCAAGCAGTTTTTAAAATTGTTACGAGGAACACGTCTTGCAGCTTCTTCTTCGAACAACTGATTAAGATTATCAGTTAAGATTTCAGATACACCGGCAGAGAATACGATAGGTTTTTCTTTTGTGATTTCTAATTCAAAATATCCCGGTACGTAGAGGTCTTCATTAAAGTCATATCCTCTTTCTTGCTCTTTAGGATATTCAATGCCTCTATACCAATCTGGAACAAAATGGAAATCATTTTTTTCGCTGAGCTGCATAAACAATTCGGGATATCCCGGATACATGCAAGTCTTGATACCGTTTCTTACAACATCATAGTGGCGGCTAGCTTGAGAATTTTCGTGAGTATACTGGCGTACACTACGGAATGCCAAATACGGACGGAAACGAAGAGTTGTTGTAGAATGAGCTTGCAACAATGTGTATCGAATCAAGATTCTATTTTCATGATGTACGAACAACGTTTCTTTTTTCAGCACAACACCACCTACACGGTAGATAGTAGTAGGCAATTTATCGCACTCATACTCGCGGATATATTTATGTCCTCTCGGGCTGAAGTTGTCACCATGATACTTATGGACACCCATATTAAATTCGGCTCCATGCTGTATCACAGTTTCATCAAGTGAAGACAACAATACATGGTTGTCGTCATCCATCTCTGGGATTGGAATAACCAACAAACCATGGTATTTGCGAGTATTACAATCCACAATTGTGGAACAATGGTACGCTCCCGATCGATTTGTACGAAGAATTTCTCTCGGAAGAGCCTCTTCCAAATTCGTCATCAGCGTTTTGTCAAATCGTAAATAACTCATAGCTGTTATATTAAGGTTTTTATTAATAATATTCAATAAATGTTATTTTGTTTTCACCTCAAAATTAATAATTAAATAAACAAAGAAAAATTTATTGCCTCTTTTTTTCATTTTTTACTCCCAAAAAGCCCTAAAGCACAATTTATATGTTCAAAAACATGTCATAGAGCATTATTTTTTACTATGTAAATGAATTAATGCGATAAGTTTTCGGTACCGCTGCAAAAGTTTTTCGACACGGTTACAGAAGCGCTCTGATATTTATGCGGAAATGTTAACGCAAAACGCACAAAAAAAGCATCCGGAAATGGTAACAAATCCGGATGCTTTTCTATAAAGATTTCAATTATTTATTCTTGAATCAGTCTATCATGTCGAATCCACAGTAAGGAATCAATGCCTTAGGAATGCGGATTCCGTTTTCTGTCTGGTTATTTTCGAGCAACGCTGCTACTATACGCGGCAAAGCCAAAGCAGAACCATTCAATGTATGACAAAGTTCAGTCTTCTTGTCAGCGTTACGATAACGGCATTTCAGACGGTTAGCCTGATAAGTGTCGAAGTTAGAAACTGAGCTGACTTCCAACCAACGCTTCTGAGCTTCTGAATAAACTTCGAAGTCGAAGCAAAGGGCAGCTGTAAAGCTCATATCGCCACCACACAAACGAAGGATACGGTACGGCAATTCTAGTTTCTGAAGCAAGCCTTCTACATGATCAAGCATTTCCTTATGTGACTGCTTAGAATGTTCGGGCTTATCAATGCGAACCAATTCTACCTTAGAGAATTCGTGCAAACGGTTCAAACCACGTACGTCTTTTCCGTAAGAACCTGCTTCGCGGCGGAAACACTGAGTGTATGCGCAGTTCTTAATAGGCAACTGCTTTTCGTCCAAGATAACATCGCGGTAGATATTAGTAACAGGAACTTCGGCAGTAGGAATCAAGTACAAGTCATCGAGGTTGCAATGATACATCTGTCCTTCTTTATCAGGAAGCTGACCTGTACCGTAACCAGAAGCAGCATTAACTACTGTAGGAGGCATAACTTCTTCATAACCTGAAGCACGAGCCTCATCGAGGAAGAAATTAATCAACGCTCTCTGCAAGCGTGCACCTTTACCTTTATATACAGGGAAACCTGCGCCTGTAATCTTAACACCCAGGTCGAAATCAATCAAATCATATTTCTTGGCCAATTCCCAGTGAGGCAAAGCGTTTTTAGGAAGTTCTGTTTCCATTCCCCCCATCTTAACAACCTCGTTATCTTCTGCGCCAAAGCCTTCGGGTACTTCATCGTAAGGCACGTTAGGCACAGTATAAAGGATAGCCTGAGTTTCTTCGGCAGCCTTATCCATTTCAGCCTGCAGACCCTTGCTAGCTTCCTTGATTTCTGCTACACGAGCCTTAGCTGCTTCGGCTTCTTCTTTCTTGCCTTCTTTCATCAGCATACCGATAGTCTTCGACGTAGCGTTAACTTCTGCCAGGTTCTTGTCAAGCTGACCCTGAGCGTTACGTCTCTTACTATCAAGCTGCAAAACTTGTTCTATTGTTTCTTTTGCATTTGCAAAATGCTTCTTTTCCAATCCACGAATCACCTTCTCGGTATCATCTGTAATTTGTTTAATTGTAAGCATATCTTAGTTTTTTAACGTCTTTATTATTTCAAAATTGCTGCAAAGATATTCTTTTATTAAAACAAATAAAAGAATAACATAATTAATCTTACAGGATGCTCTTACGAATGCGCACCAATTTCACCAAAAGATCCTCAAGTAAATCGAGCTTCAGCATATTGGCGCCATCGCTCTTGGCTACCGACGGCTCTTCGTGGGTTTCCATGAACAATCCGTCAACACCTACCGCTACTCCGGCTTTAGCCACTGTTTCAATAAGCTGAGGCATACCGCCTGTAACACCCGACGACTGGTTGGGCTGCTGAAGCGAATGCGTTACATCCAGAATTACCGGATAACCGAAAGTCTGCATTTCGGGAATGCCGCGATAGTCAACTATCAAGTCGTGATAGCCGAATGTAACCCCTCTTTCAGTAAGCATTACTTCCTTGTTTCCCGCTTCCGCCACTTTATCGGCTGCAAAGCGCATAGCACCCGGTGACAGGAACTGACCTTTTTTTATATTCACAATTTTTCCGGTCTTGGCAGCCGCTACAAGGATATCGGTCTGACGACACAAGAATGCCGGAATCTGCAACACGTCTACATATTCTGCCGCCATCGCAGCTTCATCGGCAGCATGTATATCAGTAACAACAGGCACACCGAAAGTATCGCGAACTTTAGCAAGTATCTTCAAAGCCTTTTCATCTCCTATTCCGGTAAATGAATCCAGACGCGATCGGTTCGCCTTACGGTAGGAACCTTTAAATATATAAGGGATATTAAGTTTATCCGTCATTTTAACCACACGCTCGGCTATGCGCAATGCCATATCCTCGCCTTCTATCACACACGGTCCAGCCAACAAAAAGAAGTTTTCACTCTTTTTCAAGTCTGCTATAGATTGTATCATATAATATATAAGGTATAAATTTATTCGTTCAATCAGGGATTATCAAAGTCAGTGCTTCTTGAGCCACTGTTATGTCTATGGGAAAATGCTTATCGAACAACACACGTCCATCCAGACTTATTTCGGCATTCTGCGCACGTAGTATCTTCACCTCTCTGGTACGATACGGCTTCACATTCTTATGGTTTAGCAGGCGTCCTTGCTGTAACATCCACAAGCCAGGCACAAGCTGACGCAACTCCGGACGATATATCAGAGAGACATCGAGCCATCCGTTGTAAGGCACCGCACTTGGAGTCAAACCGTAGCCTTTGGCACTACCTACAGCTACCGCCATCAAGCGCCCTCGTATATGTTCGCCGTTTACTTTAAGATGCATGCGATGCATCTTGCGCTCGAAAGCCACAAGGAATAGCGATGCCAAATAAGACAATAAAGGTATACCCCAGAAACGACGGGTTTCATTGGTGATACGCACTATGCGTGCTCCCAAGCCGATATAAACGGCATTGAGGAAATAGCGCGACACATGTTTTTCGCCGTCGTAATAAGAGAATATTCCAACATCCACCTTACGCAGTCTTCGGTTTATGATTACGTCGACCGCCATTTTATAGTCATCCGAATTAAGCCCCCAATATTTGGCGAAATCGTTTCCGATACCATTCGGTATAATACCCACGGCTATACTGTTCTTATCCTCAGCATCCGAAAACATGATACCATTCAGCGCATCATTCATCGCTCCGTCACCGCCTACCACCACTATCGTGCGATAGCCGTTATTAGCCATAGTACGCGATAGTCGTTCTACCGACCCGTAGCCTTCAGACTGCACATAGTCGTACTGTACGCCTTTTTCATCCATATAATCGCGAATGCTTTTCCAGCGTTTCTGAGCGTTTTTGGTTCCGGCCTTCGGATTATAAATCACCGCCCAACGGTTTGGTTCTACTGCCATGTCATTCTATCCTTTAATTAATCCGACAATCTCTTCCACTTTCTGCTCCATCGGCAAAGAGGCATCTATCCAATGTATGTTAAAGCCACGGCGCTCCATGCCACGGAACCATGTCATCTGCCTTTTGGCAAACTGATGGATAGCTATCTCTAACTGGTGAAACATTTCATCATACGTAAGTTGACCTACCGCATACAGGGTAAGATACTTATATTCCAGTCCATAGTATATCAAGTCTTCGGCAGGTATTCCGGCATCGAGCAAAGCTCTCACCTCGTCTACCATACCTTCGTCTAATCGTTGTTTCAATCGGCGGGTTATCTTTGTGCGGCGAAGGTCGCGATCTATATCCACTCCTATCACCAAGCTATTGACAGCCGGGAACTCTCGTGCCGATACCGGTTGCTGTCTGTAGTACTCTTCTATCTCTATGGCACGGATGGCACGCTTCACGGTATCTACATCTGTAGAGTTATGAAGCTTTTTATATCCCGCCAATATAGTTGTAAGCTCATCGAGCGACTTATCTGCCAAAGAAGCTCTCAACTCCGGATTTTCCGGCACTGGCAACAACTTATATCCTTTCAGAACCGATTCGATATACATTCCGGTTCCACCGCACAGTATCGGAAGAACTCCTCTCTGCCGTATATCATCGTACGCCTGAAGGAAATCTCGCTGAAACTCGAACACATTATATTTATATCCGGGCTCTACGATATCTATTAAATGATAAGGTATCCGTTTTCCGTCCACTACATAGTCGGCCAAATCCTTACCTGTACCCAAGTCCATACGCCGATACACCTGACGGCTGTCTCCACTGATAATCTCAGCGCCAAGTCGATATGCCAAAGCCACCGCCAACGGAGTCTTTCCCGAAGCTGTAGGTCCTAATATGGTTACCAAATCATAATTCATATTTCTTCTTTTTTACAAAAACAATGCGAATGGAACATTGCAATCATCAAGTTTGCTTAAATAATATGCCCAAATGCCGCTTATCTTTTGCAAAGATAAATCAATTCGGATGCAATAAAAATGTATTCGTTCATTTTTATTGCCGAAAAGCCTACTATTTAAGCTAAATGACAATAAGTAGCAAAGCCCAACTAATATCACTTCCAAATCTTTTTGCTTTGTTCTTAGTTTTTTTACTACCTTTACCTCCCGATAAAAACAAACATATATATAAGAATATGGGATTAGGTAAATGGATAGGAGGAATAGTGGGCTTCATGAGCATGGGTCCGCTTGGAGCTTTGGCCGGATATGCATTAGGCTCTCTTTTTGACAACGCAACTTCTAAGCAAGACAATCAGCAAGATATAAATAATGACCAACAGACATACGACAATGCATATAGCGGCCAGCGAAACAGTTTCTTGTTTTCTCTGTTGGTTTTGGCATCATACATCATCCGTGCCGACGGAAAGATTATGCACAGCGAAATGGAGTACGTGCGTCGCTTTCTCAGAAACAACTTCGGAGAGCAGTCAGTAAGAGAAGGCGAACAGATACTACTCAACCTATTTGAGCAGCGCAAGCGAATGGACGCACAAAATCCGTACGCTTTCAAAAATACAATTCGTGAATGCTGTGAGCAAATACACGCCAACCTGAACTACGGCGAATGTTTGCAGTTGCTGAATTTCCTAGTAGAGATAGCCTACAGCGACGGAACTCTTTCGCCCGAAGAAATTGATGCTCTGAAAGAGATTTGCCTAGCATTGCATATTCCGGAGAAAGAACTCAACTCTATGCTGCATCTCACTAACGACAGTCTGGACGATGCGTACGCTGTGCTGCATATATCTCCTACGGCAACCGACGCAGAGGTTAAAGCAGCATACCGACAGTTGGCCCTCCAGCATCACCCCGACCGTGTAGCTACACTGGGCGAAGATATCCGAAAAGCAGCCGAAGAAAAACTGAAGCTGATAAACGATGCCAAAGACCGTATATATAAGGCAAGAGGAATAAAGTAACCATAACTAAAACAGACGTATCATGAAAGGAATCGTATTAGCCGGAGGCTCCGGCACACGGCTGTACCCCATCACAAAGGGAGTATCTAAACAGCTTCTTCCTATTTTTGACAAACCGATGATTTATTACCCGATATCCGTACTGATGCTTTCGAGCATACGTGATATCCTTATTATATCTACGCCTCATGATTTGCCAAGCTTCCGCCGACTGCTTGGCGACGGTAGCGACTTCGGAGTAAACTTTGAATATGCTGAGCAGCCTTCACCCGACGGATTGGCTCAAGCTTTCATCATTGGCGAAGAGTTCATAGGCGATGATTGTGTCTGCTTGGTATTGGGCGATAATATTTTCCATGGCAACGGATTTACCGCAATGCTGAAAGAGGCGGTACGCACTGCCGAAGAAGAGCATAAGGCTACGGTGTTCGGATATTGGGTGAGCGACCCAGAACGATATGGTGTAGCAGAGTTCGATAAGAATGGTAACTGCGTTTCGATAGAAGAAAAACCGCTTAAGCCCAAATCTAATTATGCCGTTACCGGATTGTACTTCTACCCTAACAAAGTGGTAGACATAGCCAAGAGCATCAAGCCATCGGCACGCGGCGAACTCGAAATAACAACGGTAAACCAGACTTTCTTAGACGACAATGAGCTGAAGGTGCAGACTTTAGGACGCGGATTTGCATGGCTCGACACCGGGACTCACGATTCTTTGGCCGAAGCCAGCACATATATAGAGGTGATAGAGAAACGACAAGGCCTAAAGGTGGCTTGTCTTGAAGGCATAGCATACCGTAAAGGATGGATTACCGCCGAAAAGATGAGAGAACTGGCTAAGCCGATGATTAAGAACCCGTACGGACAATATCTGCTTAAAGTCATAGACGAACTGGAACAAAATAATTGAAAATACGAAACGAATTAAATGGAAGTTATAAAAACTAACATAGAAGGCGTAGTAATAATTAAGCCTCGCATTTTTACGGATGAGAGAGGTTATTTCTTCGAGTCGTTTTCTGAGCGCGACTTTAACGAGCAAGTACGACCGATAAATTTTGTACAAGACAACGAAAGCAAGTCGAGCTATGGAGTGCTACGTGGTCTCCATTTTCAGAAAGCGCCATACACACAGAGTAAACTAGTGAGAGTAATAAAAGGAGCGGTACTCGATATCGCCGTAGATATCCGCAAGGGCTCTCCTACTTTCGGCCAGCATGTAGCGGTAGAACTGACAGAACAGAATCATCTGCAACTCTTCATTCCGCGTGGTTTCGCCCACGGATTCAGTGTTCTTTCGCCCGAAGCTATATTCCAATACAAATGCGATAACTTTTATGCTCCGCAGAGCGAAGGTGCCATCGCATGGGACGACCCTGAATTAGGAATAGACTGGCGTATTCCGGCAGAAAAAATAATACTGTCGGAAAAAGACAAGCATCATGCGCTACTGAAAGACGCTCCTTATTTATTCAACTACAATGAAGAACTATACAAATAAGCAATTAAGATGAAACGACAAATTATCGCACTGACCGCAGGCTTGCTATTATTGGCAGGCTGTGGCTCCGTCCCCGTAACCGGACGAAAACAGGTGTTATTGGTTTCCGATCAGGAAGTGCTGTCTTCCAGCCTTACTCAGTACAACAGCTATATAAAGACTGCTGCTAAATCTACCAACGCCCAACAAACCGCAATGGTGGTACGTGTAGGGAAAAAAATTGCGGCGGCTACCGAACAGTATCTACGTAGTAACGGACTGTCGTCTATGCTGAATGAATTCTCTTGGGAGTTCAACTTGGTAAAGAACAATGAAATAAACGCATTCTGTATGCCCGGTGGCAAGATTGTGGTATACGAAGGATTGATGAAGTTGGTTTCTTCTGACGATGAACTTGCGGTAGTTATAGGTCACGAAGTAGCTCATGCCGTAGCTCGACACAGCAACGAGCGTATCAGTCAGGAAATGCTGGCGCAATACGGAGCGCAGATTCTAAGTCAGAGTCTTTCACAGAAAAGTGCGGCCATACAGAACATGGCCAATAAAGTATATGGCATAGGAGCGCAATATGGAGTAGTTCTCCCATTTTCGCGTAAACATGAATCGGAAGCCGACTACATGGGACTTATATTTATGACTATGGCTGGATATAACCCGGACGTAGCTATCAACTTCTGGAAAAAGATGTCGGCCGGAGGAGGCGCACAGGTTCCAGAAATAATGAGTACCCACCCCAGTGACGCACGACGCATCAGCGACATTCAGAAAGCTCTGCCAGAGATAAAGGCCAAATACAAAAAATAAGTAGATACGTACTTATTCATCATAAAGCATCCAGACAGTCAGTAACTATCCGTATGCTTTTTTTGTTTTCATATGCAAAAAAACGCTATTTTGGTCGAAAAACATCCCTTTTTGAATGATAATCGTCCATCATTTTGTATTCTATGGACTAATTTTGCCCAAAACAAAACCTAAAATCTAAAATAGATGCAGAAGATGAATTTATTAAAAAACGTATTCATTGCCGTATTTTTATTCTCGGCAATAGCAACAGCAAGCGCCCGCAACAAATATCTGTTTGAGTACTTTTCGACTTCCACGCTAAGACTAGCGGAGTGTTCACCCCACGTCATGGAACAGTAATACAAATAACACCGAAAGAATATAAAAAACTCACTAAACACTTTAACAATAAATAATTATGAGACCTATAACAAAGATCTTTGCAGGAATCGCATTCATGTCGTCAATGGCGACAGTGAGTTATTCTGCAGCACCAAGCTACAAGGCAATACAAAACACTACAAATAATACATTCACAACAGGCGACAAAACTTTTTTGCTAAACGGGAAACCATTTGTTGTCAAGGCAGCGGAAATTCATTACCCACGTATTCCACGCCCGTATTGGGAACATCGCATCAAAATGTGCAAAGCTCTGGGCATGAACACCATCTGTATCTACATTTTTTGGAACATACACGAGCAGCACGAAGGCGTGTTCGACTTTACGGGACAGAACGATGTGGCAGAATTCTGCCGCCTCGCCAAGAAGAACGGCATGTATGTAATAGTACGCCCCGGTCCGTACGTTTGTGCTGAATGGGAAATGGGCGGTCTGCCCTGGTGGTTGCTAAAGAAGAAAGACATACGTCTGCGTGAGCAGGACCCGTACTTCATGGAGTGTGTAGACCGCTTTGAAAAGAAAGTAGCCGAACAGCTCGCCCCTCTCACCATACAGCATGGAGGCCCCATCATCATGGTTCAGGTAGAAAATGAATATGGCAGCTACGGTGAAGACAAGGCTTACATAGCGCAGATACGCGATACGCTACGCAAGTATTGGGATGCCGACAATAACGACAAGGCATCTAAAACAACACTCTTTCAATGCGACTGGAACTCTAATTTCGAGAAGAATGGCCTCGATGACCTTATATGGACCATGAACTTCGGTACCGGAGCTAAGATAGACGATCAATTCAGACGCTTGCGCGAGCTTCGACCCAACGCGCCACTTATGTGCTCTGAATTCTGGAGCGGATGGTTCGACAAATGGGGAGCACGCCATGAAACACGTCCCGCCAAGGATATGGTGGCTGGTATAGATGAGATGTTGTCAAAGGGTATTTCGTTCTCGCTGTATATGACTCACGGCGGAACTTCGTTCGGCCATTGGGCAGGCGCCAACTCTCCGGGCCTCGCCCCCGACGTAACTTCGTACGATTACGATGCGCCTATCAACGAGTATGGCGAACCGACTGAGAAATATTGGTTGCTGCGCAATACCTTAGCCAAATATTCCGACAGTAAGCTACCCGCTGTTCCTAAAAAGATAGCCGAAATTATCAGCATTCCAAAACTGAAGCTGCATAACGTGGCTCCTATATATATAGGAACAGACAGCACCGCTAACAGCCGCGAACCAAAGACATTCGAGGAAATGAATATGGGCTATGGATCTATGATTTATAATACAGCAATACCCCAAGTAGCCGACGGAACGATGCTTCACATAAACGGACACGATTTTGTGCAGGTATTCATAAACGGTGAGTATATAGGAAAGATAGACCGAGTAAAGAACGAGCGTTCTCTTCCGCTGCCTGCCACACAGAAAGGTGATGTACTGACATTGCTGGTAGAGGGCATGGGACGTATCAATTTCGGTCGTGCCATAAAAGACTTTAAGGGATTAGTTGGCGACGTAACGCTTACAACAGAAGTAGACGGCGACGAGCTAACATGGAACCTTAAGGATTGGAGTATGCGTCGCATTGCCGATGATTATCAGACAGCTCACCGCGCCATGACCACTCCGCATACTGACGTGGCTCTTGCTGAAAACACTCCTTCGTCTATCGGCTACTATCGCGCTACATTTAATCTGAAGAAAACAGGAGATACATTCCTAAACATGGAGACATGGGGCAAGGGACAAGTGTATGTAAACGGTCATGCGTTAGGCCGATTCTGGAGCATCGGTCCGCAGCAGACTCTCTATTGTCCTGGTTGCTGGCTGAAGAAGGGCGAAAACGAAATCGTAGTGCTCGATGTTGTTGGTCCTAAGGAACCTGTAGTATGGGGACAAACTAAGCCCGAACTCGACAAGTTGCAACTGGAGAAATCGGCCAAACACAATAATATCGGAGATAAGCCCGACCTTAACTCGACAACTCCTATAGCAAAAGGCGAAACAAAGCCGGGCAACGGATGGCAGACAATAAACTTCGCCAAACCGGCTACAGGTCGTTATATTGCCATCGAATGCCAGACAATGCACGACGGAAAGTCGGTAGCTATAGCCGAACTCTATCTGCTCGACAAGGATGGCAAGCGTTTATCGCGCAACCAATGGAATGTGAAATACGCTAATTCAGAGAACCTTCAGGGAAATCATACTGGCGACAAGGCGTTCGACCTTCAGGAATTTACCTACTGGCAGACAGAAAAAGGCGCAACAGCACCGCATCTACTCGTCATCGACCTTGGTGCAGAGCAAACAGTCACAGCTCTTGAGTATTTGCCACGCATGGAGCAAGGCGCACCAGACAGCATGAAGGATTACAAGATTTATATGTATTAAATCCGTGTCTTTATTATATTAAATTTAAGTTAGTTCGTACTGAAAAGGGCCGTCTTTGTAGATAGCCCTTTTCTTTTTTTATGCCTCATCATCGGAGAGGAACCACCAATCTGCCGTCGGGCGACATTACCTTATTATTATCGGCAAAAGCTCCGGCAGACGCGGCAACCAGAAGCAATGCAGTAATAGAATTTCTGAATGAGCTGTTCATGCTGTGTTATATTGATATTAGTTCTAAGCGGTTGATTTAACCACTGCAAAACTAATCTACAAGCGTCTGTTACAGCAAAATCAGTGTTATCATGTATTTAATTAGGGATATTCAGTAAATGTCCCTAAAAAATACAAT
>ULVX01018469.1_pt1 | contig 17449 bp, 30 predicted proteins | sample 1959811 | NCBI WGS metagenome assembly ULVX01 (sample SAMEA4835797, study PRJEB28245) | human gut metagenome | biome: gut microbiome; material: fecal sample | place: Denmark | collected 2008
CTATCTAACGATAACCTCAATAGAGCATATCTGCAAGTCGAACGAAACAAAGGTGCAGAGGGAGTGGATGGAATGAAATACACAGAACTCAAAGAACATCTTGCAAAGAACGGCGAAATCATCAAGGAACAGTTGAGGACAAGAAGATACAAACCTCAACCAGTGCGAAGAGTGGAGATACCAAAGTCTGATGGTGGTGTCAGAAACCTAGGAGTACCAACAGTAACAGACAGATTTATTCAACAAGCCATAGCACAGGTATTAACACCAATCTATGAGGGACAATTCCATGACCATAGTTATGGATTCAGACCGAATCGGTGTGCACAGCAAGCAATCCTAACAGCACTTGCCATGATGAATGATGGTGACGATTGGATAGTAGACATCGACATGGAGAAATTCTTTGACACAGTAAATCATGACAAACTGATGACCATTATAGGACGTACTATCAAAGACGGAGATGTTATCTCTATCATAAGAAAGTACTTGGTCAGCGGAATCATGATTGACGATGAATATGAGGACTCTATTGTGGGAACACCACAAGGAGGAAACCTCTCGCCATTATTGGCGAATATCATGTTAAATGAACTTGATAAGGAGATGGAGAAAAGAGGGCTTAACTTTGTACGCTATGCAGATGACTGTATTATCATGGTCGGAAGCGAAATGTCTGCTAACAGAGTCATGAGAAATATTTCGCGATTCATCGAAGAGAGACTAGGACTCAAGGTAAATATGACCAAGAGCAAAGTGGACAGACCAAGTGGACTTAAGTACCTTGGATTTGGATTCTACTATGATTCAAGGGCACATCAGTTCAAAGCGAAACCACATACAAAATCAGTAGAGAAGTTCAAGAAGAGAATGAAAGAGCTCACTTGTCGAAGCTGGGGCGTTAGTAATAGCTACAAAGTGGAGAAACTTAATCAACTAATCAGAGGATGGATTAACTACTTCAAAATAGGTAGAATGAAAACACTTTGTGCAAAGCTTGATTCAAACATCCGATACAGACTGCGTATGTGCATCTGGAAACATTGGAAGACTCCACAAATGCGAGCAAAGAACTTGATGAAGTTGGGAATTAGAAAGGATTTTGCATGGTCAACAGCCTACTCGGGGGCAAAGATAGCATATATCTGCCAAAGGGGAGCAATGAATTATGCAGTGACAAAAGAAAGACTAACCCGCTTTGGATTAGTCTCAATGTTAGATTACTACACCGAAAGGTGTGTTACTTGTTAAGTTGATTGAACCGCCGTGTACCGAACGGTACGCACGGTGGTGTGAGAGGTCGGGAAAATTTATTTAATTTTCCCTCCTACTCGATTGTAAAAATAAAAATAAATTTATTTTTTTATATCGATTTGCGGTTTTTTTTGACATATATAGGTATAAGGAAAACAAATAAATGAAAAGGAGATAGTTTTATGAAAACAATCAACATCAGTCTTCCCAGTGTAGACGCAGTAAGAAACTTTAACAACAAGATTTTTGGATTATCCGGTGATTTTGATCTTGGTAGCGGTAGATACATCGTAGATGCAAGAAGTATCATGGGTATTTTTAGTCTTGATCTTTCAAAGCCGGTATCACTTACCATTAACTCTGATAATGAAGAAGAAGTAGTAGAAGCAATTAGGGAGTTTATTGTTACAGAATAAGACATGAAGGAGTCACTATGAAATGTTTTAATTGCAACGAAGAAATGATTTATCGGGATGATATCAGAGGCCTGGAACATGCTGATATACCTTATGGAACAAATACAAATTCTTTAATTGTAAAAAAGACAGAAATTATGGAGGGATTGTTTTCCAAAAAAGAAGTGGAAGTAAATCATTCTATCAATCCAAATTACTATATATGTCCTAATTGTGGATTAGCATTACCAGTTATTTCGAAAGCAAATCTCGAAATATTATTTAAACAGGAGAATACAGATGAATAAACAGCGTAGAGCAATTTCTATTGTAAGTATTACATTGGCATTAATTATAATGACTACTCTGATGATTGGGACCATAGCATTTGCTGCTCCAACTTCAGATATGCTCGTTATGGATAATGCGGATATGTTGACAAATGAGGACGAGGCAAAAATTGAAAATGCCTTGTATCAAATCTATGAACAGACAAACATTGAATATGCTATCTATCTGGCACCGTCACTGGATGGTAAAACCATCGAAGAAGCATCTTTGGAAGCCGGTAGAAAATTAGGGGTTGGTGATAAAGAAGATAACACAGGTTTACTTATTTACGTAGCCCTGGCAGACAGAGAATTTCGAATGGAAGTAGGCTATGGACTGGAAGGCGTGATTCCGGATTCACAGGCAAAAAAGATTATCGATTGTATGCCATCTTTCTTTAAAGAAGAAAAATATGCGGACGGTCTTTTAGCTGCGATTACTAAGACAGTATCCGTTTTAAATGATTCCGGGGAATATACCATTTCGCAGGATGACAACTATGTTGTAGAGACAGACACAGATGATGACGACCTACTGGTAGGAATGATTGTCGTCATTGTATTTATTGTTGTATTATGTGTGATTTCAGCATTCGTTGATGGTGGTTCTGGTTCCTCATTATCAGGTCATTATTATTCAAGCGGATATAGCAGTAGTTCCCATTCGAGCGGATCCTTTGGCGGTGGTAGCTTTGGAGGCGGTGGCGCTTCGGGAGGTTGGTAAAATGGAAAGATATGCAAAAATGTTTCAAAACACCCATAAAAATGGAGTAGTCTCTCATATTACAGATTATAGCTTTAGGTATTCTGAAACTACGAAAAATGCACAAAATCTTCCTATTACAAAAACGGTTGTTTATATGAAATCTTATTTTTTAAAAATTTAAGTAAAGGAGATAACATATGAAAAATAAAGGATGGGTAGTATTAGTTGTAGTAATCTGCGCAATTGTGCTTTTGTTTGGAGGTTCTTATAACTCTTTACAGCGTGCAGATGAAAATGTAAATGAAAAATGGGCACAGGTGGAAAATCAGTTACAGCGTAGATATGATCTGATTCCACAGTTGGTAGCCGTAGTAAAGCAATACTCCGATTATGAAGCATCTACATTGGAAAGCGTTGTTGCTCTGCGCGGGGATGGCACTTTGGGTGAAGAAGCTGCCGCAGATTCCGCTTATCAGTCCGCAATGAAAGAATTCAATATTGCGGTGGAAGCATATCCGGAATTAAAGGCAAGTGAAGAGTATAGTCAGTTGATGACTGATCTTGCAGGCACCGAAAATCGAATTGCCGTAGCAAGAAAAGACTATAATGATGCCGTAAGTTCCTTAAATAAAAAGATTCGTTCCTTCCCCATGAATATCATTGCAAATATGAGTGGTGTAGATAGCAGATATTATTTTGAAGCAAGTGACAATGCCTCAGAAGTACCCAATGTATCGGAGCTATTCAATCAGTAAGGAGACCGAAAAAGAAAGAATATATGGGACATTTATTATATATTTTAACTCCTATAAGTTTTATTATTGGAATTTGGAGAATCGTATATGCACTAAAGCATTGTCATGATCCGGATTTTGCGATTCAGTTAGTGCTTGGATTCTTTTTCCTCCTTGCGAGTATAGTATTCTTTTTCCATAATATAGTAACATGGGAATTTAATGTGATTCCTCCAGCAGGATATTGATAGGAGAAAAAATGGAAAATAAAAATATAGATTATGAATCAAAACGAAAAAATGCAACTCTAAAAGAAGCACAAAAATACATGAAAGAAATTCCCTTAGAAGATATAGAACGCTATTGGGGTAAAACAAAAAACACAAAAGGAGAAAATTAAAATGAATGGAATTAGTATTGGAGTTATTGTAGCAGTAGTGGCTGTTGTAGCTGTGCTTGGCATTCTGATGTCTGGATATGTAAAGGCATCTCCTGATAAGGCATACATCATTTCCGGTCTGAAAAAGGAACCCAAGGTACTTATTGGTCGTGCCGGTATTAAGATTCCCTTTTTAGAGAAAAAGGATGAATTGATGCTAAGACAGATCAGTATTGATATTAAGACAAACGGATATATTCCCACCAAGGATTTCATCGGTGTAGATATTGATGCCGTAGCAAAGGTAAGAGTTTTGACTGCAAAAGATATTACGGTCAATAGAGATGGAAGTCTCATGCCTGGTTGCGATCCGAATAAGAGAGTTACTCATGAAATGGTACAGGCAGCGATGAAGAACTTCTTAAACATGAAGGAACAGCAGATTCGTGAAGCACTTACCGATTCCTTACAGGGTAATATGCGTGAGATCATCGGTACCCAGTGTCTGAAGGAGCTGTGTAACGACCGTAAGACCTTCGGTGACGAGGTACAGGCGAAGGCGCAGAAGGATATGAATGCGTTAGGTATCTGGATCGAATCCTGTAATATTCAAAAGATTGAGGATGAGAACAACCTGATCACTGCTTTGGGACAGGATAATATGTCTCAGATTCAGAAGGATGCTTCCGTTGCAAAGGCACAGGCAGACAGAGATGTGGCGATTGCAAGAGCACAGGCACAGAAGGATGCCAATGATGCACAGGTCATTGCGGATACTGAGATCGCCCAAAAGCAGACCGAACTGGCTATTAAGAAAGCAGAGCTGAAGAAAGAGTCTGATATTAAGAAGGCTGAGGCAGATGCAGCATATAAGATCCAGGAAGAGGAACAACGTAAGACCGTGGAGATCACCACAGCAAACGCAAACCTAGCCCGTCAGGAAAAGGAACTGGAATTAAAGGAGAGAGAAGTATCCATCAAGGAGAAAGCTCTGGAAGCTGAGGTCAAGAAGACCGCAGAAGCGAATAAATACGCAGCACAGCAGAAGGCAGATGCCGAGCAGTACGAGAGACAGAAGAGAGCAGAGGCAGAACTCTTCGAGATCCAGAGACAGGCAGAAGCTGAGAAAGCAAAGTCCGAGGCAGAGAGATTCGCTAAGGAACAGGCAGCAGAGGCAGTTAAGGCGGCAGGTCTTGCCGAGGCAGCAGCCGTAGCAGCAAAAGGTAAGGCAGAAGCAGAAGCAATTCAGGCGAAGGCAGAGGCAGAGGCAGCCGGTATCCTGAAAAAAGCGGAAGCTATGAAACAGTATGGTGATGCCGCAAAACAGCAGATGGAACTGGATACTTTGAAGGTATACTTCGAGCAGTTACCTAAGATTGCAGAGGCTGTGGCTAAGGGATATACGAACGTAGATTCCATTAAGATGTTTGGTGGAAATACCAGCCAGCTTGCGGGTGATATTATGACTACTATTACGCAGGTGTCTGACGGTATTAAAGAATCCACAGGTATTGACCCCACCGAAGCATTGAAGGGTGCTTTAAAGAAGAAAGAGGTAAATACTCCGGTTGCGTCTACTCAGGCGGTTGCGTCTACTCAGGATTATACAGAAGTAGATACTCCGAAGCCCAAAAAGGATCGTAAAAAGGCTACCACCACTGAGGTAACCACAGAAGAATAGGACATAAAAAAGATACCGGGGATTTGTTTCTCCGGTATTTTTCTGTTTAAAATTTTAAAAATTACGAATTTTTTTGACATAAATAGATAAGAAAACAGAAAGGATTTGTTACACTTATGTCTATTACGAATGTAAAAAATGAAGTAGAATTATTTACGACTTATAAGGAGAATCCAGATAAAGTATTAGAAAATAAGATTGCAACACTTTATTTTCCAATTGTAAAATATCAGGCGAGACAACAGGCAAACAAAGTAGGAGAAAATGCAGATTTAGAAACCTATATTAGTGATGGTGCTATGGGACTCTTAAAAGCAATGCATGAATATGATCCTGCGCAGGGGGTAAAGTTCGAAACCTATGCAAGTATTCGTATCCGTGGCGCTATTTTAGATGGTATCAGAAAAAGCGATTGGGTGCCTCGGACCATTAGAACGAATCAAAAAAGAGTATTTCAGGCAAAAGAGACCTTAAGAAACGAATTAAAACGCCAGCCAACAGAAAAAGAGATTGCTACATTTTTAGAGATGGATATTACAGAATATCGAAACATGATTTCCGATGCATCTGTAAGTATGGTGTCATCCTTAGAAGAACATATGGAGCAGAATGGAGATATGTTGTATGATGTTTCCACAGTTGCAAAGCCGGAATCTCCGGAAGAAAATGTAGAAAAGCAGGAATTAGCACAAAAACTGACGGAAGCTATGGAATTACTGACAGAAAAAGAAAAGTTGGTGATTCAGCTTTATTATTATGAGGACTTAAATTTTGTAGAGATTGCAAGTATTTTAGAAGTCAGTGGGTCCAGAGTGTCTCAACTACATTCCAATGCAATTTATAAAATGAAACCATTTATGGGAAAATATATGGGATTATTCAAAGAGTAAAACCATTCTTTTGCTGTTTTTATACATATATAATGAGGAGAAGTATATGAATAATATCTATTTTTATAAAATTCCATATCGGAATAAAAAGAATAAAAAAAGAACTGTATTGCATATCCCAAATAAATTGTATAGAGTTATTTTACTTATGTTCTTAGTTTTATTAACAATAATCGCAACTATATACTTATTATTTAAAATTTCAGAAATATATATATTTATAAGTCTGGGAGTTTTTTGGTTTATGCTATTTACCTTTTTATTTTTTGTAGAGAGTGATACTATGCAAAGAAAAAGAGAAAAATATTTACAGTCTCTAAAAAATAAAAGGAAAAATTGTTATGAAAACAGAAAATAAAACAAACAAAGAAGATTTCACTTCAGATTGACAGAAAGAGAAGGAAAGATAAATGGCTTATATTGATAAGATTCGGAAAATCATGGATATATTAAATGATGATACTTTTACAAATGAAGATTCCATAAGAAACAGCTATTTATTTACAAAATCTTTATCAGATATGTTAGAGATTAATAAAAAATTAGTTGTTACAGAATTAACCATACTGCAGTTGAAAAGCCGTATTGAACATAATATTCTAAAAGCAGAAGATACAAATTTTGGAATATTTCAGGATGACTATGAAGATCAGATTATAAAAGCAAAAGACTGTATTACTAATTTGAATAAAGTCTGCGAAGCTTATCAGATTCCGCCCTTTTATGAGAATGATTTGTTCGATGATCGCGCAGTTATGGAATTCGTAAATACTTTTGCCCATGTATTTGCAGATGCCAGAATAAAATCCCATTATAAAGAAAAAGAACATGTAGCTGAGAAAGATTTGACAAAACAAGTAGAAAACGAAGATTATATGGAAAGGGAATAACAATATGAAAAATCTTAGATTACAGAAAAATGAAGAGGGATATTCTCTCATTGTACGACTGAATGATGATTTGAAACCAGTAGCAGTGGAGCCTTATGTAGTGGTATCTGGTTATGATGAAAAGACAGAAACTTGGGACTCCGGAAGCTATCATCAGGATTTAGAAAAAGCATTAGATGATTTCAATTATGGAAAACGTATAGGCTATGACAGAATGCTTAAGATTGCTACCTCACTTATAGAAAACGCTCTGGCAGACAGTGTAATAAATACTTTGGACACATTAACTGAATTTGGAGTTACCAAAGAGGAAGCGGAAGAGCTTGGTATTAACACACAGGAAGTCTTAGAAGATTATGATTATGATTTCGAGTAATTGCGAAATGCTCAATTATATCTTATAATGAGAAAATAGGAGGTATCTTATGAGCACTTTGCTAATGTTACAAGATAAACCAGTTTTAAAAATAGAAAATTGGAATACCTATGTTGGATACACTGGATAAGCCTTTGCTCCTGCTAGGGGAGGAATTCATAAATAAGTTAAGTGATTTCCAGTATCTTTTTTCTATATGTACGGGATTTTCTGAACGTGCACAAAGTTTGTTAGATAGGCAGAAAGAAATCGAAACTGCAGATTATGATGGAGATATATAATGTATATTTTAATGAATAAGGATGTCCCAATATTAAAAATAAAAGTAACAGACGGTATCTTAGATAAAACATATGATGTTGAAGAAGTATATCATCATGACTTATTGCCTTATGGTTTTGAATCACCACAGAATTGGTTGGAGAATCGAAAGGGCAGTAAGCATAATAAACATCTAAAAGAGTTAATGAGAATATGTGATTGTGATAAAACCGAAGGGTTTATTAAATTTACACACGCTGCATCTCTCATAGATACTTTTTGGGTGAAGAAAGAAACGGAAAGCCTCACATGGTCAGATGTTTCTTTTTATACGCATGAATTTAATACTGTTGTTTCAAAATTGGCGTTTGAGGGGATAGGTCTTTATGGAATACAATTAAGTAATACCTCTCCGGAGCTTTCTACAGATGGATCCTTTCCGAAATGCTGGAGAAGAGAAAACAATCAAATATTTCTTTATAAGCGCGGAACTTCAGGCTATGCAAATAGTGGATTGGAGCCATATTGTGAAGCTATGGCATCTGAACTGGCGAATCATTTATTACATCAAAATGCAATAACTTATGATTTATGTAAAATACATGACAAAATAGCTTCGAAATGTAAATTATTTACCAGTGAAAAAGAAGGCTATGTCCCAATGGTATTATTCGGAGAAAAGAAAAACTGGACAGCAAATAGTTTGTTCGAATATTTCTACAAATTGGATTCAGAAGATATTTTCAGACGTATGCTTGTTTTTGACGCAATTTCTTTTAACGTAGACAGACATTTGGGAAATATTGGAGTCTTCGTAAATAATGATACTTTACAACCACAAAAGATTGCGCCGATTTTTGATTTTAACTTATCATTACTGCCATATGCTTCGATGGAAGAATTGAAACATCCTGGTGACTATTTATTAACACAGGGCCCAAAAATTGGAGAAGATTTTGTAGAGATTGCAAAAAAATCAATGACACCTGCGATAAAGGCAGAATTGATAAATATGAAAGGTACGCATTTTTCATTCCAAGGCGATGATAATTTTTCTCCAGATAGAGTATATTTGATAGAGAATTTGGTGAATCATCAAATTAGTGCGGTCTTAAATAGAAAAATTTTTTATACAAAAGATGCTTTTCCAATCAGTAAAGAGAAGGAAAAGGAGATTAGACTGCATAATAAATGTCAACAGCTACAAAATACGTTAAATGCAAACACCGATTTATATTTTTCGATGGATGAAAAAGATAGTATTTTGATTTCGACATTTTTAGATAATAATACAGCCAAAGATGTAGATATTATGATTGATGTGAAAAACAAAAATATAAAAGTTACCACAAATAAAATTTCGGATTGCTTGCAGGAAGTCTTGACCAAAATACAGAGTCAAATTCAGGATGATGCATTTCATGTAACCTATGATATTTGTGATCAGGACATATATCACGATTTATAAATGATAAGAGATTGGAATTTATTCCAGTCTCTTTTTTTGACCATTTTTACGGAAATTTTTGACATATATAAATAGTAAATAAAATATAAAGTTTAAGGAGAACCCAATTATGGATTTATTAAAAATTAAAATCAAAGATACTATGGCACGCGTAACATTAAGAGAATATTTAGATAGCCATGATATTGTGCATATTACGAAAAAGAAATCTGTTTATGTTAAACCAGAGACAGGAAATACTGTTCTTAGCTATTTGGATTTGTCAGGAGTCGAGTATGACTCCAAGTTTAAGCCAGACATAGATATTTCAGACCCTGCATTTAAAGTATTTCAACCCACAGAAGAAGTAAGAAATGTTTTACAGAATAAAAAGACTGATATCCCTACGCAGACACAAGATAGTGTGATGGACAATGCAGAATCTGAAAATGAGAAAGAAGAATCTGCAGAACAGGAAGATTCTTTTGATGATGAAGTCCTTCGCAAAATTGATGCCGGAGAAGCCCTGACAGAAAAGGAAATCAGGACTCTCGTTTTATGTGGATATGCCGTAGAAGAAATCGAACATAGTGTTGGGCGTTGGGAGCGTCAGGTATCATCTATTGTAGAAATTAAAAACAGATATTTTTCGATTGACTGGTCAGAAGGTCTAACAGAAATACAGGAAAATTCATTTGATGATTTTTATCCGGAAGAAGTGGAATCTTATGAAGAAACAGTCGTAGTGAAAAAATGGAGACCTATCGAAAAAACAAAAGAAGAAACAGTAGAGGAAACGGAAGAGGAGTTGGAATTATAAATGAAAGTATTATTGATTGAGGCAGAAATTCCTGAAAAAGATTTACAGATACTAAAAGAACAAAATATGTTCGTAGGATCTCCTTGTGACGTCCAATTAACACTGGATTATGGAGATAAAGTTATTTACCCGCATGGAAAAGTAATAGGACAATCAGTGGAGAATCCATTTTTAGAAAATACTTTGTCTACATTTGCAGAATTTTCCAAAAATGATGAGGAACAGGAATTATGAAAATAATCATGTGCGCATATGGTGTAGGGTATAAAAGTACGCTGCCGCCCAAAAATGTTATTAAATTAAATTTGAATACTTATCGTACAGAATACCGTGAAAGAACGGAAGAAGAATTACAAATTGAAAAGGAGAAATGGGATAGTACTCCACATCTTTTATCTGGAGAAGGGTATGTCAATAGAATTCGACATGAAAAGGTTGCATTTTTAAACCCAGCATTTCCAAATAATATCATCGAGAAAATCAATGAACTTCAAAAGGAAGGATTATTTGACACCATTCTCGTAGAATCGGATAGTACTCTTGCAAATGCATTAAAACAGCGTGAGGATATTGAATTTGTATATTTTTATCCAGAAAAGAAAGAAAAAGCGATCACACAAATGTTATCGAATGATGAATTACCATTGAGTGCTATCCGATTTTATTCCAACCATTGGAATTGGTTTCAAACATTTGCACAAACTTATCCGAATTCTACCCCTATTTTTGGAAATTTAGAAGAAGAATTAGAAAAAGAGGAATTGGAAAATGAATTTGAAAGAGATTAATATGAATGATTTACCGGAAGATGTAAAAAAGATTTTTAATATATTTGATAGAGAATGGACCCCCATTTATTTAGTGGGAGGTTGTGTAAGAGATATGCTTTTAGGAACAACACCAAAAGACTATGATTTTACAGTGGAAACCACACCGGAAAACATTGAAAATATATTAAGACTATATCATATTCCATTTAATGCAATGAGTGCAAAATATGGTACGATTGTTGCCAGAATTGGGAATGAAGAATATGAAATCACCAGTACCAGAAAAGAATCGGATTATGTAGATAATAGACACCCGGAAGAGGTTATCTTTGGAGTTTCCATAGAAGAAGATTTAAAACGTAGGGATTTTACAATAAACGCTATGGCTTTGGATAAGGAAGGTACTTTAATTGATCCATTTGATGGACAATATGATTTAAACGTTGGATTGATAAAAACAGTTGGAAATCCGGATATCAGATTTAAAGAGGATCCTTTACGTATTATGAGGGCATTACGTTTTTTAATTACAAAAAACTTTTATCTGGTATGTATCGACTCGATTACTACAAATGCAATGCTTAAGAATAAGGATCTGCTAAATCATATTTCCAAGGAAAGAATTACTGCAGAACTGAATAAAATATTAACCTGTGGTACGCCAATCAAACCTGTATTTTCTAATGAAAAAGTTATGGAAATTATAAAAGTAATCATTCCGGAACTAGGACCTTGTATGCATTTTGAACAGCACAATAAATATCATCATCAAGATGTATATAACCACATTTTATCTGTTGTTGATAACTGTAAAACGGATAAATTTGAAGTAAAACTTGCAGCGCTTTTACATGATATTGGAAAACCTCAGACATATGTAACAGATGCGGAAGGCTGGGGACACTTTTACGGACATGCAAAGGTAAGTAGAGATATTGCAGAAACAGTGATCGATGAAAGACTTTCTCTTACTGCCAGGGAAAAAGACCTTGTACTTGCTTTGGTTGAACATCATGATATGGAAGTCCATGTAACAGAAAAATGTGCAAGACGCATGCTAAATAAATTTGACCGTGATTTCCTATCTGATTTTTGTATCTTACGTCAGGCGGATAGAGATGATCATGTAAATTTAGATCCAAACAGACCACTTGTGAATCTGAATGATTTTATGGCAACAGTAGATGAGGAAATTAAAAAGAATACTGCTGTAAAAGTGTCAGATTTGGCAGTACGTGGAAACGATTTGATGGATACATTCCATATTTCCGGACCTACTGTTGGGCAGACGCTAAAGGCGTTATTAGATGCTGTAATGGATGAAAAAGTAACAAATGATAAGGATACGTTACTAGCATTTGCTGCCCAATATCTTGAAAAGGATACAGATTTAGAGGAAGAAAGATAGTATTTTTACGGTTTTTTTGACATAAGTGTATATAACAAATAATTTCTTCTATGAAAGGAAAGTAAAAAATGAAAAACGTATTAATCTTAACAGAAAAGAAATCTATGTGTGACAAAATCCATGATGCACTTGCTACTGTATCTGACCGCATTACTGTCATGGAAATTGGTGGACATATCTATCTGAAAGAGGAAGCAGAAATCCTTAAAATTCCGGAAGAGACACTGAAAGCTTCCAAGCAGATGGATGTCGGCAATGGCGAAATAGGCTATGTGCTTAATGCGACAGCTATTGCTAGAAATATCGAGGAAATCAAGAATACTTTATCTGAGGATTTTGATGTAATTATCAATGCCTGTGATTCAGACCGTAGCGGCGAGTTTTTATTTGATTATGCTGCAAAGGCACTGAATCTGGATACAGATAAGGTGCAAAGAATGACATTACGTGATTTTACCGAAACAGATATTCGTGAGAGTTATTTAAAAGCTATGAATTCGGTAAATGAAAAGGAAAATGATTTGGAAATTTAAGCACATTTGTGAATTTTTTTGACATAAATAGATAGGTACATATAAAGATAAGGAGAAATACAAATGCGCAAAGTATCTGGTTCCGATGGTAATGGGTACTATGGTTCAGGATATCGTATCAATGTGATTGCTCCTGTACTGGAACAAGAAGAAAACTATGATTATGGAGAGAGATAAATGAGAACAATAAATTTGGATTTTGGCATTGGTGATACTGTTTATCAGAATAAGCATAACTATTGTACGCCCCTGAAAGTAAAGCGAATCATTATCGAAGAAAATGATATTATCTACGAAACAAATACACAGAAATTTACAAAAAAAGATATCGGCGAAACCATTTTTTATACCTTAGAAGACGCAAAAACATATAATCTTTTGTTTTCAAAACAAGATATGATTGGTAAAAGATATCAAAATCCAAAAGGAATCGCCAATGGTCATATCTGTGAAGTGACTGCGAATCCAGATAATTGGGGCACTTGTCAGGTGATTGATTTGGAAACCAGACATGAATTTTTATGTTCAAAACGATTTATATTAGAACATGAGATACAAGGCACTTATGAAAAATCGTTTACCGGACATTATGATAATACAGGAAAACCAATCTTCGTAGGGGATACCGTATATGAAGGCTGCAATGGATTAGTCGCAAAAGTAGAATTCAATCAAGAAAGAGGAGCTTATTGGTTAGCTGGTCTCGGTGATGGATATGGAATTGAGGATTCTAATATTGAGTGGAAAATTTTGGACCACGAAGAGGTAAAAGAGAAAGAACTGCCATATTTTATGGATAAAGAAATGGAGAAAGAGTAAATATGAAATTCCCGGGAAGTCATAAAATAGTCGGAACAGTATATAGCGATGACACATGTAGAAAAGCTGCATATTCCGCTTCAGCGGGAAGGCTGTTCCGTTCAAGCGGAATACGCAGAAAAGCAGAGGAATTAGAAAAAGAAGAAATGGAGAAAGAATAGATGAACGGTATGAGAAAATATAAAGTAGTATGCAAAGATCAAGAAACAGCTCAAAAAATGAAAAGCTATCTTGATAAAAATAGAATAAAATATGAAGAAAAAGATAAGAAAAATACAATTAAACTTCATGCACATTATGATGAGGCTATAAAAAACTTACTGTTACCTTTTTTGGGAAACTATGATTTATACAGTTTCGACAAACACAATAACGAATGGGAGTCAATAGACTCTAAACCATTTACTTTAGAAGAAATAGAAAGGTAGAAGCCTATGATGAAAATTAATAATATTTGTATAAAAACACTTTTTGAAGAAGATGGATACAGAAGTAAAGGTGAGTATCTATTCGCAAATGAAGAAGAAGCTTGCAAGTTTGTAAATGGTAAAGAGGCTATAGACTGTTACGGAGACTCTCACAGAAAGAGCTACTATGAAATAGTGAATTCTGTGACAGCAGATATAGATACTGACAGCTTGTATGAACAACTATATTCTGAAGAAATAGAAAGGTAAGAAAATGAATACTGAGAAAAAAACATTTCAGGTTGCAATCCAAGACAATAAAACAGGAAAAACATTGTACTATTCTGATGACAAAAGAATAGGAAAATAACGGGGAGGATAGTATTATGATTCCGGGATTTGGGTACAGATTTGCACCAGAAGCAATCAACAGTAAATATAGAAAAGAATATGTAGAAAGCACTTTGGAAAATGGGAAAAAATCTGAGGTAATCGAATGGTTAGAGAGACCTCTTAGCCAAACTACTTGGCAAGCCAAAATGAAAACGCCTGAAATTGTAGGCGAAGTAAAAAGTATTTATGAAGCATGGGAAAAGAGTAACTCTGTAAAAAAAGCAACAAAAGCAAAAGATTTGTTAGAACAAATAAAAACAAAAGATGTTTCTTTTATTTCAAAAAAACACGGGTTTGCTTTTTCCATCTCATATATCTCTAAAGATGAAGAAACTTATTTTAGAAGAATTGCAGGAAAAGAAGGATATTTGATTCACCTTAACACTGACTATTGTAAGTTTGAAAAAATAGCACGAAAATTGGATAAATATGAAGCATTAAGGGTTGATGCTGACATCGACCTGTTTGCTTATGTTTTATCTGAAGAAGATTGCTTATCTTTTGTTCAATCTTTTAAAGAAAAAAAGTGGTCTTATGAATATGAAAAAGAAAATGAGCGAGAAGACGATTTTGAAAGATAAAACTTGCATATAAAAAAATTTATTGCATATGCAAGTGGAGGTGTTAAACAAATGACAATTGATGAAGCAATTACAGAAAATAAAGAGTCGATTGAAATATTTCAAACAAATCTTAAATTTAATACATATTCCAAAGGAGTAAGAGAAAGTATTGAAGAAAATCTTCAAGAGACACAACAACATCTTGGCTGGTTGGAAGAATTAAAAAGATACAAGTCATTGGAGCAACAAGGAAAACTTTTAGAGATTCCGTGCAAGATTGGGGACAAAGTTTACAGAGAGTGGTCTTGTGGAAAGAACGGAAAATCTGTTGCAGAATTTACGGTTACAGACATTGACATCAAAAACTACCCTGATATTTCGTTTACGATGTTAAATCCAAGCAGTTTTCCTTCTTTTAAGCGGGTGTTTTCTTCCAAAGACATTGGAACGACGGTATTTTTAAACAAATCTGATGCGGAAGGATGCGTACTTTTTTCAAACAAGATGAGCAAAATTCACTCGATGCAGGAAGAAATAAAGAGTAAATTGGCACCTCTTTATTATGATTACGACGCCAGATACGATGCCTTTAATGAAATTTGCCACAACATTTGCAAAGAATTTGGTTCGGATATTCTTTCAGCAGAATTTGTATCCGAGGTAAATGATTACTTGGAAACCAAGATAGAAGATTGGAAATTTTTAACGCTTGTTGCAGATGTACAATTTGAATCCCAGGTATGGGAGCAAATGGAAGCAGAAAAAGAAGAACAGGAAGAAGAAATGGAGATGTAACAATGGCAAATTTTGATGAGAGTAGATACATTGTAAAAGCAAGAATAAAAAAAGAGTATTGTGATAATATTGCAGAAAGATGGGTACAAGGGTGCCTTGTAATTGCAAATGACAGAAATGATGATAACTGCTATAAAATTCAACCTACTGCAGGACATTATAGATTTGCATTTCCAATTGACCCAGAAACCATTTGCAAACCAACTGGTCAAAAAGACAAAAATAACGGCATGATTTTTGAACACGATTTGTGTATTGTAGAAAATTTTGGAACTGATTTATTCGAAGTACTTTGGAACAATAAGACATCTCAGTACATTTTAAAAAGGAATGATGTTTCATTAGACTTTGGAAGTGTCTATGGAAGCCAATGCGAAGTGTTATGGAACAGTTTTGAAAAGCAGGAAATACAAAAAGATGCGGGAAGAACTTTGTTTGTTGGAGATAAAGACAAAGAAGAAATAGCCGCTTGGTTAAAATCCAATGCAAATCTTGGGACTGCTTACGCAACTTTTGAAGATGGTTCAAAAGTAACAATTCTGATGTTTCAAGATGGGCAAGAAGCTGGCATATATTTCCCTGACGGGGTAAGAACAACCAATGCTACTTTAAATGAAGTTGCTGAAGAACTCGTAAAAGTGTCTTTATCGAAAGAAGTAGAAGAAATGGAGATGTAATCAAAAATCATTTTACGAAGAAACGAATAATGGAGGTATTTTTATGAAACTACTCAACAAATACGTTTGCTTGGTGGACAACTATCGAAGACCAAGCAGACAACGAAATACTAAAGGGAGATACCTTGTTTGTGCAAAAACAGAAAGAGAAGCAAAGGAAATCCTTCAAGATAAGATTGGATTTGGTAGTGTTCAAGTTTACTACCAAGTAACAGAGGAGTATGGACTTCCTTTTGAAAAGAAAACGAATCTTTCTTACAAGGAAGCAAAGAAAATGAAACTTGATGAAAATAGGGAGTGGACTTTGGTTGATATAAAACATAGTACTGATTGCCAAATGGAAGACGATGAGATTGAGAGGGGAATGTAACATGAACAAGAAAGAATGGTTGGAATCTTTAAAAAAAGACCAAAGAAACAGAACTGGTCTTGGTATGTATGTACTTGACAGTTTTAACGAAGAAATCGCAGGGCTACTTGCAGAACACGACAGGGAGCTTGTGCAAATTGTTGTAAATTCCATAGAGTTTAATATGCCACACGACATTTGTTCCGGAGAAGAAGCGATGGAAGAAATCCGTTACGCAGTTGGGTCTTTTGAAAATCTTGAAGAAGATTTGGAAGGAGAGAGGTAGCGTATGAACAATTTTAAAGAACTCAAAATTTTTGCAACGAATATCGAGTGGGATTTTGATGGAGACATCTACAAAGAAGACTTGGATGTGCTGCAAATGATACCTGATAAACTGGAAATTCCTGAAAGTTTTTGGTCTGAACTTGGAGAGGACGACTATGAAGACGAGATTTCCAAATACATTTCTAACACGCCTGTTTGGAATGACCTTCGGTTTTGTCACAAAGGATTCGACATAGAATTTAATGATGTTGTATAAATAAAGTTGACACCTTATTCTCAAGG
>ULVX01055410.1_pt1 | contig 17093 bp, 14 predicted proteins | sample 1959811 | NCBI WGS metagenome assembly ULVX01 (sample SAMEA4835797, study PRJEB28245) | human gut metagenome | biome: gut microbiome; material: fecal sample | place: Denmark | collected 2008
TCCATCAAAATTACGACACCCAAATTCGCGGCTTTGCGCCCATAGGTTACAGGAAAGAGCAAAGCCAACACACAAAACCAATATTTTAGAGAGAGTAGCCATACGCAAAGTTACAACAAAATTTTCGTAACTCGGTGATAATAGGGTAAGAAAAATCCGCACCTCCACGGTAGCTGCTATATTTTTTCTTTTCCTCAGCCACTGGCGTTTCTAACGACACAAAGGCTAAACGTATTTGGTTTGGTTCGGGCACTATATATGCCCGATAAACTAACCCGATGTATAGATGGCTGGGCAAAAGAAACTTATCTCGTAGCCTTGTCAGAGAGCTGGTTTATATCCGACATCAATTTGGTAAGGATTGTTTTCGCTTTTTCGTAATCCTTGGATGCGAATAATTCATAAGTTAAATCGGCCCAATCTTTGGCGGCTTCTTTCTCTTCATCGGTGTTATTTGACCAAACGATATCCAGTTTTGTCAATTCGATTAACAACTTTGATGAGTTTTCAGGCGTAGGATTCTCGCTGCATTTTCTGACTGCATCTGCAACTTTTGTACGTTGTTCTATATCTTTAATGCTATTCATAGAGATATCAATATTGTGTTATCTGATTGACTTGAAATGCTCTTGCAGTTGTTCCAGTCTGGCGATTAGTGATTCAAAGTCCAGCTTTTCGCCGTAGATCATCGAGGTTTTCATTGCTTCGTAGTCAAGTCGCATCTTTTCTCGCAAATCTCCTGTGGGGCAAAATGTGATTGTTGACGGGTGGTTGAGTTCATAATTGACACCACCGACATGATAGAATCGCTGACGGTGTGCAATGATTTCGTGATATAGATTCATGTCTGACAGTGCGGCTTTCACAAATTGTGTATCCATTAGCCGTTCCAGATCATATAAGTGTCGGCTCATGCGCTCGGTGCGGGGATTCCTTCGCTGATATTCTTCATTTAGCAGAAACGCTTTTTCAAGAAATGTGCGCGTTGGCATTATAGTCGGAATGTCGACAATGGTCTCATCGTCAATTTGAGGAAACGCCTCTCCAACAAGAGAAGATATGCGCTTGACTTCGTAAGGCTCTTTCATCGAAAGACAACTTATCTCAATCTTGACAACGGGGCGAACATAAGCATCGGAGCTAACTTTAACCGGGTAATGAATTTCAATGATTACCGGGTCGCTATCGTGGTCGATTGGTGAGCCATTCTTTTTTGTCGTTATCGGTACAACCCGACATTCGCTCAATCCAGCTTCATTGAGTTTCGTTGTCAATTCCTCTGTAAATTCGCCAAGGATATAATCGCGATTGGCAATACGCAGATTCTTGACCTGATTGTTTGTGGATGCTTTGGCACATTCTTTACCCAAAACATCGAGATAGAAGTCACGATATAGTGCGATGTCGATATCTTCCGAAAAGCGATCAATCAAGTTCCATCCTTTACTGAGGCTTGTACCTCCCTTAAAGAACATATATTTAGCCGGCGAAAGAGAAAACAGCACTTTCAGGATGGCAGTTACCCACCAGTCTTTTTCAACTGCACCTTCGCTGATATTCTTTTCGGTTGCTATGATGTAAGCCGACTGTTGGCGGTCTGCATCCGAAGCGTCAATCCATCTGCTCATTTCGTTTGATTTTTTCTTTTGTTTCGATTACTATTTTTCTGATCCAGCGTGGAGCATGGGCTATATCCTCAAGCCAAGTGTCGTCCTCTGGATTGTCCTTCAATACTCCATAAGCAATATCAAGAGTTTCATTGTCAATGTTATACTGCTTGATGGATTTTAGTGCAAGCACTAATATAGGCATAATTTTACCCTTATAGGCAAATGTTGACGGCACACTATGTTTAAGCGTCAAAGTCCTTCGGCCAATCTTTATTTTTCGAGGAGTACCTGATGTAAGATATACGGCGTTCATTGGAACCTGTGTTGAAAAGCCGAGATAGTTCTCGGCAGTAGCCCCTGTTGGCAATAGTTGTGCATCATCACGTTTTGCTACGGTTTGCGCAATTTCGCCGATTGTAGGCATCACAGGTCCAAACCTTGACATCTTTGGCTTAACATATATCCCGGTTGCGACTCTGACGAGTTTACCGGCATTACACAGTTCCGATAAAATATTGGAGGCGTAATGGGTATCAATGGGTAAAAAACTATCCGGCAAGAAGATTGTCCCCTTCCTGCTACGATTGACTTTTGATATTATGGCCTGTTTCATTTTTGCGGATTACAGAAGGATAATAAACGCTTTATTGTCCTTTTTAGGTAGCGCAAAGTTAGCGTTTTATTTCCAATTATACAAGCGATTACATCGCAACATTTACAATTTCACATATCGCACTAAGACAAACTGTGATTTCACAATTAAGTTTGGTTTAATTCGGGCTATATATACCCGAGTTAAACCAAACCAATATATATAGAGTGGTTGGTGAAAAGAAAACTTCTTCTTTTGCACAGCTATCATTTCAATCGTGATGCACGGGTGAGGCGGTCTTCTTTGATATAGCGGCTAAGTGATGCTTCCGTGGTGTGACCGGTGGCGGCGCAGATTACATCGCGGTCGTTTCCTCGTAGTCGCATATTGGTAGCGAAAGAACGTCGAGCTGTATGGCAGCTTACCATCTGCCAACGCTGATAAATGTCTTTCTTGCGTCCAGCTCTTCCGTTACCTACATCTGCGGTGTAGGCTTTTGTGACATATCCCGCCAATGTGCTTTCCGGGTTCGCCTCATAAACCGCCTTCATAATATCCTTCAGTGCGTCATTGAACTTCTGATTACTTATTACACGCGGCATTTCTTTACCGTCATTGTAAAGGTCGAGAATCGACTGAGCCTCCGGCAGTATTTTGACGACCGATGTCTTATCAGTCTTGTTAGCCTTGAATTGAAAATAACGCTCACCATCTTCAGTTACTTGAATAGAATTATAGTTGAGCTGTTCGAGGTCTGAATGACGCACACCGGTCCAGCACATCAGCACAAACATATTGCGCACAGTCTGCAGATGTTCAGTCGGCAATTCCTGTTTTGCTATCAATGCGATTTCACTTTCAAGCAGGGCAATACTCTCTGATTCTTCTTTCAGTTTCTCACAGCGTAAAAATTCCTCTGCCATGCATTGTATGCGCATAGGCTGGTCACGGATGACAGTCTTTATAACCTTGATATGGTCACCGATAGTATTCAGTTTCAATCCCTCGCTGTATGCAAATGTAAGATACTCGGAATAGAACGACTTATTGAGTTCATCAAATCGAATATCGGTGATATGCTTCTTCTTCATAAAGTCGCGGATATAGCGGCGGAGATGCTTGTAGTGCTGTATGGTTTTTAGTCCGATTGGTTTGCCATGCCATGTGCGGGCTGGAGCAGCATCAATAAAGACATCAAGAGCCACAATGAAGGATTCTTCACGTTGACGGAGCATTGCTTCAAGTTCTTCTTTTTTGCGCCGCTGTTCAGCCTCACGTTGAGCTCTCTTCCGTTCCTGTGCTTCCTCCTGCGCTTTTTTAAGAGCGACCTGTTCTTGAATCTGCTCGCGCTGAGCAACCGAGACAATTTCTTTCTCCAACTTTTTCTTTGTCGGATTAGGCTGGGATAAAACCAAGTCAATGGTTGCGGTGATTTCATCCAGTTTATCGCAAAGATACTTACCTTCACCGGAGCGAAACTTATTCCACTTTGAAGTAGTGGAAACCGCATCGCTCCATTGCTTGATGTCAACCTCTACAAACGATTTCAAAAGCAGATTTTCCCCGTCGCTTTGGCGACGGGTATATAGAAAAGCATTGCCGGAAGTGGCCTTTGTGCGAAGAAAAAATTTGGTATATGCGTTCTTTGCCATTATAAACTCGTGTGTCTAAGTTTATTATTCAAACGCAAAGGTAATGCGCATTGTTGCTGAGTTGATACTTATTTGATACTTTTCTTTGGCAGTTTATGGCACTTTTTGCGACTTTCTGAAATTGTTAAAATATATAACCGCTTGGTATCTCGGTAATTAGAAAATTGGAGTTTCACGAAATATCATAAAAGTTGCCCTTCCAAGGCAACAAAGTGAAATTGCAGTTAGCTGATTATCAGTTAGCTGCAATTTTCTTTTGCTTAATTTGCACAACATTTGCACAACAGAATCTGAAAATTCCCCTCAAAATTCCTCGTCGTTCACCCCTATTCAACGACAAAAATTGATTTCACAATTTTTAACGCCATATCATTTACGGAACAGTGAACAAAGAGAGGCGGAAGTCAGTTGTAGATGTTGTGGTGACATTTCTCACGACCATAGCTGAGCGGAGGCTCTGCCGTGACGGTTGTGTTTAACCTAAAGCCACATTAAGCTCACAAAGGGCATTTTTAACATTTGACCTCGGATTCGGGGTCGAAATACTATTGCATAGCCCTAAAAGTGTACCTAACTTTGCAGCCGGAAAAGATGCGAAGGCATCGGGCGTGCGGGATATGACCCGACATTACGCCGTAATTCCGACCGCCGTTATTGGCATACCATTCTCGTTGCACCCCGATAACACACCAGTTATACATACACCAATGAAGCGACGAGATAGGAAATCCACACATGCGGATTATGCGAATTTGGAGATACGAAGAAATTTTTGTATCTTTATGTAACGATTGGAGGCAACGCACCTCAGTCAAAGCACGTTCAACATTATTTACCGGGCTTGGAACGATGCTCTTTGACGATGCTGCGCCCGAAAGAGTTGCTTGAACAACTTACATCTCAGGCCGGATGAAAGGCATCTGGGAACACTATGAAAATGTAGCCGTAGGTGGCGGCCGGAACCGCCAGCCCTCAACTATCGCCCTAAGGAAGCGATGCTCAACGGGCTTAAATCCCTCAGTAAGCGGCAACTGAGACACATGACATACCTGTTCTCTGTGCGCGTTGCATGCACAGTAGGATGACTGTTATCAACCGAGACACGCCGGATTTTTTGGATTTAGTGGCGGCGATGGTTCAAGGACTGATTACAGCCGGACTCAAAGTATCTGATGCAGAAATTAGAAAGGATAGCATAGGGAAACGGGTATAAACTACCGAAAACCAACGAAGAAAGTGTGCGCTATGCCCATAGCGGGCAGCACACACACGGTGCATATCCCACTGTCGGGCGGATAGCCCCTGCTGTCGGCCTATATCATCGGCGTCAGCGGACAGGGACAACTGCGCCCATGCCGGACATGACTGTTCGGCAGCAACGACTGTCGGCTCCAGCGAGAAAGAAGCCGACGGCTACTCCTATGTCCTTTTTGGGACCGTCATCGTGCCTCTTTATCCGTCGCCGGAGGTGTGATGATGCCAGACAGTCAGGCGATACAATCTTTCAAATTCATTCCCCCCAGATGAAACTGAACCTTTTTGACCTTCTTCAGGCGTCGATGTCCGACCCTGACTCTCCCAATATTCTCCTCACCGTCCATCTTTCTGACCTCCATCAGCTTGTTGTGGACACAATCGAAGCCACACGTGAGCGCATCCTCCCGTTGTATATGGATGCCGAAAAGGAGCGGCCCCTCACAAGGAAGGAAGTCGCCGAGCAGCTCGGAGTGTGCGAGACCACCGTATTCAACATGGCACGTACCGGCAAACTGCGCTCATTCAAGGCGAACGGCAGTACCCGTTACAGCCAGCGAGACGTCAACGCAATTATTAATGCCAAAGCCACGAAACAATGAGCAAGCCTCGATCACTTGACAATTCTACCAAAGAGGACGAGCCGTTTATTGACCGCCAGCCTGACCAATTGACCAATCAGTCGGCAGGGCAAGCGGAGCCGGAGGTGCCGACAGGGTCTGACAGCGTGATTGCACAGCAATCCTCAACGCAGAATATCAGCGTATTGCCCGTTGATGTCCTGCCTCCGAGATTGCAGGAAATCATAAACGAGGCAAATATCTGCCTCGGATTCCCGAAAGACTATCTCGCAGGGGCAATGCTGACGGCTATGGCCGCAGTTTCGGCAACACCCACACCGCCGAGATAATGCCCGGCTGGAAAGAGTATGCCATTCTTTTCACAGCTCTTGTCGGAAGCCCCGGCACCAACAAGAGTCACCCGCTGAGTTTCGCCGTGCAACCGCTCATCGACTTCGATACTGAACAGGCGGCGATATTCGGCGAGGCGATGAAACGTTACGAGGCGGCGATGGAACTCCCTCCGAAAGATAGAGCCCATGCCGCCTGCATGAACTTCGTCAACGCCCTTGAAAAACTCCCTGAAACAATCCGTCAGCACCGTGAACGTGCCGAGAAAAAACGTGTCGATGTGCCGACACTTGAAGCTATCGTGTCACGCACATGGGGCAAGGAAAACGAACTGAAAGCCCTCAAATCCCAACTCGCCGCTCTCGACTGCAAAATCACCGCCGCCCTTGCTGCCAAGAATGAGGAACAGGACGGCGAAGAAAACAAACAGCAGCCCGACACCCAAAGGGTCGAAGTACGTGATAACCAATCTCAGGCTACCGGCCCGAAGGAGACAATGGTTGCGGAACCTGTTCATATATATACCTCACGTCGTGCTTTCTCCGGATTACGATAGAGAAACTGAACCGGCAGCAGATGAAATAATCAAATGCTGTCGGTTTGTTTTGTGTAAAATCAAAAATGGGCTACAAATTCCATGACTATCTTATTCTGTTCTGAAATTGCCGGAGTTACTCCTTTGTTATAAAAATATTGTTCATAGTTGAGGCGAATATCTGCCTGTAATGATTTCTTTCCCAGACTCAATGTAACACCTCCAGTCAGTCTATGCCTTTCAGGATCATCTACTTTGAGATTGCCGGACTCATCTTTCGTACCTTTGCTGTGATCTGACATATAGTCATACCTTCCGAGGAATGATATGGAAGTCAGACCTTTTTTCATCGGAAGTCGATATGCGGCAAATGCGTCAACCGCATTTACAGGCGTGAAAGAGCCGTGGGCATAGTGTTTGCGGAGATATTCCGCCTCGATGTGCCATCTTCGGTTTTGCCAGTAGACTCCTGCATCGTACATCATCACGTTCACATCCCCGGCATTTGCCTTCTGGCAACTGAGTGTGATATTAAATTGCCGGGCAATCATTGTCTGCGCCTTGAACGAGAAATTATAGTTGTTGGTCCAGAAATGTTTTTGATTTGTCAGTCCTGAGCCGTTGAATATACCTCCTTCAAGCGTAATGGGCATACGGTCGTTGAATGTCCACGATGCTGATGCCCCTACATCGCGCACATTGCCGACCTGCTTTGCTATGAAAGAACGATTGGCGAAATACTGTAGATGAGGTGAACGATGGGCATCAATGGTAAACGGCACTCTCATCTGACCGAAGGTGAACTTTAACACGTCTTTAGGTTGCAGACGTATATATGCGTCAAGCATCTTTATAGTACCCTCGTCCGAAAGGTCTATCTCGGCCTTGTATCTTACAATAGAAATCACCTTGCCTTCCACGCTCAGACGCGCATTGCGTATCTCAAAGCGTCCCTTATCTATTTGAGGCTCATATTCATATTTGGCCCGGATAGTCCCGTGTATTTCAGGGATGAATGGATTTTTATCCTGAGCCACGGCAGACAATGCAAATATAGACAATGCCGTCATAATTAAAATTCGTCTCATGCTGTCATTGGTTTATTGCTTGTTTTAATGTTTTTGATTGCCTGTAGAAAGGAACTGATAAAGGAATGAAGATAATACAAGAGCATCAGATAGGAATATGAGGGGGCTCCTTCATCAAAATCTTCATGGGTCATCCCTTTGGAATGTATGGCGATGCTGTGTTCGATAAAATCTTTCTCCAAGCCCGCATCTCCATTAATCTTCATTGTATCAACATCTGAACTAAGTATGCTGTCAGCTAATTGAGACAGTCGGACAATCCCTCCACGAATTGTTTCAATCTCACATTTGTAAGAGATGGGGATATAGCCATCCGGGGAAGTGACAAGATGACGTGTGGTTTCGGCAATCTTGTCCGTAGCCTCAAGCATATATTCACAATATAGCGCAGTCTTGCCGATAGTATCGTCAGTGTCTGCCGAACTATTCCGGACTTTATCGCTGATTATATCAATGGTCTGCGAACCGATTCGATGATTCTTGCATACCGCAATATTATCATTGTTTGAAAGACATTCCAACGCTTTGTCGATAATCGGACCGCATGACTGCATCGTCATGGTCAAGCAAGACTTTTCAACAGGACGGGCGGGGATAAAACAATACATTTCCTTGACCTTATGTCTGCGGATATGCCGTCGTAACATAATGATGATTCCGGCCAGAGCCATTATCGAGAGAACTGTAACGTACATGATTTATAGTATTTCTTTGATACAAAGTAACCGCATTTTTATTTCACGTTTATATCGGAAATATTAGATAAATATTAAATCTATCAGTCAATTACGACATAAAAAAGATGGGAGATATGCACTCCCATCTCAACCTTTGGTACAATCCTTTTTACTTAGACTTTATACTGTGGGCACCATGATTTTGGCAGGGCGTGTGCGGAAATCCGAGTCACGCAGCTTGGCAAACGCCCGCAGATATTTCCTTATTGACGATACCATTTCCTGCGTTTCCTGAAGCAGATTGACATAGACATACAGAACAGCCATTGCCGATGTGTCTCCGTCGCGGAGCTGGTCATGCACACGATGATATGTGTCGGAAACAGCATCCTTTATCTCGTCGCAGTGTCGGCGGAGGGTGCTTATCGTATCTGTATCCCCGCTCCCCATAAGTTTGACGGTATCATTGAACAGTGTACTTATTTGTGTCCGTATCAACTCGTATTCGGTGGTATATCTGGGTGGCAGAGGAAGGAAATTGTTGTCGACATGCTCTTTGCAGACCTCGTTGATGCGGCGCAGGTTGTAAAGTATGCCCATACAGCAGTTGTTGCTGAGATAGAACCAAGTGCTTTTTTCTATCGCCATCTCGCGTGTCAAATGACGCAGGCACAGAGTTTCCTTACGGCGGGCGTTTTTAAGCGTGGTTTTCTGGCGGGCGAGGCTTGACTCCGTTTTGCTCAGCACCCCGGAACTTTCAGTTATGAAAGCCGATGTTATATCCCGGTATTTTTCCTCGGCATAGATCATGAACTTCTCTTGTTGTTCCGTGATATACATCATAAGCAACGGCCATGTCTGTGTTTTATCCTGAGTGGATATTATAGTCTGGAACAGTGCATCACCGTTATCTTCTTGTGTCTTCTTTCTGAACCTCCGGTTGCTGTTGATGATTATGAATATCGTCAAAGCCGCCAACAGAAGCATCACCCACTGGCCACCATAGTGCATTGCTGCAACAATCAGTCCTGCGCCGATAAACGCCGCACCCGCAGTAAGAAACCAACCGCCGATTACGGAAATCACGCCGGTGATGCGGAACACAGCACTTTCACGCCCCCATGCCCTGTCGGCAAGAGAAGTACCCATAGCGACCATAAATGTTACGAAAGTGGTTGACAGGGGCAGTTTCAGCGAGGTGCCGAGGGCAATGAGTGCTCCGGCAAGCACCAGATTGACAGAGCCGCGTATGAGGTCGAAAGCCGCACCTTGAGCCATAATGGTCTCATCCACATTAAAACGACGGTTGAACCAACGGCGTACTTTCGCGGGTGTGACACGCCTTAACCAAGAAAGGAATGATAAGGTCCATCTTACCAGCCGCCGGGCAATGCGGGAAGAACCAAACATCTCATCGCCACCCTGCTGGCTTCCGAGACCGATTTCAGTCTTGGTCACATTCCGGGCTTTTTTTGACGTTGCAAGTGACACCACCATTATGACTCCGGCACCGATGAGGAAATATATCGGTGTATTTGCCGGGCCGTTAAGTGAATCCATAAGGAAACCTTTGGAGTCCCCTCCGCCGTTAGCCATAAAATCCTGATATGAAGCTAGACCGCTCAAGGGAACACCTATGAAGTTCACAAGGTCATTACCTGCAAATGCCACGGCAAGCGAGAATGTACCCATCAGCACAATTACTTTCAGCACATTAACTTTGCAGACATGGAGCAGTTGCATCAGCACTGTAAAAACTGCGAAACAGGACAGTATGATCAGCGCAGTATTGTTTTTTATCCACGCTTTCAGTTCAGGGGTCATGAAAGAAAGATCTTTAGCCCCCTTGATCAGAAGGAAGTAGACAATAGCTGTCGCGCAGATGCCACCGAATATTCCTATCTTCCATTTCAGGTTGCTACGGTAATTGAACGAGAACACCATGCGGGATATGAACTGCACAACCGTTCCGAAGAAAAATGCTATCGCCACCGACAGGAATATTCCGAGAATCACTGACAGGGCTTTCTCCGTGTTAAGCAAGTCATCGAAACCGAGACCGATGCCTCCTGCCATTTTAATCAATGCAACGACAAAGGTGGCACCCAGCAGCTCGAAAACCATTGACACGGTTGTAGAGGTAGGCATACCCAGCGAGTTGAACACGTCGAGAAGGATGATGTCCGTGACCATTACCGCCATGAAGATGCAGATAAGGTCATAAAATGAAAAATGCTCGGGACGGAAAATTCCGTGCCGGGCAATCTCCATCATTCCGTTGCTCATTGCCGCACCGATGAACACACCGATGGAAGCGACAATCAGGACTCTTTTGAATGATGCCGCCTTAGACCCGATAGCCGAGTTCAGGAAGTTGACAGCATCGTTACTCACACCCACTGACAAGTCGAACACAGCCAGCAGGAAAAGAAAAATTACTACGCAAAGAAACAGTATTTCCATTGTTATCTCAATTACTTATTCTGCCGCAAAGTAACTAAGAAAACATTTCATGATTATTTCAAAATCCTTAACTATTTATTAAAACTGCCGGACTGACAGAGTGTTTAATTGCGGTCAAACCTTATATAGCTCTGTTCGATGGGTTTATACGTCGGGTCATCCCACAGACGGCTTGAAATCATCAGGTCCGCACTTATTCGGTTGCAGGCAATCGGCACGTTGTGGAGACGACATTGACGCAAAAGCATCTGAATGTCCGCCTCGTGGGGCTGCGCATTGAGGTCGTCTATCAGGAATATGGCAAGATCAATTTCGTTTCTTACCACCATTGCCGCTATTTCGGCATCACCGCCCATCGGTCCGGAGTTCATACATTCGATTTGGGCATCTATTCCTGCTTCTGAGAAAGCATTCTTTATAAGCCCTCCAGTCGTGCCGGTACATACCAGCTCATGCTGTGAAAGGTATTGGGCGTTGAATTTTACCCAATCGACCATATCGGCTTTGCGTTGGTCGTGAGCTACAAGCGCGATTTTTAGTTTTGTCTTCATTTTGAGTTTCTTGAAAATGTTATTTTGAACAATAATCCGCCTGAGCATTGAGTTTCGGCGGAGATTTCACCGCCATGAAGAATCACGGCGTTTTTCACTATCGAAAGCCCGAGTCCGGTGCCACCGGCCGCTCGTGACCGTCCCTTGTCAATGCGATAGAACCTTTCAAACAGTCTTGGCAGGTGTTCGGGAGGAACGCCGCATCCGTTGTCGGACAATGCAATTACAACTTTATCGTTGTCGATACTGATTAATTCTATTTTTATTCTGGTTCCTCCACTATAAACAATCGCATTGTCTATAAGGTTGTTGAAAACGGCCTCAAGCAGAGAAGCATTACCGGCCATGATTACGTTATGAGAAACAAAATTCTCAATCCTTATGCCCTTTGTGGCGGCGATTATCTGTCGGTCCTCAACCACGTCATTTATTATATCCGTGAGATTAACCTGTTCTTTCAATATAGAGGCGCTTCCGTCGTCCATGCGTGTCAGGAGCGAGACATCGGTCAGAAGCCTTTGGAGCCTTTCTGTGTTTGTAAGACAACGTTGCAGGAACAATATCTGCTTTTCATCGCTCATATTCCTGTGTGCCAGCATCGTCTCCACACTAACCCTGATTGATGCGACCGGGGTTTTCAGTTCGTGGTTTATGTTATTCGTGAGTTGCTTTTTGATGCGTTCCTTTTCAAGCTGTTCATGGAGGGCTGCGCGATGTTCGCTGTCCCTGTCAGCGACAGCCTGTTGCAAACGGGCATAAAGGCGGACAATGTGGTTTGAAATCTCGCCAAGCTCGTCATGGGGGAACGGTTCGGTGTCGGAAATCTGGGCACCGTTTTCTACGTTTTCCGCAAATCTATTCAGCCTGATTATGTGGAGGCCGACCCTTCGGGTTGCGAAATAGCCAAGTACGCACATCACCATTGTGATAATCCCCATAATCCACAGAAAGCCATAGTCGGCCTGCAACAGTCCTCTGAATGAAACCGAATATGGCACCGCAGTACGGACAATATTCCCGTCATCGCTCTTTTTCGCCGAGTAAAAATAGTAGTTGCCCGTACTCTCGCTGTGCCGTCTTACAGCGTAGCCCGCCCCATGCCGTACGGCATCCCGTATTTCCTGACGGTCAAGGTGGTTGGTTTTAGGCAGGGAATCAAGTGTGTTGTCATATATTATATGTCCTTTGTCGGAAATTACGCTGACACGGATATCGTCAAACGGTTTGAAATCGTCGAGTCTGATATCCGGCACATCGTGTCCCTCACCAAGTTCGGTAAGGATATATGTGTTGATAAGCTGTAGTTGCTTATCAATCTCCTCCGCCTTGAATTCCTTTTCCCTGTGATACTGAAACACGACAAAGCAACCGACCATCAGCAAGGAATATCCAAGAAGCCACACGAACAGCCGCTGCGGATAGGAGAGCTTATTCAATAAACCCATAACCGTAGCCCGAGCGAGTTACAATATTCTTGCCGTAGATGCCGATTTTCTGGCGTATACGGGTTATGTTCACATCTACAACCCTGTCAAGCACCACAACCTCGTCGGGCCATATCTCGTTGAGCAAATCCGCGCGGGTGAAAACCTGCCCCCGGTTGGAGATTAGTTTGAGCAGTATCTCAAACTCCTTTTTGGGCATTTTCACCTCCGTCCCGTCAACCGTGCAGGTCCTGTTTTTTGCAGACAGAACCAGCCCCTTGTATGAAACAAGGTCAGAATCAGTCTTGGCAAGTGCGACAGAAGCCGCCGTACGGCGAAGCACAGTCCTTATTCGGGCAAGCACAGCATTAAGAGAATATGGCTTCATGATATAGTCATCAGCCCCGAGATCGAGTCCCGAAATCATATCCTCCTCCGTGTCTTTTGCTGTGCAGAATATGATGGGAACGGAGGCCGTTGCCGGATTCGACTTCATTATGCGTGCCAGTTGAGTCCCGGATATTTCCCCCATCATAATATCGAGGAGTATCAAGTCATAGGCGGCAAGGTTGAGGGCAAGAGCCTCCTCCGCACTATACGCCATGTCGACCTGATAGCCTTCCGCTTCAAGATTGAATCCGAGGCCGTCACACAGGGCTTCCTCATCATCGACAACAAGTATCTTCTTTTTTGTTTCCATGCCGCAAAATTACTAATAATCGGTTAAATACTATCCTAATGCTCAAAAGTTTAATAAAAGTTTAATGACACAATCTATTTCATAAAATCTAAACAAATCTGATAAACCCATGAAATATTAGTTGGCGAATTTTGCAGCGTGAATCAGAAACAAAACAACAATCACAATGAAAAAAGTAATGTCAACTTTTTGGGTCGCACTTGCTTCAAGTCTGACCATTATGGCGGCTGACAGTCCGAAATACGGACAACTTAAAGGCCGCATCCTTGACAATGAGAAGAACCCGCTGCCGGGGGCGGTGGTTATCATCGACGGCAACAAGCTGTCGGCGGTTACAGATCTCGACGGCTTTTTCTCGTTTGCCAACCTTTCATCCGGGAATCATAATCTGAAAGTAACTTATATCGGTTTTCTTCCGGTCAGTAAAACAATCGTGGTTTCGGAAAAATCGACGGTTGACGACATTGTAATGTCGGATACATCACGGGAACTGAATGAAGTTGTAGTGACCGGCGTTTTCTCCGGGCAGCAGAGAGCCATAAATGCCCAGAAGAATAATATCAATATAACCAATGTGGTGTCTGCCGACCAGATTGGCAAATTCCCCGACTCGAATATCGGAGACGCTCTGAAACGTATAAGCGGTATCAATGTGCAGTATGATCAGGGCGAGGCCCGCTTCGGTCAGGTACGCGGCACTCCGGCTGAGTTCAGTTCAGTGACAATCAACGGGTCAAGACTGCCATCGGCCGAGGGAGACATTCGCAATGTTCAGCTTGACCTTATACCGTCCGATATGATTCAGACAATAGAGGTCAGCAAGACACTTATGCCAGATCAGGACGGCGATGCTATCGGCGGTTCTATCAACCTCGTTACGAAAAATTCGCCACACAGATTTACTGTCGGAGCCGTAGCGGGAACAGGCTACAACTGGATAAGCCGTAAGGCGCAGATAAATTTCGGGCTCACTCTCGGTAACCGTTTCTTCAATGACCGCTTCGGAGTGATGCTTGCGGCCTCCTATAATAATGCGCCAGCCGGATCATATAATACAGAATTTATATTGGAAAAGGATGACGACGGCAAAATCTATGTCAACGACTATCAGATAAGGCAGTATTATGTCACACGAGAGCGACAGAGCTACTCATTGTCGCTCGACTGGAAGTTCAATGACTTCAACAAGGTCTGGTTCAAGGGTATTTTCAACAACCGCAATGATTGGGAAAACCGTTACAGGACAACACTCAAAGACATTACGTCCGAAGGGAAAGCCGATGTGCGTGTCCAGACAAAAGGAGGTTCGGGTGACGAACGAAACGCCCGTCTTGAACGCCAACGGACAATGGATTTCACTTTGGGAGGTGAAAACCGTTTAGGTATCCTTGGCATGGACTGGAAACTGGGATATGCACGGGCTACGGAGAAACGCCCGAATGAGAGATACATCGACTACCGTCTCAAATCGCAGAGGTTCAGTTTCGACTTGAGTAATCCGAGAGAGCCATTTGCCACTCCCGACGAAGGATATACAATGACCTTGAATGATGACTTTTCGCTCAAAGAGCTTACACAGCAGCAGGAGGATATTGTGGAGCAGGACTTCAAGGCGGCACTGGATTTCAAGGCCCGACTTAGCGAACGCTCAAAAATCAAGTTTGGATGCAAGTTCGTGAACAAGACAAAAGATAAGGAGATAGACTATTACGAATACACTCCGCTTGACAAAAAGGCATTTAACGCAGATGCGCTTGCACATACCACAGACCAAAGCACCGACAGATTTATGCCTTCCTCAAAATATCAGACCGGCACATTCGTTGACAAGAAATTTCTTGGCTCCCTCAATCTTGACGATCCCAATTTGTTTGAGCGAGAGCAAATTGCAGAGGAACTTGCGGGCAATTTCCATGCGAGGGAGAATGTGGCATCATGTTATGTGCGTATTGATTCCAGACTTTCCGACCACCTTAACTTTATGGGCGGTCTGCGTGTCGAGAACACATCACTGCGTTACATAGGCAGAAATTACGATGATGAATCCAACAGCGTCTCCAAGACCGAGCCTGAGACTTCAAATTATATAAATTTCCTCCCCTCATTATTATTGAAATGGGACATCAACAAGGATTTCATGCTGCGTGCCGGTTATAACCAGTCCATATCCCGGCCAAAATATTCCGCACTCGTTCCCGGCATGAATATCAAACGTGGCGACAATGAGATAAGGATCGGGAATCCCGGTCTGAGAGCAACGACATCTCACAATATCGACCTCAACGCTGAATATTACTGGAAATCAATCGGACTTGTGTCCACCGGAATTTTCTATAAAAGAATAGAAGGATTCATCGTTGATGAGGTAGCTTATAACAAAGAATATCAGGGTAATGTCTGGACTAAGTTCACACAACCTAAAAACGGTGGCAACGCTAATCTTTTCGGAGTGGAAATGGCATGGCAGCGTGATTTCAGTTTTATAACACCGGCGATGAAGTGTCTCGGACTTTACGCTACATACACCTATACCCACTCACGCATTACCGACTTCAACTTCGAGGGTCGTGAAAACGAGAAAGGTCTTAGCTTGCCCGGTTCTCCCGAGCATACAGCCAATCTATCGCTATATTTCGATAAGTGCGGTTTCTCCGCAAGAGCCTCATTCAACTATGCCTCGGCATTTATCGACGAAATGGGCGCAAGTTCGTTCTACGACCGATACTATGATGCCGTGAAATATCTGGACCTGAACGTCAGCTACACATTCGGGCGCAAAACAAAAATAACCGTATATGCCGACTGCAACAACCTTCTCAACCAGCCTCTGCGCTATTACCAAGGCAGCAAGGACTACACGATGCAGCAGGAATATTACGGAGTGAAACTCAACGGAGGTGTAAAAGTAACATTCTAAATATACAAAACAATGATTCGTAAATTACTTATCGCGGCTTTGGCTCTCATCCCCTCTTTTGGAGCCATTGCCCAGACTGAAATCGCCAAAGGCGATGTGAACCTGATGGTAGTGTCAGACCTCGGACGCAACGGCCACTATGACCAGAAACCTGTGGCCGCGACAATGGGCAGGATTGCGGAACAAATAGGACCCGATGCCATTCTTGCCCTTGGCGACACACATCACTACGGCGGAGTGGAAAGTGTGACAGACCCCTTGTGGATGACCAACTATGAGCTTATCTACGACCACCCGGAGCTTATGGTGAACTGGTATCCCGTCTGCGGCAACCATGAATATCGCGGCAACACCCAAGCGGTTATCGACTATTCCGGCATATCCCGCCGTTGGGAGATGCCGGCAAGATATTACACCAAGACCTTTGAAGATGACGGGACAACTGTCAAGGTGGTATTTCTCGACACTACTCCTTTGATTGACAAATACAGGAAAAAGACCGACACATATCCCGATGCTGTGAATCAGGATACCGAAGCCCAGTTGCAATGGCTCGAAAAGACTTTGACAGAGGCGACGGAAGACTGGATCGTTGTGGTCGGTCATCATCCCATCTATGCCTATACCGACAAGTCGGAATCTGAGCGAACAGATATGCAGAAGAAAGTTGACACAATTCTGAGGAAGCACAATGTGGACATGTATATCTGCGGCCATAT
>ULVX01028147.1_pt1 | contig 16984 bp, 18 predicted proteins | sample 1959811 | NCBI WGS metagenome assembly ULVX01 (sample SAMEA4835797, study PRJEB28245) | human gut metagenome | biome: gut microbiome; material: fecal sample | place: Denmark | collected 2008
ATATTCATAGAAAAAACATCCTGCGTCATATATTGGAAAAGAAAAAACGACTGTGACAGCCGGGTACCGGAACGTGCGGCGAAAGGCTGTCTGAAACGGAAATCAGGATGGAACGATTCAATGACGCGGTGCGGACAGTCTGCGACCTTTTGTGGAATTTTCCAATGCTGGTGCTGCTTGCCGGGACACATTTGTATTTTACAATTCGACTGGGCTTTATTCAAAGGAAGCTGCCGGATGGACTGCGCCGAAGCCTGTCCTCTGCCGGATCAGGAGGGCTGTCACCCTATGAAGCACTGTCAACCGCCCTGGCGGCGACAATCGGAACCGGAAATATCATCGGAATTTCGAGTGCAATTGCGATCGGAGGACCCGGGGCGGTTTTCTGGTGCTGGATCAGCGGCTTTTTCGGGATGGCGACCTGCTATGCGGAAAGCGTGCTGTCCGCAGCGTGCCGGAAAAAGCGGGCAGACGGAAGCTTTTATGGCGGACCGATGTATGTGATGGAGCAGCTGTTGCACAATCGGCTGCTGGCGGTTCTTTTTTCCGTCTTTACCGTGCTGGCGGCGCTGTGCGTCGGAAGCGGTGTGCAGGCGCATTCCCTGACAGCGGTAATTTCTCGCAGGCTTCCGGTGTCTGTACACTGGATCGGTATCGCAGCGGCGCTTTTGGCGGGCAGCATCCTGATCGGAGGAGCGAAAAAAACGGCGAAGGTTTGTACCTGCCTGGTTCCGGTGATGAGCGTGCTGTACCTGGGCAGCTGTCTGTTTTTACTGGTAAAAAATGCAGCATGGATTCCGGCGGCGCTTCAGGCGATTTTTGTGTCTGCTTTTTCGAAAAAAGCGGTGATCGGAGGCATTGCAGGGACTGCAGTGAAAATGGCGGTTCGCACCGGAATGGCGAAGGGACTTTTTACAAACGAGGCTGGAATGGGCTCGATGCCGATGACAGCGGCAGCGGCGGAAGGGCTATCTACACGGGATCAGGGGCTGGTTTCGATGACGGGAGTGTTCTGGGATACGCTGGTGATGTGCGCGGTGACGGCGCTTGCAATTTTGAGCGATATGGTAAAAAATGCCGCTCCTTACAGGGCGGCTGCTGTAGATGAATATTGTTTTGTTGCATTTTCGAACCTGCCGGTTGCGGGAGAGGATCTTTTGTCGCTCTGCCTGGTGCTGTTTGCATTTGCGACGATTATCGGCTGGAGCTTTTATGGGGAATGTGCGGCGCGGTATTTGTGGGGCGAGAGAGGTGTAACGGTATTTCAGGTGATTTACATGGTGTTTGTATATCTCGGATCCGTCTGCTCGCTGGAGCTGGTCTGGAACCTGTCGGACCTATGCAATGCCTGCATGGCGGTTCCAAACCTTTGGTGTCTGTGGAAATTGAAAGAGCTGATTGTGGAAAAGACCCGGAACTGATCAGAGGTTCGGGTTCTTTTTATGGATTTTGGTGCTGGTAAAGCCGGAGCCTTTGACCTCGTTTGCATCACTGATGATCAAAAAGGCATGGGGGTCGATTTCCATGACAATCTGATTCAGGGAAGCCATTTCGCGGCGGGAAACGACGGTCATCAGGACGGGCTGATCGGTCTGCAGATAGCCGGTCGTCGCATTTAAAAGGGTACAGCCGCGGTCAAGACGGGTAAAAATTGCCTGCCGGATTTCTTCATAATGACTGCTGACGATGTCGGCGCGCGCCTGATGGGTGCCGATGACTAAAACCTTGTCCAGCACAAAGGTATAGATCATGACGAGCAAAATGCCGTAAAGACTTTCTTCAATGTCGGAAAAGAACATCTGCAGAATCAGGATGGAAAAATCAAACACATAGAGCGTTGCGGAAACAGGGAGATGGAATAGTTTTTTTAAAATCAGGGGCGGGATGTCCATACCGCCGGTGGATGCGCCTGCACGGATGACAATGCCAATGCCGGCACCGATCATCATTCCGCCGAGGATCGTGCAGAGCATTGCGTCCTTAGTCAGGGAGGACAGCGCCGGGAACTGCTGCCAGAATGCGAGCAAGATTGGGTAAAAGAACGTGGACAAAAGCGTAGTCGCGGCAAACTTCCAGCCGAGCACGAAAAGACCGAGCAAAAAGGTCAGGACATTGAAGCACAGTACGAACGCTGTGATCGGCGTGTGGAACCAGTGCGCAGATGCGAGGGCCAGACCGGTTGTGCCGCCGGTGATGATGCCGGATGGCAGGATAAAGGCGATGACTGCAAGGGAATACAGGGCGTTTCCAAACAGAATCAGGAAAATCCGGAACAGATTTTTTAACGTATGGTGCAGCTTGGGTGACATGGCAGTTTCCTTCTTTCATTGTGATAATACAGTAAAGCGTCAAAAAAAGCGGGATATGTGAACCCCACACATCCCACTTCCGAAAATTCTTTTTGTATTATAGCGTTCGAATGCAAAAAAGTAAACAGATTATGACTTTGTTATGGAAAAAAGTACAATTTGTGGATATACTGATATCAGGGTCAAAAGGTCGGAAATCCGACGCAAGTGTGCTTGCAGGAGGTTTTTCGAACTGTTGACTCTGGTACCATAAACAGAATAGAATAAAGATTGAAAAATAGTAACTGTTCCGTAGGTCTGCGCATTTACTGCGCTGACCGTAAGAAAACTTAGGCTGGAAGGCAAAAATCCTATCGGCACAGCCGATTTGGAATGGATTTTTGCGCGTAACTGTGAGGGGACTGAACAGTTACGAAAAATAGAATTTTTCAATCGCGAGATTTGTGTCTGTGCGCACTTGACACAAACTCGGCATGTACAAAAAAATGTGCGCAGAAATGAGAGGAAAATATGGCTAAAAATATTACCGTGGATAATTTTGAAAAAGAGGTACTGCAGGCGGCAGGCCCCGTTTTGGTAGACTTCTGGGCAACCTGGTGCGGACCCTGCCGGATGCAGGGACCTGCAGTGGAAAAGCTGGCAGAGGAAGGCTATAACGTCGGCAAAATCAATGTGGACGACGAGGGTGAGCTTGCAGAGCGCTATCATGTGATGAACATTCCGACTCTGATTATTTTCAAAAACGGCGAAGAAAAAGAGCGCATGGTCGGCGTACAGAGCAAAGATCTGCTGGAAAGCAAATTAAAGGCGCTGGCATAAGGCGTTGTGACAAAGCATTTGTTACAGGAAATGGCTTGCTTTCAGCCGCTGTCATAGTACAATGATATGGTATCACGCAAAGCGGCAGGATATGCCGCATAGATACAAAGGGGAAAGAGGAAAATAACATGGAACTGGGAATTAACACAGATTTTGCAAACGAGCCGTGGGAACTGGAAGAAATCAAAAACAAGCTCCGCGAGATCGCAGAGGCTGGCTTTACGCACATTCACTGGTGCTTTGACTGGGATGGGGATTATCTGTACGCCCGCAGCGAAATGGAGCAGATCCGCAGCTGGATGGACGAGCTTGGATTGAAAGAAAAAGGACTGCATGCTTCGAAGGGCAGCCGCCGATTTGTAGAAAGATATGCAGAGGCACCTCATGGCAGAAAAGACTACCTGTCTGAGCTGGAGCCGAACCGTATCGCGGGCGTCGAGCTGGTTAAAAATCGTGTGGAGCTGGTTCATGTGCTGGGAGGCAAGGAGATCGTGCTGCATATGTATCTGCCGACCAAGAGCTTTGAGGAAAAGCCGGAAATCAAAGAGCTTTTCTATCAGCAGGCATGCAAGTCTCTGGATGAGCTGCAGCCCTATTGTAAGGAGCTTGGGGTGAAGATCTGTCTGGAGAACCTGTTTGAAGCTTCTGCAAAAGACCAGATCGAGCAGTTTGATTATCTGTTTGGACGTTATCCCGCAGATTTTCTGGGACTGTGCATCGATACCGGACATGCAAACCTTGTCGGCGGTAACGAGTTCATCAAGCTGCTGGCAACCCGCTATGCAGACCGTTTCTTCTGCCAGCACCTACATGACAACAGGGGCTGGGGAAAAGAAGATGGCTGCGGAGACGCACACCGTCTGCCGGGGGAATGCAGCATTGACTGGAAAGAAACCATGAAGCTTGTCCGGGCATCCGCTTACGAGCAGCCTTTCGTGATGGAAGTTTCCAAGCCGGAAGGGGAAGACTGCGTACATTACTTAAAGCGCGCCTATGAAGCAGGCGTTTGGATGGCAAATTTATAGAATTGATAAAGATTGTCCGGAAAGGGGGATCTGTATGCACTATGCGGAAGAAGAAATGCAGTATCATCTGCAGATTCATAACGGGCAGGTTGGAAAATATGTCATTTTGCCGGGAGACCCTAAACGGTGTGAAAAAATCGCCGCATATTTTGAACATCCGGTTTTGATTGCGGACAGCCGGGAATTTGTGACGTATACCGGAACGCTGGAGGGTGAGACAGTTTCTGTGACCTCGACAGGCATCGGCGGTCCCTCTGCGGCGATTGCGATGGAAGAGCTGTTCAAAGCGGGCGCGCATACGTTTATCCGCGTCGGAACCTGCGGCGGCATTGACACAGAGGTACAAAGCGGCGATCTGGTCATTGCAACCGGTGCGGTACGGGCTGAGGGGACGAGCCGGGAATATGCTCCGATCGAATATCCGGCAGTCGCAAACCTGGATGTGATCTGCGCACTGCGAGAGGCAGCCCGGGATCAGGCAATCCGATTCCATACGGGCGTTGTGCAGAGCAAGGACTCCTTTTACGGACAGCACGAGCCGCAGGTCATGCCGGTGGATTACATGCTGCAGCAGCATTGGGGCGCGTGGAAAAAGATGGGATGCCTTGCATCGGAAATGGAATCCGCGGCGCTGTTTATCGTGGCGCAGTATCTTCGGGTGCGCTGCGGCGCGGTATTTCTGACGATGGCGAACCAGGAGCGGGAAGTGCTCGGACTTTCTAACCCGGTCGTCCACGACACGGACATGGCGGTGCGCGTCGGCGTGGAGGCACTGAAAAAGCTGATCGCACAGGATCGCATGACGAAGCTGTGAGCCTGGAATCTTTCTGTGGAGCTGCCAGTCTGGCGATCCGCGCAATCAGGGATGGATGTTGTCCTGCACAGAGCATTTTCCTTGTCACCATAACAAAAAGAGCAGTTCCCGTGACGGTGGGAACTGCTCTTTTTCATACAGAATTTTTTAATTCTGTTTCATTCGTTTCAAAAATTAAGCGATTTCGTTTACTGCTTTAGCCAGACGGGAAACCTTTCTGGAAGCGGTGTTTTTATGATATACGCCCTTGGAAGCAGCCTTGTCGATAACTGTGGTTGCGTTCAGCAGTGCAGCCTTTGCAGCTTCCTTGTCCTGTGCTTCGATTGCAACACGAACCTTCTTAACAGCGGTCTTAACAGAAGATTTGATTGCTTTGTTTCTTTCAGCTTTGGTCTGGTTTACTAAAATTCTCTTCTTTGCAGATTTAATATTTGCCACGATGATACCTCCAATGAATTAACCCAAAAATGTGTGCTGTATCGTATTACATTAAAGCCGGACACGGACGTTCTAATGCAAACATACATATGTATTCTATTGGATGAAAAGAATTCTGTCAATAGATATTTTCTGGATTTTTGGAAAAAATGGGAATATAGTTCTTACAGTTCACTCGTACCGTTTGTAAGCAGATTTCATGCTCGCATGAAAATCTGCTTACAAAAAGGTACGAAGGGAGCGCCACTTTATGAGCAAAAATGAGCTGCGAAGCAGCGGAGAGCGTCGAAGCGCGGTTCATGACAATAGAATGTTCGCGAAGCGTGCATTCTATTGTATTGCGAATGGCGCGAGTGAACTGTAAGAAACACAATCTTAGAAGGAGGGAATGCGAATGAGCGTTTTTGTCGTTCGGACAGATCTTGCACTGGAAGAGGGGGAACGGATTCGGGAGTCCGGCGTTGAGATTCACGGGGTAATTCTGGAAGAAGAAACCAGACCGGAAACGGGAATTTTGGTGACGCGGGTAAAAATAGAGACGAAAAATGGCGCAAAAATTATGGGGAAACCGATCGGAACATACGTTACACTGGAAGCCGGACAGCTTGGAAACGACGAGGAGGAGTATCAGCAGGAGGTGGCGAAGGAACTTTCGATGCAGCTGCAGAAACTGATTCCTGATCTGGAGACTGAAAAATCCGTGCTGGTCGTGGGGCTTGGAAACCGGCAGGTGACGGCGGATGCGCTGGGACCGCGGGTGGCGGACAGACTGTTTATTAACCGGCACATCATTCTCGAGTTTGGCGCTGCAGCGTATAACCGGAAAAAAATGAACCGCGTCAGCTGTCTTGTCCCCGGAGTAATGGCGCAGACAGGCATGGAGAGTGCGGAAATCGTGCGGGGCGTTGTGAAGGAGACAAAGCCGGATCTGGTGCTGGTTGTCGATGCGCTTGCGGCGCGTAGTACAAAGCGGTTAAACCGGACGTTCCAGATCAGTGACGCAGGAATCTATCCGGGTTCAGGGGTCGGCAACCACAGAAATGCGCTGACCGGGGAATCTCTGGGAGTGCCGGTGCTTGCGATTGGTGTGCCGACGGTAGTGGATGCTGCGACAATCGTCGGAGACGCGCTGCGGGAGATGGAACAGGAAAACGATTCTGCGTTGCTTCAAAATCGCGAGCATCCGCAGGCACTGTCCGGTCTGAACAATATGTATGTGACCGGAAAGGACATCGATGAGACAATTTTGTATCTGAGCGAAATCGTGTCGGATGGAATCAACCGGGCGCTGAACCCGGAAGGGTGACTGCGAATCAACCGGCATTGAATCCGGAAGGGTGATTACGAACCAGTCAGGTGCTGGGTTAGGAAAAGTGATGGCGAACCAATCAGGTGCTGAGCCAGGAAAAGTGATTCCAGCCTTCCTGTGCGCATATATTGCAGCATGGGGAAAAAAGACAGACCGAAAAAAAACAGATATCGGGCAGTGATTGCCATTGTGATAGCGGGAATTGTTTTTCTTACGTTTCCGCGCGCAGAGGAACGAAATTTCAGGGAGCTTTTGATGGAGGATACAGAGATGAGGCTTTTAAATGCCCTCTGTCCGGTGATCGCAGCGGCAGGGGACAACGGCAGGATCTCTGTGTCCGGATGGATTTTTCCGTTTCTTGGTTATCAGAGCAAAACAAAAACTGCGCAGCTGGCGCAGGAAAATTCTGATATGGTGGAAAAGATTCTGCTGGCGGAAGGGAGGGACGAATACACCGGGATGAGCGGTGACGATACAGAAAAAAATGCGCCGACGGATGGCAGGAACCTATCGCTTGAAGAGCTTGCGCGGTTGGAAAATGAGCAGGCGGGCGGACGAAAAAGCGGACAAAACGGCGTGGCGGACGGCAGCGAAACCGACGAAAGCAGTGCTGCATCCGACCGCGAAGGGCAAAGCAACGGCGGGATCGAAACCAGACCTGGCGATAGTCAAAACGAAACCGGCGACACAGCAAATAGCTCCGGCATCGGCGATTTTACAGCCTCTCTTCCGGAGAAGCAGCGTACCTACAACTGGTCGGAGCTTACGAGTTATGATGCGCTGGTGCGGGAATTTTATGCGATCGATCCGGCAACCGCGGCGGACGAGACGCAGCTGAATCAAAAGGCGCTGCTTGGCAGGGTGCTTTCCGTACAGAAGCGGACGGATGACCAGCCGCAGATTTTGATTTATCATACCCATTCGCAGGAAACCTTTGCCAATTCAATTCCGGGAAACGCGCAGACCGGAATTATGGGCGTCGGGGAGGTGCTGGCGGAAATTCTTCGCAAACAGTATGGCTATAACGTGATGCATCATATGGGACAGTATGACGTGGAAAAAAGGGATTATGCCTATTCCAATTCCCTTCCGGCGTTGGAAGCGATTTTGAAGGAAAACCCGTCGATTGAGGTGGTGATCGACCTGCACCGGGACGAAGTGGCAGAAGGAACACGGCTCGTGACGGAGATCGGCGGTAAAAAAATGGCGCGCTTCATGTTTTTCAACGGACTGTCCAGAACGAGGCGGCTCGGGGACATCGATTCGCTTCCAAATGAAAATATTGCGGATAATCTCGCATTTTCGTTCCAGATGCAGGTGCTGTGCAACGAGTATTACCCGGGGCTGACCCGCAGGATTTACTTGAAAGGCTACCGTTACAATATGCACTTAAAGCAGAGGTATCTGCTGATTGAAATGGGGGCGCAGACCAACACCTATGAGGAGTGTATGAATTCCTGTGTTCCACTGGCGCAGATGCTGGATCTGGAATTGTCGGGAAAAACAGATTTTACGCTTGATCCGGAGAAAGGATGAGAGTAAAATGAGAACAATAGTCTCCCGTTTTGCAATGTCCGGCGGATGGGCGCAGAACGGCATTGGTGTTTTCATTCTGATGATATACTGAGGGGATACCATCGACAAAAATACGACAGATAAGGGGTATTAGATGAGAGAGAAAAGAATCAGATGGAACGTATTTGCACAGGCAGTCTATACCATTGCGCTGCCGATCGCGTTTCAGAATTTATTGTCCACGACGGCGAGCATGGTGGATACGATCATGATCGGAAGCATGGGAGAGCTATCGGTCGCGGCGGTCGGCATCTGCTCGCAGATTTCGTCGCTGTTTTTCTCCTGCTATTTCGGATTTGCAGGAGGCGCGCTTTTGTTCTTTTCCCAGTATTGGGGTGCCAAAAGTGAAAAGGGTATCAACAAAACCTTTGGGCTTTCCATGAGCTTTATGCTGCTTGTCGGTCTTTTGTTCGGAGCAGTAGCGGTGACAAAGCCGGAATTTTTGCTTGGGATTTATACAGATAAGAAAAATATTATAGAGGTGGCGATTCCCTATATCCGGATCGTTGGCTTTGCTTATCCGCTGCAGGTACTGGCGGTGATCATCAGCTTTCTGATGCGGGCGACGGAGCGCGTCAAGATTCCCCTCGTTTCTTCCGCAGTTGCGCTGGTAGTCAATTTTGTCCTGAACTGGATCCTGATCTACGGACGGTTCGGCATGCCGCAAATGGGAGCGGCAGGCGCTGCGGTAGGCACGCTGGTTTCCGGTATTGTCAATCTGATCATCCTGACAGTGTTTTTGCTGAAAGATAAAAAGACGGTTACCCTGCATGTACAGGAAATGTTCCACTGGGGAGAAGGATTTGCCGGAACCTATCTGTCCAAATGTTTTCCGATTCTGTGCAATGAGCTGTTTTACGGCATCGGTCAGATGCTGATCAATATCGTGATCGGAAGACAGTCGGAGAGTGCGATCGCCGCAATGGCAGCGTTCCGTGTTCTGGAGGGCTTTGTTTATGCCTTCTTCGGAGGATTGGCGGATGCCAGCAGCGTTGTGGTCGGCAAGGAGATCGGTGCAGGACGGCATATGAAGGGCTATCAGTATGTGAAAGGCTTCACAATCCTCTGCCCGGCGATCACATTTGGTATCTGTCTGGTTGGTGTGATCTTCAACCGCCCGCTGTTGTCTTTGTTCGGATTAGGAGCAGAGGCTATGGAATATGGCAAGTATATGCTGCTCATTTATTTGGCAGCGGGAACCGTGCGAACCTGTAACTACATTATGAATACCTGTTACCGCGCAGGCGGCGAGGCAATTTTCGGAACCGTTTTGGAAATTATCTGTCTGTATACGATCAGCGTACCTGCAACCTGGGTTGCAGGCATGGTTCTGCATCTGCCGTTCCTGGCTGTGTTCGCCTTTTTGTATACAGATGAGCTGATCCGTCTGGTGTTCGAGCTATGCTATACTGCGAGCGGCAAATGGGTCAAACCGGTTACGCAGGAAGGGCGTGCGACCCTCGAAGAATTCCACGAGCAGATGGCGCAGCGCAGAAAGAAAAAACGGACGGCATAGCGCACCGTCCTTTTAATAAGAACAAACCAAAACAGCCGCCCGGCAGATATTTACCGGACGGCTGAAATTATTTTTTATTCATGAAATGATCTTTATTTCATGAAATGCTTTTTATTTCATGGATTCTTCCTGCTTCTTGATCATTCTGCGAACCATCTCGCCGCCGATGGAGCCGGCTTCCTTGGAAGTCAGGTCACCATTGTAGCCTTCCTTTAAGTTGACGCCCAGCTCGGACGCAACCTCAGTTTTGAAGCGTTCCAGTGCGGCCTTCGCCTCAGGAACTTCCACTCTGTTGGATTTACCAGAATTCGTTGCCATGATTAGTCACCTCCATTATTTTCTGCTGTTGGGTTTCAGATAAGCTGCAGAGACTCTGTCATCGGATGGAACGTTGGCTCTGCAGCTGCCTGTCCGGTCGATGTATCAGTGTCACATTTGCTTATCTTGAGCTTAGTATGTTCCGGATACAGGGAATTATAATGGAAATTTTTGTCATTTTAGTTTCCTTTGGAACGACTGATTTACACAGAACAATAGGAATCGAACGGGCAGAGAATTTCTGCACCCAAAAGTGCAGCGTCCTCTTGTGTATGGGCGGCAAATAGAAGAATTTTGTCCTGTGCGCGGTTGCGGACGAGCGCAGCTGCTTTTTTGCGGTTTTCGCTGTCCAGACCGTTGAAGGGTTCATCTAAAATTAAAAGGTCGAAGGGAACGAGCAGGGCGCGCAGCAAAGACAATCGGCGCTTCATGCCGCCGGAAAATTCGCATACCGGCTGGAACAGGGCATTTTGCGGCAAAAGGGCTGCAGCGTAGGCAGAAAGTTCTGCGTCGGAAAGGCGCTGCCTGCACACAAAACGGAGATTTGTCAGGACATCGTAGCCCTCCAGCAGCCGATCCTCCTGAAAAACAGCGGAAATTTTGAGATTTTTTAGTCCATCTATTGTGCCGCTGTCCGGTGTTTCCAGACCCATCAGGATGCGAAAAAGCGTTGTTTTTCCTGTGCCGGACGGAGCCATGAGACAATAGGCGTTTCCGGGAGAAAGCGCGAGGCTTAGATCGGAAAAGATGACCTGTCCGTGATAGGATTTGGAAAGCTTTTGCAGAATCAGATCATTGTTTTTCATGAACAGTGTTCCCCTTTCCGCCGGCAGCAGTCATGAGCCGGAGCAGAATTTTTTCAAAACAGGAGGCGATTAGAATGATCGCGAGCGTCCAGGCAAACAAAGAAGCCGTGTCGAGATAAATTTTTGCTTCATAGAGGTTTGCACCGATGGAAAAGTCGGGGACGCCGATGACCTCGGCGGCGATGCCGGATTTAAATGCCATGCCGAGCGCCGATTTGCAGGCGCTGATCAGATAGGGCGACAGCGCCGGACGGTACAGGTAAAAGACTTTTTTATGGAAAGGAACGCGAAAAACCTGTGCCATTTCCAAAAGTTTCGATGCGGTGCTTTTTAAGCCGCTGACCGTACTGATGTGCAGGATCGGATAGGCGACCAGAAAAGAAATCAGGATCGAAAGGTTTTTCGAACCGGTCCAGATCAGGGCGAGGATGACAAATGACGCGACCGGGATAGATTTCATAAACTGAATTGGCAGTTCCAGAAATTCCCCGACAATCCGGAAGCGGCAGGAGAGCGCCCCGGTCAGGATGCCGAGCAGCATGGCTAGAAAAAATCCAATGCAGATGCGGGAAATCGAAAACCAGATGGAACGCCAGAACCCAGCGGTGATCAGACATGAAAAAAAGGTCCGAAGCGTTTTTGACGGGCCGACGAGCAGGATGTCATTGTGAAAGAAAACAGCGAGCAGCTGCCAGACGAGCAGCCAGAACGCGTATATGCCGAGCTTTTTGAAAAGCTTCGGGAATCCTTTTTTTCTATTCATAAAAAATGCTCCATATCAAAACAGCTGCAGCCGCACGCAAAAGCGCGGGATGCAGCTGTAACTTCTTATCATATGGAAACTTTGTTTCCATATGATAAGAAACGCTCCGCGAGGATGCGCACTCGGCGCAAGGATGTGCCGAAGCACATTTTTTTACTGCAGATAATAGAAATCATCCTCCGGCAGGGAACCGCCAACGGACTGTGGGTTCTGCGAAAGCAGTACGGACAGATAGCCGTTTAACGCATCCTTCATGTCCTGTCCGTCGAGATAGGTGATGTTGCAGGCGGGCAGTGCTTTCTGCGCGATGGCAGCTTTTGCGACGATGCCTGCCTTTTCGATCAGGGCAGCAGCACCTTCAGGATCGGCTGCAGTATAGGCGATCGAAGCCTCGTGCTCCGTTAAAAACGTATCTACAAGATCTTTGTGTGCGGCTAAAAACTCGTTGTTGACGATCGAAACGCCGGTCACGAGACGGCTGTTGGAACCATCCTCCTGCAGGCTGTCCCATACTTTTGTCAGATCAAGGACAACGGACAGGCTGTCGTTCTGCGCGATGGCAGCAGTTACAAAAGGTTGTGGAAGCAGACCGATCGCATTGGGATCTTCTGCGAGAACTGCGGCAACCTCGGATGCCTCGGACTTAAATTCGAGGGTCACGGCTTCGTCGGAAAGACCGGATGCAGAGATCAGATAGCGGAGCACATATTCCGGGGTTGTGCCTTTGCCGGGCAGATAAACGGTTTTGCCGGACAGGTTTTCAATCGAGCTGATAGAAGAATCGCCGGATACCAGATATAAAACGCCGAGGGTGTTGATATCGATCACGGAAACTTTACCCTCTGTCTTGTGATACAGGACAGAAGCGACGTTTGCGGGCAGCAGGGCGATGTCGATCTTGCCGGAAGCAACCAGACCGGTCAGTTCGTCGGCAGCGGTCACCATTGTGAATTCGTAGTTATTTGTGGCAGTGCCGTTTTGAACATCGTCCATGAGCTTGACCAGTCCCATTGTGGTAGGACCCTTGAGACCGCCTATGCGGACAACGGTGTCATCAGAGCTTTCCTCCAGGGCTTCGGTCGAGGTCTCTGTTTTAGCAGCAGTCATTTCTTCTAAAGAAACTTCCTCGGAGCCGGTTTCGATAGCGCCTTCGGCAGTGCTGATGGTTTCGGGAACGGTGCTTTGCGAAACGGAAGCGGAAGATGAGCAGCCTGCGAGCAGGGATGCGCACAGCAGGGCGCTCATCAGCAGGGAACCAAACTTTTTCATAATCATGTCTCCTTTTTCAGACTTTGATAGATGGTTTTCGTACTGATGCCGTCCAGCATGCCGAGCTTGCCGGACAGGCTGCTGATCTGGTTCATAGGCGCGTCGAGAACAATGCTGATAATAGAAAGACCGCGCTCCCGGTAAGGCAGTCCCATCCGTCCGATAATATACTGTCCGTATTCATGCAAAATACGGTTCATCGTTTCGATCGAATCAGGATTTTCCACCATAATTCCAATCAGGGCTACGCGGTTGTCCATAAAATTTCCTCCTGTGTACGCCTTCTCCCGCAGAAAATCAGCCCGCAATCCGAAAAACTGCGGCAAAAATCTTTAGGGTCAGCACGAATTGTCTTAACAATAGCATAAAATCGGGAGACTGTCAAAAAAAACTGGCATTTTAAAACACCTTATGATATAATCGTACAATGACTGTAGTGAGTTTGATGCGGTTGTGCGTCTTTTTATAAAAACGCTTTTGTACCGGCGGCTCACTGGAATATCCGTCAGACGGACAAAAGCAACACGAGGAGGACTTATACAATGAGTTTACAGGTTGAAAAACTTGAAAAGAACATGGCGAAACTGACCATTGAGGTTTCCGCAGATGAATTTTCCAAGGCACTGGAAGATGCTTACCAGAAAAACAAAAGCAAAATCTCCGTACCCGGTTTCCGTAAGGGCAAGGTTCCCAAGAAGATGATCGAGCAGATGTACGGCAAGGGTGTATTTTATGAAGATGCTGCCAATGCCCTGATTCCGGAAGCATATGAAAAAGCGCTGGAAGAATGTGAAGAGACCATCGTTTCTTCTCCTAAGATCAACGTTACCCAGATCGAAGAGGGCAAATCCTTCATCTTTACTGCAGAGGTTGCATTAAAGCCGGAAGTAACCCTGGGACAGTATAAGGGCGTTGAGGTTGACAAGGTAGAAGTTTCCGTAACCGACGAAGAGGTTGAGGCTGACTTAAAGCAGCAGCAGGAAAACAACTCCAGAACTGTAGTTGTGGAGCGTCCTGTACAGGATGGCGACATTGCTGTAATCGACTATGAAGGCTTCATCGACGGCGTAGCCTTCGAGGGCGGCAAGGGCACCAACTACAATCTGACGATCGGTTCCCATTCCTTCATCGGCGACTTCGAAGAGCAGCTGATCGGCAAGAACGCAGGCGAAGCGTGCGAAGTAAACGTAACCTTCCCTGAAGAGTACCATGCAAGCGAGCTGGCTGGCAAGCCTGCACAGTTCAAGGTAACTGTTAAGGAAGTAAAGGAAAAACAGCTTCCTGAATTAAACGACGAGTTCGCAGGCGAGGTTTCCGAGTTTGAAACCCTGGCTGAGTACAAAGAAGATATCAAGAAGAGCCTGCTTGCAAAGAAAGAAGCAGACGCTAAGGGCGCTAAGGAAGACGCTGTCATCGACGCAATCGTAGAGAATGCGCAGATGGAGATCCCGGACGCTATGGTAGAGACTCAGCAGAGACAGACCATCGACGAGTTCGGTCAGAGACTGCAGATGCAGGGTCTGAACCTGGAGCAGTACTTCCAGTTCACCGGTCTTACCTACGAGCACATGATGGAGCAGGTAAAACCTCAGGCGGAGCGCAGAATCAAATCCAGACTGGTTCTGGAAGCAGTTGCAGCTGCTGAGAATATCGAAGCTACGGAAGAAGATTTCGATGCAGAAGTAAAGCGCATGGCAGAAGGCTACAAGATGGAAGCAGACAAGATCAAAGAGCTGATGGGTGAAGCCGGCAAGAAGCAGATCATGGAAGATCTGGCTGTCCGCAAGGCTGTAGATTTCGTTGTAAGCGAAGCAGTAGAGAAATAATTTCAAACTGCGAACGATTCGAACATGATCTAAAATATTTCTTAAATATCAGCTGGATTTGTTGCAAAAGACAATGCCATGGGATAAGATTGGAAACAGATCAAATCCGACAGCGGGGCAGTTTCCTGCTGCAATAAAAAAAAACCGCAGGGTTTTATGTATGCCAGAGCAGGGGCGTTTAACTGCTCTGGCATACCCCTTGTGAAAGGAGAGTGCTCAGATATGAGTTTAGTACCTTATGTAATCGAACAGACAAGCCGCGGAGAACGTTCCTATGACATTTATTCCAGACTGCTCAAAGAAAGAATTATTTTCCTGGGTGAGGAAGTAAACGATGTAACGGCGAGCCTCGTTGTGGCTCAGCTTCTTTTCCTGGAATCTGAAGACCCGGACAAGGATGTCCATCTGTATATCAACAGCCCCGGCGGCTCTATTCCTGCCGGTATGGCAATTTATGATACGATGAAATTTATCAAATGCGATGTCTCTACGATCTGTATCGGTATGGCGGCAAGCATGGGAGCCTTTTTGCTGGCAGGCGGCACGAAAGGCAAGAGAATGGCCCTCCCGAATGCGGAAATCATGATCCATCAGCCTCTGGGCGGCGCACAGGGACAGGCGACTGATATCGAAATCAACGCGAAGCATATATTAAAAACAAAAGAGAGAATGAACAGAATTCTTGCGGAGAATACTGGAAAAGAGTACGAAGTGATCGCTGCGGACACCGAAAGAGATAACTGGAAGACCGCAGAAGAAGCCAAAGAATATGGCCTGATCGATATGATTATCACTTCCCACGAGGATTATTTGAAATAAGAAATAGATAGGAGAACGATATGGCAGGCAGATTTTCTGATGACCAGGTGAGATGTTCCTTCTGCCACAAGACACAGGATCAGGTGCATAAGCTGATTGCTGGTCCGGACGGCGTATATATCTGTGATGAGTGCGTGGACATCTGTGCCGAAATCATCGAAGAGGAAAATGAAGAAGAACCGCAGGAGGAAGATCCTAAACAGATCAACCTGCTGAAACCGGTGCAGATCAAAGAATTCCTCGATGATTATGTGATCGGTCAGGAAGAGGCCAAAAAGGTACTGTCCGTTGCTGTATATAACCATTATAAAAGAGTGACAGCCGGGGCGGACGACGATGGCGTTGAGCTGCAGAAGTCCAACATTATTATGCTGGGACCTACCGGCAGCGGCAAGACATATCTTGCACAGTCTCTGGCGAAGATCATCAACGTACCGTTTGCGATCGCAGATGCGACGACGCTGACGGAAGCCGGATATGTCGGTGAGGATGTTGAAAACATCCTGTTAAAGCTGATTCAGGCGGCTGATTATGATATTGAACGGGCACAGCTCGGTATTGTATATCTGGATGAAATCGACAAGATCACGAAGAAAAGTGAAAACGTATCGATTACCCGCGACGTTTCGGGAGAGGGCGTACAGCAGGCACTGCTGAAGATCATGGAAGGCACAGTAGCGAGTGTTCCTCCCCAGGGCGGACGGAAGCACCCGCAGCAGGAGCTGATTCCGATTGACACGACGAACATTTTGTTCATCTGCGGCGGCGCCTTTGACGGCATCGAGCGGATCGTGGAATCCAGACTGGACAAAAAGAGCATCGGCTTCAACGCACAGATTTCTTCCAACGTAGAGCGCAAGGCAGGCGAGCTGTATGCGGATGTAACTCCGCAGGATCTGGTGAAGTTCGGACTGATTCCGGAGTTCGTCGGACGCGTGCCGATTACGGTAGCGCTGGAGGGACTGGACAGAGAGGCATTGATCCGAATCCTCATGGAGCCGAAGAATGCGCTGATCAAGCAGTATCAGAAGCTCTTTGGATTCGACCATGTAAAGCTTTCCTTTGAGAAGGAAGCGATTGAAAAGATCGCTGACCTCGCGCTGGAGAGAAAGACAGGCGCCAGAGGACTTCGCTCCATCATGGAAAAGACGATGATGGATGTGATGTATCAGATCCCTTCCGATCCGAGCATTACACAGTGCGTAATTACAAAAGAAGCGGTAGAAGGAACCGGAAAACCGATGGTGGTACGGCGTGAAAAACAGGGACTTCTGGACGGCTTTAAAGAAGCAAAATAGAATGACAGTAAAAGACGCCGCCCGCGACAGATACGGACGGCGTTTTTTATCGTATAGGAAACTTCGTTTCCATACGATAA
>ULVX01044672.1_pt1 | contig 16857 bp, 17 predicted proteins | sample 1959811 | NCBI WGS metagenome assembly ULVX01 (sample SAMEA4835797, study PRJEB28245) | human gut metagenome | biome: gut microbiome; material: fecal sample | place: Denmark | collected 2008
TTCCTAATTATCATACAAGATAACTATGAAAAAATCATTGTCTTTTTATAATACAATTTATCAAGAAATATTAAAATCATCCGTCAATCATAATATGTCTAATATTACATGGGTTCCTACCAATACGGTTTCTGATGCCATCGACTACATTAAAAAGAACATATATTTTTTTACATCTGACAATGTAAGAATTTATCTCATGATTTCAAGCTTAAATACAAAAACTACAATCCGTCAGATTTTATCTGTTTTAAATATTAAATCCTCTCAAATATTAGATATTTATCAGCTGTACATGCATAAATTACCCACTTTACACTATGAAAGGATTATTGGAAACTGCACTCAGCCACTTGATGGAATAATTTTCGGAATTTCACATGGTCAAACAGGTATTGTAGAAGAGTCCCTTCCCGGTAATGTTTTAAACTTTTGTTCAAGTTCTCAGGATATTATATTTATTTCAATACAAAAATTTTATCCGCTTTGGCAGAAGAATATTATGATTTTATATGTAATGCAAAATATGTAATTTTTGATATGTTTGACTACACCTACTTTAATTATGACGTCTTATTATCAAATGAATTACTTAACTATCTGGGTTTCAATGGATTCTTTTGCGAAAACCGCAATTCTAATAATAAAAAAATTGACGTCAACTATATTAATCAACTTTTAACAGACACGTTTTCCCTCTGTTGTAACTCATCTGCTCAAGAAGAGTTTACCTCCATTTTTCCTGATATCCATTGTCCAAATATTACCGAGTATCAAATTGAATATAAAAAAATCTTTCGTCAAAATAAAATTTTAGATGATTATTCTATTTCAACCTATATGTTACCTAACAGTCTAGTTTTTTCATCCATTCAACGTCATATATTTGAACCAACCATCCAATTTCAAGTAGCTAATTTAGATCATTTTTGCAGACTATTATTCCGCCTCAACCCAGATATTCAAATTATAGGTGTTCTTTTACCAAAATATTATATTGTAGAGGAAAACGAAAAAATTGTAAATCAGATATGGAAACCACATTTTGAAAACATAATTTCTTCATTTCAACAGAAATATACAAATTTTTCCTTCTTTGATTTTAAAAATTTGACAAGCATATCAAAAAAACAAGAATACTATCGAGATTTATCTCATTTAAATTGTAATGGTGCCCATCATATGACAGAAATTATTTCCTCTCTGATTTCTATATAACAAAGATTCCAAATTGTTTTATTATTTGTGTTCTCCTGCTTTCACCATCTTCAAAAATGTATCATAATCCCGAATATAATCTTCTTCCTTATAAACTTCTGAAGCCAGCACCATCAAAACAGCATCTGGCGAAAAATCATACATCTCTCTCCACATATTATTTGGTATATAAAGACCTTCATATGGTTTTTCCAGAGAAACAATTTTCTTTTCTTTTCCATTATCCAGACGGATTTTGCAGGAGCCATGTATACAAATTAAAATTTGTTCCAATGACTTATGTGCATGATATCCTCTTGTCACGCCCGGTTTTGTATCATACATATAATACACTCTCTTGATTTCAAAAGGTATATCATTATATTCTTCTAATGCTACCAACATACCTCGTTCATCACCATGCTGCTGGAATGCATATTTAATAATCTGCATCACATTACCTCCTCTTTTATTCCATATACATCTTTCTCAATCTCTCACGAAACGTAAAATCTCTTTTCACACGTTCAAAGCCTGCTAACGCTATCTTCTTTCTCTCATCCTCATGTTCTAAATAATACTTTGTCTTATAAAACAAATCTTCTATATTATCATATATAATAAGTTCTTCTCCAACATTAAAATATTCCATCAGTTCTTCTTGATAATTCGAAAGTACAAATCCACCACAACCAAGCACATCAATGACACGAAGAGGTATCCCTGTCCGAATTGTTTTTAAAGAAATATTTAAATTAATCCTGCTCTGTGAAAAAATAAATGGCATTTCCTTATAATAGTCTGCATATCCACGGAATCTTACATTTTTCAGTCTCTTGTCTTTATCTGTAGAATACAAATCCACATGATAATGTGCAGATAACAAAGCCAATGCCATATAGCGTTCTCTTCCGGTAGTTTCACATGCAAGCATAAATTCGAGTTCTCTTCTCCCCATTGTAAATCCGTCTGTTGCTACTTTTGCGTAATCCTTGTTCATCTGAGTAAGCAACTCATCCGTGATCAACTCGGGAATGATGTACCCTCCATATATTTTTGCCTGTGCATTTACAATTCCTTCAAGATACCCTTTTGTATATTCTTGTAACGGTGCTGTAAAATAGGAATATTCCGTCTGATATAATTTTCCTACCAGTGACACATCTGTTCGGTATTCTTCTTTTTCCCGTTTTGATGCATTAATTCGAAACACTTCCACATCTACTGCAAGAGGAAGATGCACTGCATTCACCCCCTCTTTTCTATGAATTTCCGCCTGACCTTTATCAAAAAAGAAAATGCGATTACAAGAATTCCTCAGACTGTCTATGTTTCTAATATGAAGCGGTGAATCATATACCCAGGCCGTATATACAATTCCAAATTCTTCACACAAACCCGAAATTAACGGTGAAAAATTTACAGACAACACATCCGTATAGGTTCCCATCTTTAAATAAGCTCTAAACTGTTCTAAAAATAAATCATCCTTTTCCCAGTCGTTAAATTGATAAAAAAATGTGTCATAGGAAATTCCCAGTTCCCTTAATCCGTGCTCAATTCCCTTATTCATAAAGGAATGCCATTTAAAAAACAATAATTTCATTATACTTTCTTATGTAATCCTTTTCTTTATAATACATGATGCATTACCACATTCTGTTTAGCACTTCTAAAAAAATATTCGCTTTATCAATTATATCCATTTTTCACCCATTTTACAGCTCTTTCATAATCGTTTATCGTGTCGACCTCGCGTGTTCTGATTTCCATAAACGGAACCGGCAAATATGGCTCTATTAATTGAAACACATGCCCTTGTCCACTTTTCATCTTTGCACTCTTCATCTGTGTAATACCATTCCATTCATAGTTGCCAATATTCTTTGAAAACGCACTTACAAACTCTTTATCCCCATCTTTATATGTCTGAAGCATCCACGGCTCATCTGTATCCGGTGTTCCTCCACTTACAAACTCATGATCACATTCCAAAATTTTTTTCATATCATCAGGATGTACTAACAAATCTCCATCCAACGATAGAATATACTCATTCGCATATTGTGATGCCAATGCCACACTTGCACCAGTTCCTGTTTCTCTATAATTATGATTAAATACAAATACAACATCTTTCCGATATTTTCTAACTACATTGATTACCTTTTCTGCCTGATAACCAACTACTACACGAATGTCCCTCTCATCTTTCAATTTTTCCAGATGATGCATAATTAATGGTTTACCTTCTACTTCAACCAGTGCTTTTGTAGTTCCAAGCCCCAAACGATTTCCCATGCCTGCACAACTAATGATTACTGTCCTTGAAACCTGCATTCCATTTCCTCCTTTACAAGAGTCTCTCTAAAAATTCGACCAATTTTTCTTCGTCATAAATTGCATGACTGGCACATGCAAGTACTGCTGGCGCAATCTCCCGTACTCCACCATACCCAATGCCTACTTCCGCTGCTTCTATCATCTCAGCATCATTATTACCATCACCAATTGCAACAAATGGCAAAACCATTTGACCAATTACTGCATTTTTATCAACAATATTAAATACATCTTCGATATAATCATTTTTAACAATTGCTTTGGAACAAAACGTATTTCGCTCCATTCCTATTTTTCTAATCAGTCCATCAATCCATACATCCAGATTTCCTGTAACAATATAACACCTGTCATGATTTACTCGTATAAAATCAACTAAATGATTATTTAATTGAATTTTACTCACCATTTCATTCACTTCACTTACAGGAACATTTTTCAATAAATCAACCCTTTGCAAAAAGCTCTGTTTAAAAGGTACTTCTCCTCTCATTGTACTCTCTGTAAGTTCACTCATCTTTTCATATATTCCTAATTTTTTTGAAATAGTGGGCAATATTTCCTGTTTGGTTACCGTTGAATCCAAGTCAAATAGAAAAATATATCTACTCATTCTCTACCTCTCTTTTACTATAGTAAATATTCTTTCAGCCACTTTATTGTCATTTCCAGTGGATCATAAAAACAATATTGGTTTCGTAAAATTGCTGTTTCCTCAGTTTTTGAGCATTTATCAATATAATCTACTAGCACCGGAAACTCTGTGCATCCTAATACTACATTTTTTTTCCCAAATTTTTCAAGGAAATCTCTAAACTGACGCGCTAAACCTTGATTCAATTCATTTCTTTTAACACATTCAATAAAATATCGAATAGCTGTAAAGTCATCTTCATTTGGATTTACACATTTTATCCCATAATGTTTTAAACGTGTCTGGTATAAATTCTTCTGCAGCGCCCCCTCAGCAGCAATAATCAACACTTCTCTCTCATCCTTTGCTTGCAATTCAGCTCCCATAATATTAATAATATCGACTACTCGTTCTTTTGCCTGCGGAATTTTGGTATATACATCATCCAAAAAATAATGCGCCGTACCACATACTAATATTATCTTGCTAACATCATTATCAATCATCAACTGTATGGAATCAGAAATACAATCTACTACCTCTTTATATGCCTCATTATACAATAGTGCCCTTGTCCTGCTTGGCATAGTAAAATTATTATCCATTATTATATGAGGATAATCCCGTTCACTCTCTGAAGCAAATTCTTCCAGTAATCTTTTATAAAAATTTAATGTTGCATACGCCCCAAAACCGCCTATAATCCCTACCTTTTCCCTATACATGTTTGGTCACCTTTCCAAGATATAGTAATATTGAGCTGTCTCTTTTCTATTGTTAAGCACGTCATCATCAAATAGAAATCCTTCTTCTTTTATACTGAATCCTTTATTTAAAAACATTTCATTTATGCTTACTTTTAATTCATCTCGTGTTCTATATATAGCATTATAATAGTCCTTCAGCTCCTCAGAAAAAAAATCTTTTAAAGTAAGCCTTTCTTCTATCGCAATAGGTTCCCGTATACATATAATGGATTTTTTCTCACATACTTTTTCTATCTGTCTCAATGAATTTTCCATATCCACATCATTCAAATACATTAAAATTCCAACTATCAAAATCCGGTTATATAAACCTTTTCCATTTTTTTTTAATATTTCGGCTATCTCACTGGCACCCCCCACACAATAAGAGAATCTGCTCCTATGATTTCTTTTCTTAGCAATTTCTATCAACTCCTCGCTAAAATCCATACCGCAGTATTCTGTAATATCTTCCGGCAACGCATCTGCCCATCTTCCGATTCCACATGCAACATCCAATACTTTTGCGTCTTTTTCCATATGTAGCAACGGCATAAGTTTTTCTATCTCTTTTTGATTTCTCTGTCTCACTATTTCTGCATGATTATCCTGATACATGGTAACCGAATATGGGTTATTTTCCTGAAATTTTTCTGCTCGTTTCTTAAAAAAGAGTTTTGTATCGTTGTAATCGATATTTTCAACTTTTTCCTTAATTCGCATTATTTTCTTCCTCTCATCATTCTGATATCTACCACTATAGCATCATAAATTTTCTTTATGATGCTGCAGAGATAAAGCAAATAAATGTTTATCCATTTTTTTTATATCATATGGTGTTTCTTTCACACAGGAAAAACAAGGCATCTCTTCTATTTGCATTTTTGTATGTTTTTCCCGAATAGTCATCATCTTTTCTCCCAACCAAGCATCTTTAACTCCCATATGATTTATATCCTCTACAATAAGTCGATTATCCGATTCACTACAACATAAAGATAAATATCCCTCACAGGTCACATTGATAGAATTCCATAATACAGCGCATGGGATTGTATGCTTTATCTCAAATGATTTGATAGATAAATTTGACAAATCACATCTTTCTTGCAAACTATCTAACTTTTGTCCTGCATATCCACAAGGATAATAAAATACAACTTCATCACAATAATGACTAACCAACTGATTAAATTTTTCTAATTCTTTATAATTTTGCTTTACCCCTACACATGAAACAAATATTTTATAGTTCTTCCCTGTTTCTTTACGATATTTCCAAGAAAATTTTAGGGCATTTATTGCATTTTCGTAATTGTCAGCCCCATGTATTTTCTTATAGGTTTCTCTACTTCCAGCATTAATGGAAAATTTTATACTATCTAATCCTGCTTCAAATAATCTTGTCAACAATTCCTCATTTGCCAGCGAACCATTGGTTGTAATAAACGAATACTCATATCCTAATTTTTTAGAATATTCCACCAGTTCAGGAAGCCTTTTATATAATAAGGGTTCTCCATTCATATGAAAACAAATCCTTTTATCTGCTCCTAAAAAATCGGCACACTCTTTCATCACTCTCTTTGCCAATTCAAAGTCTATCATTTTTTTAGGACGATGACTCTCTACATTAGGACAAAACATACATTTATGGTTGCAGGCATTTGTCACTTCCAATTGTAACAATACACCGTCCAATGATATCTGCTGACCATTTACAGTTGTTTCAAGTTTTTTACTATACCGTTCTGTTAGATTCATCACTGTATTCCTCACATTTTTTCCATATTTGCGCCATACTTCCAAATTGTAGTTTATCTACTTTAACTTCCTCAAGAAGTATATCCCCAACTAATTGAAATCCTATGCCTTCAAACATTGCATAGTAATTTTGTTTTGACCGATAAATAGCATCATAATTTGACAACATATTGTGTAGATATATTTGATCATATTGTTCAAAATTCAATGTATCCTTTGTTATAATATATCCCCCATACTTTAAGGCATCATATACTTTCCTGACAATTAACCTTGCCTCGTTGGTATTCATAATGCATGTCAGCAATCCCATCATCATAATATTATCATATTTATCAGGGATCAGATTGATTTTTCTTGCATCTGCATGGTAAAAACATACATTTTGAATTTCATTTTCTTTTGCTTTGCTGTTTGCAGCATCAACCATCTTTTTTGAATACTCAAATCCCTCAACCATTTTTACTTTATCTGCAATTTTAAATGACCAGCTACCGTCTGCAGATGCTAAATCACATACAATCTGTTTTTTATCCAAATGATTAACAAAATTTTTTTCAAAAAATTCCTTTTGATTTTGATAACGTTGACTTGAAACGGTATTTACATTCCACGCCGTTTGATCCTGCCAATAATCTAACTTAGAATTCTTATAATGATCCTGTATTTCATTAAAGACCTCTATATTCTCTGTATAAAATGCCCCATTTTCTCCTATATAGGCTCCTTTCGACATAATATCTATATACCATAAATTTTCTTCTATTTCCGCTTTCTTCTTCCGTAAATCTTCTTCTATTCTCTTATATGCTTCTAATTCTTCCAACGTTTTTCTCATAATATCCCCTATAACTCCTTTAACTTATTATATATATTCTCTGCCGCAGTTTTTCCTGTCATATTTACATAGTCCATATTTTCTTTGAAAAGCTCCTGTCGTTCTTTATGCTTGTAATCCCTCTGCCCTATTACAATGTCAGCAACAAATTTTCGAATTTCTTCCTTTGATTTTCCATCTGCCAAATAATATACACCTTTTATACCTTGTCCAATATCATTAAAATATTGTTCTGGTCTACATAAAAACAATCCTGGTTTATCCGCATATAGGTATTCTGCCAAAAAAGAAATACTATCTAATATCATGGCATCCGAATATAGAAATAAATCTTTATAATCTCCTTTCTCCATAACATAAGCATTCTTTAAACTTTTCCAACTATTTATATATTTCTCCCATTCTTCCTCATTTTCAAATATACCAGCCCGAATTGCCTTATATTTCAATTGTGGATGTGGTTTTAATATCCATATAGTCTCATTTTCATATTTTTGGGCAAGTTCAAGCATAAAGTTGTAATTATATTGAAATGTGGAAAAAATAACAGTTCCCTCATCTTCTATCGAATGATGTGGTGCATAAATAATCCTTTTTGCTTTTTTCTTTCCACTTTTCTTCTCCACTTTCTCCCAAATATCTTCTCCATTCTTCTCGTACTGGTAAAACTTATCCATTTTAGGATATCCTGTATAACATGCACTCGCATCACCAATAAACGAATACTTATGAGCCATTTTCACATCCATAGCAGTACATTCAAAAATCTTCCATGCAACATTATGTATTAACTGATTATACTGGTCATACACAAAAGTTGCATTTTTATTTTCTGCAAGTAGATATCCATATGGGATATATGTATGTAATACACTTAATGGATATTTTTCCAATCTATAATCTGAGTGAAATAACCCCATCCAAGGAGTAGTCCATATACATATTTCCGGTCTAAATCCTATTTCTTCCCATGTATATAATCTGCCATCTTCTAAATTTAAAGTTCCTACTATACGCAATCTTTTTTTTTGGAAAAATGCTAAATTTTTCTCATACTCTTCGCGCACCATTCTCTCGTCTAGTCCAATATAATTTGCCATCAGAAAGATATATGGTTCAAACCTTTCAGAATTATCCAGCAAATTATATAATTCATCGCCTATCCATGTTGATGAATAATTCACAATAAATCCAACAACAATTTTTTCCTGTTTCCTAATCCTGGTAAGATTAATTTGCTCTAAATATGATTTTATTTGCAAATAAAAATCTTTTCCATTTTCCAATAACATTGTTGTCCGCAACAAAGCTGCTAAATATTCGTATGTAAATTGTCCTATTGTATCCTCATTTATGTAATTTTGATCTATCGCTTCCAGCAACAGATCTACCATCTTTTTTTCATATTCTTTCATATTATTCCCCATCTTTAGCACATATTAAAATCATGTACTTCTTTTAAAACATCTGTTTCCATGTCATATAATTTTCTTTTCTTAGTGCATACCAATAAATATCTTTATACGACTCTCCTATTTTCAAATGTTCTTTAAAACACCCTTCCAACTCCAAGTGATTTCTTTCGTAAAAAGCAATTGCTCTTTCATTATCTTTCCTTACATAAAGATAAACCTTATTGAGTTCTAACTCTTCAAATGCGACTCCCATAATTAATCTAAGTGCTGATGTTCCAATATTTTTTCCTATAGCTATTGGATGCAGCGCAATGGCAAACTCTGCATGTTTGTTGTCACGGTCAATATTTTTTAAACTGACTGTTCCTAAATATGTTTGTTTTTGATCAGTTATTGCATAATGCAAATTGCATTTGTCGTCCCAACTTTTCTCAATAAAATGACAACATGTTTCTATACTCTGTTTTGCCGGATCATACTGCATTTTCTCATAAATGTCTGGAGTCTGCATCCATTCCAACATACTTTTTGCATCTGACATTGCAAGTTTTCTTAATCTTATTTCAGATTTTAATAACGGTTTACACATTCTATTGTCCACTCAATCTGTTCCTCCGTCATTCCCGGATATAAAGGAATACTGACTTCTTCTGCACAAATCTGCTTTGTAACCGGATAATCTTCCATTTGCACACGATACTCCACATATGCTTTCTGCATCATAATAGGAGTCGGATAATGCACATTTGCACATATCTCATTCTTCTTCAAATAACTAATAAAATCGTCTCTTTTTTTTACTAGCAACGGATATATATGATATACAGATTCTTTTATATTCTCAGGCATACAAGGCAACACTATTTGGGAATTGTGTATTCTACTCGAATAAAGTGTTGCAATCCTCCTTCGTTCTTCATTCCACTGCTCCAGATACTTTAACTTCACTGTTAAAAAAGCTGCCTGAAATTCATCTAATCTTGAATTACAACCTTTATACACATGGTTATATTTCTCATAAGAACCGTAATTTTCATACGCACGAATTTTTTCTGCAAGTTCTATATCGTCTGTAACTACAGCACCTGCATCCCCCAACGCTCCTAAATTCTTTCCTGGATAAAAACTAAATGCTGCCGCATCTCCCAAACTTCCTGTTTTTACTCCATTTATCTCTGCTCCATGTGCCTGTGCTGCATCTTCAATAATTTTTAAGGAATATTTATCTGCAAATTTTCGTAATTGTACGACATTTACAGCTCTTCCGTACAGATGAACTACAACAATAGCCTTTGTTCTGTCTGTAATTTTCGCTTCAATTTTATCTATATCAATATTATATGTTGTAATATCAGCATCTACAAATACCGGTGTTGCTCCAACATAAGTTATAGCCAAAACAGTGGCAATGAACGTATTTGCCGGGACGATTACTTCATCCCCCTTTCCGATTCCGTATGCCAGCAAAATCAGGCGAATCGCATCCAATCCATTTCCACAACCCACACATGCTTTTGCTCCACAAAAATCTGCGAATTTACGCTCAAACTTTTTATCTTCCTCTCCGCCGATAAACCATTCCCGATCCATCACCTGATGATACGCCGTATCTAATTCCTCTCGTATTTCATCATGGATTTTTCCTAAATCCAAATATGGTACCTCTATCATTTTTCACGTTCCTCGTAATATAATACTCTATCTGTTAACAGTCTCTATTATATTTTTCACTTTCTCAATCACTTCATCCTGCTGCTCATCCGTCAGTTTTGGAAAAATTGGCAGACTGATAATATGTGTATATAACTCTTCTGCCACAGGACAATGCACATCCTTAAATCCGTGTTCCTGATAATATGGATGATAGTAAACCGGTATATAATGTACATTCACTCCAATTCCTTGTGCACGCAATGCCTCGAATACTTCTTTCCTGTCTTTATTTTTTACCTGAATTATGTAAAGATGCCATCCACTCTTTGTATCTGGAAGCTGATATGGTATAACAATATTTTCACAGTCTGCAAATGCTTCATTATAACGCTCCACAATTTCACGTCTGCGGTCGATAAACCGGTCTAACTTTTTCATCTGTGTACAACCTAATGCACACTGGATATCTGTCATGCGATAATTATATCCAAGATCGATCTGCTGATAAAACCACGATCCCTCATTACGTGTCATCTGGCTCTCATCTCTTGTAATTCCATGGCTGCGGAATAAGACCAGCTTTTTATATAATATTTCATCATTTGTTACGATCATTCCACCTTCGCCTGTCGTAATCGGTTTTACTGGATGAAAACTAAATGTGGTCATATCGGACATGGAACCAATCCTTTTCCCTTTATATTCCGATCCAAGCGCATGCGCAGCATCCTCAATAACAATAAGATGATGCTCCCTTGCAATTTTATGTATCGCATCCATATCGCATGGCTGTCCTGCCAGATGTACCGGGATGATTGCTTTTGTTTTGTCTGTAATCTTGCGTTCAATATCTTTTGGATCAATATTATATGTTTTCGGATCAACGTCAGCAAATACCGGTGTACCTCCGCAATATAATATACAGTTGGCTGAAGCAGCGAACGTAATTGGCGTTGTAATGACTTCATCTCCCGGTCCAATCCCTGCTGCGTGACAGGCTGCATGGAGTGCCGCAGTATCATTTGATATTGCAACTGCATATTTTGCTCCAACATAATCTGCAACTAATTTTTCAAATTCCGCAATTTTCGGTCCTGTTGTCAGATAATCTGAGCGCAATACTTTTACGACTTCTTCTATATCATCTTCCTCTATTGTTTGTCTTCCGTACGGTATCATAATAATTACCTATATGTGTTCTTACACAATCCTTTCCGCTTTTTATCTGTTTTTCTCGCTACTTCTGCATAACTTCTGTTAATACTTTCCATACCTTTGTTCGATTTCTAACCGCATGTTCTACAATAATCTGTACCATTTCTAAAGTACACATGCCTCCTTCTAATCTCTCAACAAGGATTCTGGCCGCTTCCCATGAATTTTTTAATTCCACTCTCCAGAGTAACCATTTAATTTCTCTCTCCAAAATCTTAAAACTATCCCAATCCGTTTTATTTGTATTATTCAACGTTTTGGTTTCAATTTCCCGATTTTGCGTCTCTATATATTGTCGCAAGATAAATACATCCGTATCTGTATATCCAGATTCTTCAAAATCCTGCAATAATTTTAACAGTTCCCTTGTTATTCCATTTTCTGCACATTCAAAAATCTTTTTTTTCTTCACCTGCAAATCTGTCCAAACTCTTGTACTGTAACTATCGTCATTTTTGTCATAATAAAAACCATACTTCTGATATTTTTTGCAAAAGCATTTCCGATAATTATCATATCCCTGTTCTGTGCTTATCCCAGAATCATGTAATGCCCATACACAATCATCTTTCGGAACTACGATTTTATAACCTTTCCGCTGAAATTCCATACACTGAGATATATCATAAAAATGAAATTTATCAAACTCCTTTTCGTCCCATTCTATATCATACTGTGTGATCATAAGCATTCCATCAATTGCCTGTACTTCGATTGTATTATCTGCCTCATCCTGCAGATATTTCATATGAATCATTTCATTTCCATTATACACAAGCACATTTCCATAATTCCATGCTCGTGCTGCCTGTGCATCCCGAGGTATTTTCTTTGTACCTACCGTCCCTATCATACCGATAGTTTCATTTTTAAAAATATTTAATACATCACACAAAAAATCCTCTTTTAAAAGTAAGACATCCTGATGCAAATAAATCTTATACTTTGCATCCGATTGCCGCATTGCTGCATTATATGCTGATGTCATACTATCAGCTTCACGTATTACTAATATTTCGGTTTGAAATTGTTCCGGTATCCTCAAATCATTTATATATAACAAACACTCTTCTAACGCAGGTTCATCATTGCAGCAAATAATAAACGCTATTTTATTCATATCCATTTTTACTCTGTCCACCACTCATACATAATCATTTATTGTATTTGATTTTTCTTTTCTTCCTGATATTTTTTTATTATAGCCTGCTGCCTTTTTGCTATATCAATTATTACCTGGTCGAAATACATTGGTTCCGTATTCATTTTATAAAAATCAGTCAATTTAAAATTATATTTTTCCTCCAAAATATTCCTGCATTCCGTATCCTCAAATAACTCAATAAACCACTTTTCTGCAAAACAATTTCCTTTGTTCCAAAGTAAAAAAGCTTTCTCACATAAAATCTCTTTCTCACTATATGCATTTTTATTCTTCATATCTTCCCGGAAAATATCAGCAAAATCCTGCATAGACATTTTTCTTATACACGTTTCATGTATCCACTGCCTTTCATGTGCATCCCTTGCCAAAGTTTTTTCATTTACATCACTAAGATTTTTTCCACTTTGCGAAAACCGTCTATAAAATGTTAATCTCTCTTGCAAAATATATGTTTCCGTCTGCCCTAATACACGCAGCCACAAATCATAATCCTGAAGCTGAACTAAACCATAACGATAATATCCCGTCTGTTTTAACACCTCCGATCGGATACACGCACTAGGCGCACAAAAACAATTATTATCAATAATTAATTTTCTACTCCAGTACTCTTTCTTAAAATTATCATTACAAAATAATTTATAGAAATTATAATTTTCAGTATTTTTACAGTGATTATCTTCATCTATCACATTTACCCATGTAAAACATAGACCATATGATGGATGTTCTTCTAAAAATGTTACTTGCTTTTCCAACTTATCCGAACGCCAGCAATCATCATGACCTATTAATGCTATATATTTTCCAACAGCATGTTCAAATCCTACATTTCCGCAATAGCATATATGGTGATTTTCTTTAAGATATATCTTCTTTATCCGTGGATCCCTATACAAAGATATTTTTTCCCTGCTTGAATCTGTTGATGCATCATCAACAACAATCACCTCTATGTTGCGATATGTTTGTTTTAAGGCACTATCAATTGTATTTTCTATAAAATTTTCACCATTGTAAACCGGAATAATCACACTGACCAACGGCTCTTGTTTTTCTGTTTTTAACAAACATGGATAGACATTATATGATTCTCTTAAACTTACGGCTGAGATTTTTCTGATCGCATCCCTTGATATGCATCCTTTTGTTACTAACTCTTTTAATTCTTCAATTCGTTCATCGCTTCGTTCATACTCGATACGCAATATTACCAGACGCACCCAGTTATAATATTCCATAATCTGCTCCCAGTTCTGCAATGAAAACCATTCGCTGTGCACACCACTAGCACTTGCTTCTTCCAGTCTGTACACTTCCATTAAATTACTAATCTCTCGTAATTCTGTATTTATGAAATTTTTATCACGCATTTCATCAGCAATTTCATCTAATTCTTTATAATGATGCTGAACAAATAACTGAATCAGTTCATTTTTTAATCCTTTTATCTTAGAAAAATCTTCAACCCTCTGTTTTCCTTTTTCCCTGTCTACACTGTTCTGAAATATGTCTGGATAGTTTGAAATCATTTTTTCTCTATAAAAATCATACTTCTCTACATCATGACAGCCACAATCATGATAGCACCACGCATTTTTCTGAAACGGAACTACGACTTTATATCCATGTTTCTTCATTTCCAACGATTGCGATATATCATAAAAATCCCAACCATCTAACACATCTTCTCTCCACAATATATCATACTGTGTAGCTATTAAAAGACCGTTTACAGCCTCTACCTCTTGCCAGCTCTGGTTTTCCCTTTGCTCAAAGAAATTCGTATCCATCACGCAATGCCCATCATATGCTATTATACTTCCGACTTTCCAGTTCAAACAGCAATCAGCATCCAGGGGAACTTTTTCCATTCCTAATACTCCAAGCATACCTATTGCCTTATCACTATTAAACACTTGTAAAAGATCACTGATGAAGTTGCGATTTAATATCAGAGTATCCTGATGCAAATACACCTTATATTTTGCGTCACTCGCCTGCATTCCTGCATTATAACCCTCTGCCATAGAATTTGCTTCTTGTATACATATAATATCTGTACAATACCCAACCGGTACTTCCAGTTCATTAATATATCTGACACATTCTTCATAATATAATGCATTATTTGTGCAAATTATAAATGCTATTTTTTGTTTATTCATCAATGCGCTCACTTTCTACATTAAGTTACTGCCATAAAAAATTAACGGTAGAAAAAACTGTGTTTTCTACCGTTTTTTATGCTACTCATCATGCTTTCACTCTACATATTTTACTTCAAAACCTCGAGAACCGCTTTTGCATCATTATTATACTGTGCTAAAATACTCTGAGACGCATTCACCAAAATCCGATTTGTAGAGTGAAGTACCAATTCCATATTCATATTGGTATCCCTGCGAAGTGACTCTGCACTCTGTGTATTTTCAGAAGTATTATCTGTATTGCGCGCTGCATGTTCTAACTGTTGTAACTGACCACCAAAACCATCACGCCACATTGCAGCTTTTTCAATCGCATCCTGTACCGTCTTAATAGACTCTGCTGCCTTCGCATGAGAAGATACATCCACTTTATCTACGCCAAGGTTTTCCTTGCCTGCATTTACAAAATGAATTGTGAGACTCTGACCTGCCAATGCACCTGTCTGGATTTTAAAATATCCCGGATCAGCCTGTGGTGTTCCAGCTGCTAACATATACTGCTGATTGAAATTCGTCGTATATGCAATACGATCAATTTCTTTATTTAACTGGTCTATCTCATTTTGAATTGCATCACGATCATCATGTGTATTCGTATCATTCGCAGCCTGCGTAGTAAGCTCTGTCATACGATCCAGTACATCCTGAGTTTCCTGCAATGCTGCATCTGCGGTCTGTAACATACTGATTCCGTCCTGCACATTTCTCGATGCCTTATTCAACCCCTTAATCTGATGGCGCATGGTTTCAGTAATCTGTAAACCAACTGCATCATCATTTGCTGAAATAATTTTATAGCCGCTAGACAGTTTCTTGGAGGAATCTTCCATTTTCTTGACATTATAACGTAATTGTCTGCTCTGTCCGATTGCTGCCATATTATGATTAACCACCATGTTTTTCCACCTCTTCCTTGAGTTCATATTCCTAATATTTATATCGTTCGTTTTATTGTATATCTTTAGATAAATTTAACTATTTTAATTTCTTATTCTATTATATAGCATTATAAGCTATCTTCGCAGACATTCGGCAATATTCCATTATTAAATCACCTATCTGTTTAAAATCTTCCACTCCTACATCCTTATTAATAAGTTTAATTAATACAGTATAAAATTCTCCATCTTTCAAATATGGATTCTTCATATAGTTGGGAAATACTTCCTTTACACGCTTTGACATTTTTTTATAAACATCATACAAAGGCTCATCGCATCTGTTAAATAGCTTAATCAACGTACTGCAATAATATGAATCTAAATAATCTCTTTCTATCTCATAATAATGCGTATGAAAAATACCAAGTTTTTTATACTGCACTAACTTCAATTCCTCTATTTGCATTTGATCCAGATAAAAAGTAGTGTTTCTTAGATGAACTGTTGAATCTTCACGCTGTCTATAATGATAGTAATTATTTTGCAAATGATAATTACTTCGTGTATACAAACGCATGATTGCATACCAATAATTATCCTCGTATTTTAAATGGCATGGAAATTCTATCGAATTTTTATCTATTATCTCTTTATTATAAATCCCAGTCACTATTCCTTCTCCATACCCCATATGTGAAAAGTCTGTAATCCAATGGTTTCCTCCTTCCAAAATATTTTTTGAAAAGTTATCAAATATATCTTGTATGATAATTAGGAAGTTAATTATCACATATTT
>ULVX01035263.1_pt1 | contig 16837 bp, 8 predicted proteins | sample 1959811 | NCBI WGS metagenome assembly ULVX01 (sample SAMEA4835797, study PRJEB28245) | human gut metagenome | biome: gut microbiome; material: fecal sample | place: Denmark | collected 2008
CGAGAATTTTGTAGCATCCGATTTATTCGCCTCTTTACAACCGGGCGATAAGGCCGCTTTATTGATGGTACATTTTGGAACAACCCATGATGATACCCGTGCCTTGACAATCGACGCGATCAATCAAAAAGCGAAAGAAGCTTTCAAAGATGTTGAGTTGCGTGAGGCATGGACTTCTCGCATTGTAATGCGCCGCTTAAAAGCTCGTGGCATAGAGAAACTAAACCCGATCGAAGCCTTGGAAAAGTTAAAGGCTGATGGTTATACGCACATTTTGATCCAATCCACGAATATAATCGAAGGTATCGAGATGGAATCCTTACGTAAGGATGTTGCCACCATGAAATCTTCTTTCAAGGAGATTCGTATCGGTAATCCTTTATTGTATACACCGGAGGATTATGAGGCGGTAATCGCCGCTATCATAAAAAATGGGGCGAAAGAAGGCGCTACTTTATTGGTAGGCCATGGCACTTATACACCGGCGACGGCCCAATATGCTATGTTGGATTATATGTTGAAGGAGAAGGGATTCAAGGATTATTCCGTAGGAACCATCGAGGGCTATCCTACTTTTGATACGATGGTAGCCCAAGTAAAGGCCAATGGAACGAAGAAAGTCTTGTTGATGCCATTTATGTTTGTTGCCGGAGACCATGCGAAAAACGATATCGCCGGTGATTGGAAAGAGGAATTGGAAAAGAAAGGCTACGAGGTAAGCGTATTTATGGAAGGTCTGGGACAGAATCCGGATATTCAGAAGATCTTCATCGAACATGCCCGTTTCATGGCTAAACATAAGATGATCGATATCGTTGATAAGAAGAAAGCTTATGCGGTAGAGAAGGACTAAAAAAGTTCTCCAAATCTATGTTTTATTCCTTTCGGAAGAAAAAGTAATTCCTTCCGAAAGAAACTAAATTTTCATTCGAAGGAAAATGGAATTTCTTTCGAAAGGGATTTCACATGCATACAATAAACAGTTATAATGCTAAATATATGAAAAGAGTTTTGACAATCTTACCGTTGACAGCCTTATGTATCAGTACGATGCAGGCGCAACACAAGAATGAGTACACGAATTTCGCCGATACGACATTCAATATTCAAGAAGTCGTAGCGACCGCCGCACGCAAGCCACGTCCACAAATCACGAAGTTGGACGTACCTATGAAATATCTTCCTATTTCAATTAATAGCATTACGGCGAGTAGTTTGGAGTTGCGAGGTATCCGTAATATCCAAGATGCGGTACGCTTTATGCCGGGCGTACGATTCCAGACATCTTATGGCGCATTTCAACAATTGTCGATCCGTGGTTTCGATCATTCTATCATGATGATAGACGGTATCCGCGATGAACGTTCGGCAATAAACAACTCTTATCCCGTACCCGATCTATCCTGTATCGAGTCTATTGAATTATTAAAGGGACCGGCTTCTGTACTTTACGGACATTCAGCCGTAGGTGGAACCTTGAATATCGTTCGTAAATCCCCGTCAGAGAAACAGAGCGTTAACGCCCGATTGGCCTATGGTAGTTACGAGAATAAAGAGGCGACGCTTGGCATGGGCGGTAAATTGGTCGGTCCGGTCAATTATTACGCCAATGTCAACTTTTCCGATCAAGAGGGCTGGCGTGATAATGGCAACCGTCGCTTTTCCGGTTATCTGGCATTGCAAGCTAAAATGACGGAACGTGACATATTAGATGTTCGTGGAGGTTTTAACCGCGACTTCTATGGGACGGAGATCGGTCTTCCCGATTTAATGGCAAATGATGTATATAATGTGCAAACAGGACAGTTATATCTCCATAAAAATGATATGCTACCGGGACTTGACCGTGAGGCTCGCTACAATAACGAGTCCGACTTTATGAAGAATCACGCTTGGAACATATCAACGCAGTACACACATACTTTTTGGAACGGTGCGAAACTAACAGATCGCCTTTCTTACAATAACGACGATATCAACTATTTTGGGACGGAAGCCCTCGACTATCTCGAAAGTGATGATCCGATCTATGATCATTATTATATGAAAAATGGCCAGAAAAAATATATCTGTTTGGACAGTGTATATCTTTCTTTCCCGCTTCGCTTCTCCCATATAGCCAAGACGGTAGCCAATACGCTCGAGCTAAGCGGTAAATTCAGGACGGGTGAGATAAAGCATACGTATATGGGAGGTTACTCTTTCGTCGCCTTGAATCGTACCAGCTATTCGGGCTATAATTTAGGAGATGATGTTCAGGGTCCCGGCCTTTATTCGCATGTATCCGTTTATGATCCGCATAGCATGGGATATATGACCAGTAAATTCTCGAAAGCAACGGTTACGCATCATTATTCCAACAGCCTTTATCTTCAAGATATGGTTGAGTTCAACGAGCAATGGAAGGTATTAGCCGCTCTACGTTACGACTTTTTCCGTTATATGTCCGCCAGCGCTACAACTCCTACCGGACGACGTGAGTATGAGGAGCATTCAAGCTTCAATATGATAAAGAATAAGGCGTTGACCTATCGTTTCGGAGCGGTCTATCTGCCCCATCCGAATACATCCATTTATGCGTCTTTCGCCTCTTTCTTCAAGCCGATCCGTACGTTCTATCAAGATAACGTCATTTATGTAGGAGGTGATGGAAATCGTTTCGAGCCTGCTCGCAATGAGGAAGTATTTAAGCCGGAGAAAGGATACCAAGCCGAGGTGGGTCTTAAATATCAATTGAACAATATATTAAGCGCCAATGCCAGCTTGTTCTATATCCGGAAGATGAACAGTACGGCTACGTTGACCAACAACTATCAAGTGGAGGTAAACGGCGAGACTACCACGAAGAGCGTAATCGGACAGGTGGGTGTACAAGATTCCAAGGGTTTTGATTTTGATGTCACTCTTTCTCCGGTAAGCACCTTAGCGCTGACGATCGGTTATGGATTGAACGACTCCAAGATCCGGGAGATGAAAGAAATAAAGGATCCGGAATTGATCGAGGCTATCTATGGCAATAACCCGGATGAGACAAAGCAACAATTGAATAGCCAAGAAGGAAACTGGCAGAGCAACGTACCGAACCAGACTTTCTACGCATACGGCAGTTATACCATCCCTCGGGGTGTCTTGAAGAATCTGGAATTTCACTTGAGTAGCAGTTATACCGGTAAAGTATACCGTAATACATCTAACAACTCTTGGTTCGATCCGTATTGGGTAACCGATTTCGGTATGTCTTATTTGTTGAACAACAATATTCACCTTACATTCAACTTGAATAACTTGTTTGACAACAATTATTATAACCAAGCGCTCGGACAACAGATGGTGCCAAGCATGCCTCGTAATTTCCAAGTGGCTATCTCCTATACATTATAATATATAGAACATACGCTCATGAATCTATTGACAAAGATCATGCAATTTATACACAGGATACTGGGCACGGCGCTCAGTATCCTGTTCCTCGTTTGGTTCCTATCGGGATTGGTAATGATCTACCATACGTTCCCGCGAGCGGACCGGGCCGATAAACGGGCGAAGATGGATATTCTCTCTCCGGAGAATCTTCCTTCGTTAGACCAGATAGAGAAACGTTTACCGCAGAACGAGCGGATAAGCCATGTTACCTTAAACAGCTATTTGGGACAAACTGTTTTTCATCTCCGGACGGAGAAAGGGAGCTATGATATTCCTGCCGACTCGACGGAAAGATTACCCGTAATCGACTGGAATCATATCCAACGTGTGGCATCACTATGGAATACCTCTTCCATAGCGAAGGTAGATTCCTTGTACACCTTGGACCAATGGATTCCATTCGGTCGTTTAAAAGAGGAATTTCCGATCTATAAATTCCATTTCGCCGATCCGGAACGACATGAATTATACATATCCTCTAAATCCGGGGAGGTTTTGCAATATACGGATAAAAACAGTCGTTTCTGGGCTTGGCTCGGGGCGATCCCTCATTGGGTCTATTTCACTTCCTTGCGGCAAGACGCTGAATTATGGATAAAGGTAGTTGTCTGGTTATCCGGAATCGGGTGCGTTATGTGTATCGCCGGGATCTATTTAGGAATACGGGATTTCCGGTTAGCGAGGAGACGTCATTTGATTTCCCCTTATAAGAAGTTCTGGTATAAATGGCATCATATTCTTGGGGTGTTATTCGGTTTATTCGTCCTCACCTTCTGCTTTAGTGGTATGATGTCTTTGGCTCGTGTACAGGATTGGGGGTTGAAAGCCAAGCTCGATATAAACCCGGTTCAAGAACTGCGGAAGATGGCTCCTTCCCCACTCGATTATCCGTTGGATTACAGGGCGGTCATACAAGCCTATCCCGGCCAGATCCGTCAATTGGAATGGAGTAGTTTTGGTGATATACCCTTTTACATCGTACAAACAGACACGAAGGATATTGTCGTGAACGCAAATAAGAGTGACGGGATATCTTTATTGAACCTGCGACCGGAAGAAATCCGTTCCGTATTGTCTCAGATACATGGTATCGGGACCACGGCTGATATCAAACTGTTGGATGCTTATGATACGTATTATATCTCACGAAAAAGGAATTTAGAACTCCCGGTCTGGAAAGTATCTATTCAAGACGTGGATAATAGTTGTTATTACATTAATCCCCGTAATGGACAATACCGTTATGTAAATACGCCGTCTCGTTGGAACCATTGGATGTATCCGGCATTGCATAGCTTGAATCTGAAATTCTTGGTAGATCATCCGGTCTTATGGAATATCGTGATGTGGGGAACCATGTTGGGAGGCACGTTCGTTTCCTTATCCGGTGTATGGCTTGCGATAAAATATATCAGGCGAAAAGCGAGAAGAAAGAAGTAAAGCCTGTATATTTGTATTATATTTATTGAGAACATTGTATTATAAAATAGATTTGAATGAATAAAGGCAAGATTATAGTCGCCGGAATCGGCCCCGGTAGCGAGGCCGATATAACGCCTGCGGTTTTGGCCGCTATCCAAAGCTCGGATGTCATCATAGGATATAAATATTATTTCCGTTTTATCACCCACTTGCTTCGTGAGGGAACGGAATGTATAGATACAGGTATGAAACGTGAGCAAGCTCGTGCCGAGCAAGCTTTCGCTTATGCGAACGAGGGAAAGACGGTTTGTGTGATCAGTTCCGGTGACGCCGGCATTTATGGTATGACTCCTCTGATTTATGAGATGAAGAAAGAATCCGGAAGCGAGATCGAGATCGAGTCGTATCCGGGCATCAGCGCTTTCCAGAAAGCTGCGTCCTTGCTTGGCGCTCCTATCGGACATGATTTCTGTGTGATTTCCCTCTCTGACTTGATGACTCCTTGGGAACGGATCGAGAAACGGATTCGTGCGGCGGCCATGGCCGATTTTGTTACGGCGATCTATAATCCGAAAAGCGAGGGACGTTATTGGCAACTCTATCGCTTAAAAGAATTGTTTCTGCAAGAACGCAAGCCGGAGACTCCGGTCGGTTATGTACGTCAGGCCGGACGGGAGGAGCAAGAAGTATTCGTCACTACGCTCGCAGATTTGGACCCCGAGCAGATCGATATGTTCACGGTAGTCTTGATCGGAAACTCACAAACATATCTTTCCGGGAATCATATGATCACTCCCCGGGGATATTATGGCGAGGTCAAACAGAAGAAAACGGATACGGGCATTGGACAGGACATCATGATCCGTAGTTTCCGTACGATCGAGAAGGAATTGAAAAACCAAGAGATCCCGTTGGATAAGAAATGGGCGTTACTCCATGCCATTCATACGACGGCCGATTTCGATATGGAAAATATCCTTTATACCGACCCGGATGCTGTCTCTACATTATATAATAAGATCAGCGGCGGGGAAGTTCCTACGATCATCACCGATGTCACGATGGCTGCTTCCGGCATTCGTAAGGGAGCTCTGCAACGTCTGGGTGTCGAAGTGAAATGCTACCTTCAAGACGAGCGGGTCGCTGAGATGGCTTCGAGCAAAGGAATTACCCGTACCCAAGCCGGTATTCGTCGGGCCGTGGAAGAGCATCCGACCGCTCTGTTTGTCTTCGGGAACGCCCCGACCGCCCTTATGGAATTATGCGATTTAATACGTAAAGGTAAAGCCACTCCAGCTGGCATTATCGCGGCTCCGGTAGGTTTCGTACATGTGCAGGAATCCAAACATATGGTGAAACCTTTTATCGGTATACCGAAACTAATCGTGGAAGGTCGTAAAGGAGGTAGTAATTTAGCGGCTACGCTAGTGAATGCCATCCTTTGTTTTAATGACGCAGAACAATTAAAGCCGGGAAGAGACGTATGAACCGATTTTATGTCATAGGGCTGGATGATAATATGCGGCAATACTTTCCGCCGGAGATATTGGAGATAATCTCGTCCCACCGGGTGTTCTCCGGAGGCGTGCGGCATCATGAGATCGTACGTTCGCTCTTGCCCGAGAAAGCGGACTGGATCGATATAAAAGTCCCGTTGGACGAGGTCTTCGATCGCTATCGTTCGTACGACGGTCGGGAAAGTATCGTTGTATTCGCTTCCGGAGATCCTTTGTTTTTCGGATTCGCCGTTACGATTCAAAACCGATTGCCGGATGCGCAAATCCGCCTGTACCCGTCATTTAATTCCTTGCAACTCTTGGCACAAAATCTATTGATGCCTTACCACGATATGCGGATCGTCTCCCTTACCGGACGGCCTTGGCACGAGTTCGATCGTGCCTTGATCGAAAGTGCGTCTAAGATAGGCGTGCTCACGGATCGGGAACATACGCCTACGACTATCGCTCGCCGGATGCTGGAATACGGCTATGGTAATTATACCATGTTTGTGGGAGAACGGTTAGGAAATACCGAACGGCAGAGCATCCGCCAATTCAGTATACAAGCCGCGGCAATGAATAATTTCGTTCATCCGAATTGCTTGATTCTCCGGAAAGAGCGTGACGGGCATTCCCGTAAGTTCGGCCTGCCGGATTCCGCTTTCGAGCATTTGAACGGACGGGAGAAGATGATAACCAAAATGCCGATCCGTTTGTTATCTTTAAGCATGCTGGATCTGATAAACCGGGAACGTTTTTGGGATATCGGCTTTTGTACGGGTTCTGTCTCGATAGAGGCTAAATTGCTGTTCCCGCATTTGCATATCACGAGTTTTGAGATCCGGGAAGAGGGACGAAAGTTAATGACTGAGAATTGTCATCGTTTTGGGACTCCGGGTATCGAGGCTATAATCGGAGATTTCTTATCGGTGGATTTATCAGCGTTGGAGGCTCCGGATGCAATCTTTATCGGCGGACATGGCGGGAAATTAGTGGAGATCCTTATGGTAGTTTCCAAAAAGATGAAAGAGAGCGGTGTCATCGTCTTCAACTCCGTATCCGACGAAAGCAAAGCGCTTTTAGAGGAAGCGGTCCGCCAAACCGGTCTTCGGATATCCGCCCAAACCCGTATCACGATTGATGATTTTAATACGATTACCGTGAATGTTATTTATAAATTATGAGTACAATATCAATTATTCCAATATCCGATAGCAGCCGGGTGCTTGCTGAGCGAATTCTAGCCTCTTATCCCGAGGCGAAGATCTTACCATTCGGCTCTTTCTCAAAAGAGGTTTTTCACGAATCCAGTAGTTTGGTATTTATAGGAGCGATGGGAATTTGCGTACGCAGTATCGCTCCCTTCGCAGAAGATAAACATACTGATCCTGCCGTGGTTTGTATAGACAGTACCGGTAAATATGTGATTCCGGTCTTATCCGGACATATCGGTGGTGCGAACGACCTTTCCAAGGAATTGGCAAACCTATTAGGAGCCGAGGCAATTATTACGACACAAAGCGATAATACGAACCTATGGCCGCTCGACACGCTGGGGAAGAAATACGATTGGACCTTGATCGCCAAAGATAGCAATGCTGCCATCTCTACCTTTGTCAACGGAAAACCGACAGCGTTACTCCTTGATATACGAGATAAGGGAACGGATTATCTAGAGCGTACGGCCCCACCTCATGTCTCTATCTTCTATTCCTTCGAGGCGATACCGCAGCAAGACTATGAGTTATTGATTATCGTCAGTCCCAAACAATACGATACATCCATCCATACGATCACCTATATCCCGAAAGTCCTCCACCTAGGAATGGGTTGCCGCAAGGATATGCAAGGCGATCCTACGGTCGTTTACGAACATATTAAAGATGTATTGCGTGATAAACGCCTGTATCCGGAGGCCTTGGCGGATGTAAATACAATCGATTTGAAGAAATGCGAACCGGTGCTGACATTACTGGCTTATGGAGTTATGGAATGCCCTTTCCACACCTATACATCAGAGGAGCTGAAAGATATCCCGGTACCCAATCCCTCGGAGAAGGTACTGGAGGTAACCGAATCCCCAAGTGTATCGGAAGCTTCCGCCATTTATGCAGCTCATGGCGGTCCGCTTTTGGTCGAGAAGCAAAAAGCGGATTTAGGGAAAGGAAATGAATATACCTTTGCCGTAGCGTTAGATCGGACGGCCTGCCGTGAGGGACATATCGAGATCGTAGGAGCCGGTCCCGGCGATCCGGACTTGATCTCTATCCGCGGGCGGCAAATGTTGGAGAAAGCTGATTTGATCCTGTATGCTGGAAGCCTCGTCCCGAAAGAACTTACCTTATGCGCAAAGGCAGGCGCTACGGTGCGAAGCTCGGCGGATATGAATCTGGAAGAACAGTTTGCGTTGATGAAAGAGTTTTATGATAAAGGATTGTTTGTCGTTCGTTTGCACACGGGCGATCCTTGCATTTATGGAGCTATTCAAGAGCAAATGAATTACTTTGATCAATACGGGATGGATTATCATATCACTCCGGGTATCTCCTCTTTCCAAGCCGCCGCCGCCGCTCTTTATTCTCAGTTCACGATTCCGGAGAAAGTACAAACGATCATCCTCACTCGTGGCGAAGGACGTACGCCCATGCCTGAGAAAGAGCAACTGCACAAACTGGCTCAAAGCCAAAGTACGATGTGTATTTTCTTAAGCGCCGGTGTCGTAGAGAAGGTCCAAGAGGAATTATCGCGACATTACGCTCCAACCACTCCGGTAGCCGCTTGCTATAAATTGACATGGAAAGATGAGCGAATCTACCGTGGGCAACTGAAAGATCTCGCCAAGATCGTAAAGGAGAATCATCTTACGTTGACGACATTACTTGTCGTCGGGGATGCCATCGATAACCGCAAGGGCCTATCTCGCTTATATGCGGATGAATTCAAACATCTTTTCCGTAAGTAATGATACTGATTCTTGGAGGAACGACAGAAGGCCGTGTGGCTGTGCGGGTAGCGGACGAGGCAGCCGCTACCTATTACTATTCTACGAAAGGAACTTTGCAATCCATTGAATGCGCTCATGGAATCCGTTTGACCGGAGCCATGAATGCGGAGGAAATGGAGTGTTTTTGTCGTGACCACGCAATTAAGCTATTGATCGATGCGGCACACCCTTTCGCTCAAGTGTTACACCAAACGATCGAACAGGTATCGAAATGCTTACGGATTCCGGTGATTCGTTACGAACGTCGGTATCCACTTCGTGATGAGGACTTGATTTGGTGCGATAGTTATGCAGACGCAATTCACCAAATGGAAAACAAAGGTATCCAACGGCTACTTGCCCTCAGTGGCGTGAACACCCTAGCCCCGCTCCGTCCTTATTGGCGATCGCATACCACTTGGTTACGTATATTGGAGCGGGAGGAATCTTTGTCGTTGGCCGAGAAGCAGGGCTTCCCCCAAGAAAGTCTGGTTTTCTATCGAGAAGGCGAGGATGAGTTAAAGTTGTTGGAGCAACTCCATCCGGACGCCATCTTGACAAAGGAAAGTGGTTTCTCCGGCTATTTTACGGATAAAGTGAACGCTGCCCACCAATTCGGAATACCAGTATTTGTCGTGAAGCGTCCCGCATTACCGGAAACTTTCTACCGAGTGTATGGTGAAGACGGATTGCGCAAACAAATTGAACGCCTATTACCAGAATTCTTTCCCTTGAAAAGCGGATATACGACCGGAGCTTGTGCTACCGCCGCCGCAAAAGCTGCTTTATTGGCCTTATTATCACGGAAGGAACAAACAGAAAGCCAGATAACATTACCCTCGGGAGAACAGATAACGTTGCCGGTAGCCTATACCGAATGGGCCGGGTGTTCCTCCGCCACCTGTACCGTGATCAAGGAGTCTGGGGATGATCCGGACGTGACGAATCATAGCCGGATCCGGGTTACTGTTCAATTATCTCCCGATGCATCCGGTTGTGCCACGGTAATGGCACAAGAAGAACATTGTCAAGAAACAGAAAGCGACGATACGGGAAGAGTCATCTTCCAAGCAGGTGAAGGAGTCGGAACCGTGACCCTTCCGGGACTCGGCTTGAAAGTCGGTGGCCCGGCTATAAACGCCACGCCCCGTAAGATGATCCGGCAAGAGCTGATTCCACTCCTGCCCTCACCCGATTCCGTCGCTATTGTCACGGTCTCGGTTCCCGGTGGCGAGGAGTTGGCGAAACGTACCTTCAATCCGAAACTTGGAATTATCGGGGGAATCTCTATTATCGGGACATCCGGAATCGTGCGTCCTTTCTCATCGGACGCTTTTATCGCCTCGATACGGAAAGAAGCCAGTGTCGCCAAAGCGATAGGTTGCGAGACGTTGGTTATTAATTCCGGGGCGAAGAGTGAACGCTACCTTCGGAGCTTATACGCTCCTTTGCCTCCACAATCATTCGTCCATTACGGGAATTTTATCGGAGAGACGCTAAAGATCGCTGCCGATTTAGGTTTCAAGCAGGTTATCTTAGGCATCATGATCGGCAAGGCGGTGAAACTTGCGGAAGGTTTCCTGGATACACACAGCAAAAAAGTCGTCATGAACAAAGGCTTCCTTCAAGATGTAGCGAAAGAAGCGAAATGCGAGGAGGCGACCGTAGATGCAATCAATCGGATTACGTTGGCCCGTGAATTGTGGGAGCTTCTTACGGAAAAAGATCAAAATCGTTTCTTCCCATTACTTTTACAAAAATGTAAATCGTATTGCGCTCCTATCCTTCCCGACGGCGAACTAACCTTGCTGTTAATATCCGAAGAGGGCAAGGTCTTATACCAATCTTAGCTTTAGAGACGCAGCACGCACGCTACGTCTCTACACCCCCCAGACTGTAATAGCATTTCTTTTTAGCTGTTTATTCTTTTTTATTAGGGATTCTTTAAGAATACATATTAGGAGGATTTCGTACTTTTGCCCTCTAAATATTGATTAAAATAATGTTTAGATATCTTTTAATTTATATGGCCTGCCTTCTATTCGCCTTTTCCGTAAAGGCGCAAGGTATTTCCAATGACACGATTCCGAAAGAAGTGCTGATGCTGGACGGTAAGCCTATGACCGAAAAGCAAATACAACGTTATCATAAACAATTACATAAAGACTCCATACGGGCCAACAAAAGGATCTGGTGGTCTATCCTTGGCGGACCGTCTTACACGCCGGAAGCCTCCTTTGGCGTAGGTGGCGCGGTTTTGGCTAGCTTTCGCTTAAACAAGAATGATACGATATCCCAACGATCGTTTATCCCTGCGGGATTTAACATCACCTTAAACGGGACGTTCGTTTTTGCCGGTGCTGGTACCTTATTCTTCAACGAGAATCGCTTCCGTATTTATATCAGTTACGGTTATCGGAACGAACCTTCGCATTATTTCGGGAAAGGCTATGAGACGATCGAGCAAATCGAGAAGAGCGACTCGACAACGAAATTCCATAAGAGTTCTTTCCAACTATATCCCCGTTTCGTATGGGAAGTTAGGCCTCATTTATATACGGGTCCTCTTTTTGATATTAATTTCAGCAAATCAGATGATATCAACCCGGTGATGGCCGAAGATCCTTATTTCAATAAGTTCAAACGAGATTATGTCAATATCGGTGTCGGCGGCTTGATTCAATACGATACACGAAATGATGTGGCGACCCCAAGTTCCGGTATGTTACTAAGCGCGATCGCCAAGGTGTACGGAAAGTATTTAGGCGGTGCATATAATTATGAGATGTTCGAACTGGAATACCGCCAATTCCAGCAAGTATTTCGTCCTCGTAGCACCTTGGCATGGATCGCCAAGACACAAATCGGTGTGGGGAACGTTCCTTTTACGGAGCTTCCTTCATTTGGTTCCCCTTTCGATCTTCGCGGATATTATTGGGGGAAGTACCGTGACAAGACCATGGCGTATGGGATTCTGGAGTATCGTCATATGTTCGGCAGCGTGGAGAAATATAAGAGCGGTAATTTCTGGGCGAAGTGTGGTTTTGTAGGTTGGGTTGGCACGGGTACGATCGGAAACGCTCCTATCGTAGACTGGAATAAGTGGAAATTCAACTACGGCGTAGGCCTACGTATCCAAATGCAACCCGGCAAGAACTTCCGCCTAGACGTAGGCAAAGACCCGAACCAAAAAGGAATGGCGGTTTATATGAATATGACGGAAGCCTTCTAAAACCAGAAGGCTCCCGTCTACGATCTATGGAAGTATAACCTTGCGTTAAAATTATCGTTTAAAAGCCGGAAATATCTTAATATCGATTTTTTTCACTAAGTTTGCGTCATCGAAGGGGTGCCATACTATATGGGCTGAGATCATACCCTTACTACTTGATGCGGGTAATGCCGCCGTAAGAAAAACGAATGTTAAATGGATAAAAATGAAACGTACCGTTATCCGGTAGCTTTAACGATCGCTGGCTCTGATAGTGGCGGTGGTGCCGGAATACAAGCGGATATTAAGACTTTTTCCTCGCTGGGTGTTTTTGGAGCCTCGGCGATAACGGCTATAACCGCTCAAAACACACAGGGGGTGCGAGGGATCCAAGCGATCTCTCCCGAGATTTTGAGAGGACAAATCGAAGCTATTCTTGAGGACTTCATCGTAGATGCCATAAAAATAGGGATGCTACATAACAAGGATGCCGTAAAGGTTGTATCTGAGACTTTACCTTCCTTCCGACGAACTTCTATCATTTTAGATCCGGTGATGATATCCACGAGCGGAAGTAAATTATTGGAGGATGACGCCATCCGAACCATCATGGATGAGTTGTTCCCTAAAGCGACACTGCTTACTCCGAATATTCCCGAGACGGAATATCTTTCCGGTATAAAAATCAATAACGAGGCGGATATCTTATGTGCCGCCCGGAAATTGCAGGAAAAAGGATGTAACGCTATATTGATCAAAGGGGGGCATATTCCCGGAGTAGAAACGGTGGATCGGTTATTTATCAATGAGAATAATCCGATTTGTCTGGCCTCGCCAACAGTGGAGACCTTCAATACCCATGGAACGGGCTGTACGCTATCGTCCGCCATCGCCGCTTATATGGCACTCGGCCATTCATTGGTGGAAGCCGTACGATTAGCCAAGGAATATATGAATAACGCGCTCGTTCACGGGGCAAATGTATGCATGGGAAAAGGGCACGGACCTGTAAACCACTTCTTCTCACCCTCTGCCCTTCATAAAATCCGATGGAATCATGAATAAGCTGGTCGTAATTACTACACCTTATTTTTTCGCGGATGAAGCTTCTTTGATCGAACTTCTATTCGCGGAAGGAATGTCTCGTTTACATCTACGTAAACCGGATTGTAAACGTGATGAATTGGAGGGCTTATTGGATAAGATCTCTCCGGCTTATTACGACAGGATCGTTCTTCATGATTGGTTTACCTTGGCAGAAGAAAGGGCTTTAGGAGGAATCCATTTGAACAAGAGGAACCCGGAAGCTCCACCTTTATATAAAGGTAGTATAAGTCGTTCTTGCCATAGTCTGGAAGAGATTATCGAGTATAAACCGGTATGCGACTATGTGTTCCTTAGCCCGATCTTTCAGAGTATATCCAAAGAAAGATATGGTAGCGGATTCTCCTTAGATGGATTGCGAAACGCGAAGGGCATCATCGATGATAAGGTGATTGCCTTGGGAGGAATCTGCCCGCGGACAATAACGAAATTAAAAGATATCCCCTTCGGCGGTGTCGCCGTTCTCGGGGCCCTTTGGGGAAACGATCCCTCCCTTCTTGTTGCGGATCAACTCATAAAACAATTCAAACGATTACAAGTATGGCCTTAAATTATTATTTCGGATATGATGAGAATGGAAGAGTCGGTCGGAGAACAACCGGATTACGCCCCCCTTTTGGTGGAAACAATCGCTTGATGTTTATAACGCATCGTACGCCTAAATATACGGAATGCGACGAGGTAAGCATGGCAATCCAAGGAGGGTGCTCATGGATACAGTTGCGCATGAAGGATGGGATTTATGAGGATACCGTACGTACATGTGCCACTATCTGCGCGGAAGAATGTGAGCGAATCGTGGATTTCTGCGTAAACGATGATCTGGAGGCTGCCGTGACATATGGCGCTACGGCTTGTCATCTGGGTAAGAATGATATGCCCTTGGATATCGCTTGGGAAGTACTGAGAGACAAGTTAGATTCCAATGCCATCTTCTATATCGGGGCTACGGCGAATACTTTTGAGGATATCCGGCTGGCCGTAGAACGAGGCGCCTCGTATATCGGACTAGGGCCGTATCGCTTTACGGGTACCAAGAAGAATTTGAGTCCCATCTTAGGCTTGGATGGTTATCGTAAAATAATCGCTCAATGCAAGGAGGCTGGCATCGATATTCCTATCTTTGCGATAGGTGGTATTACGCTGGAAGACGTAGGCCCTTTGATGGAGACGGGTATAACCGGAATCGCTGTTTCGGGCGCGATTATCAATGCCCCCGATCCCGTGGAGGAAACCCGCCGGTTTATAGAGGAAATCAATAAGTACTAAACTAAATACATATGGCTACTAAAAAGAATATGCGTATTTCCTATCCGTCCTCGGAAAAGATTTATGTCCCGGGCGAGATCAATAAGATCAAGGTTGGTATGCGTAAGATTAAATTGTTGGACACGGTAACCTTGGATGAGCATGGAGAACGAATCTTCAAGAAGAACAATCCGGTAATCGTTTACGATACGAGCGGCCCGTATTCCGACCCCAAGATATCGATTGATATCGCTAAAGGACTTCCTCGTATACGTGAGGAGTGGTACGGTAAGCGTAAGGATGTGGTTCAATTGCCGGAATTGACTTCCGCTTATGGTCGTGAGCGATTGGCGGACGCGACTCTGGATTCCCTGCGTTTCCCCAAGCGATACTTGCCTTTCCGGGCTAAAGAGGGTAAGAATATCACCCAGATGTATTATGCGAAGAAGCGCATTATCACTCCGGAAATGGAGTACGTGGCGATTCGTGAGAACCAGCAAATCGAGGCTTTGGGACTGAAGTCGTATATCACGCCGGAGTTCGTCCGCAAGGAAATCGCCGCCGGTCGCGCGATCATCCCGGCGAATATCAATCACCCGGAAGCCGAGCCGATGATTATCGGTAAGAAGTTCTTGGTAAAGATCAATACCAATATCGGTAACTCCGCTCTTTCCTCCGGTATCGACGAGGAGATCGAGAAGGCGATATGGAGTTGTAAATGGGGCGGCGACACGTTGATGGATCTCTCTACCGGCGATCATATCCATGAGACGCGCGAGTGGATTATCCGTAACTGCCCGGTTCCGATGGGTACGGTTCCTATTTATCAAGCCTTGGAGAAGGTGAATGGTAAGGTAGAGGATCTTTCTTGGGAGATCTATCGGGATACGTTGGTCGAGCAGGCGGAACAGGGCGTGGATTATTTCACGATCCACGCGGGTTTGTTGCGCAAGCATGTGGAGCTGACGGCGACTCGCCTGACGGGGATCGTATCCAGAGGCGGATCGATCATGGCCAAATGGATGCAGCTTCATGACGAGGAAAACTTCCTGTACACGCATTTCGCCGAGATCTGCGAGATACTGAAGGCATACGACGTGGCGGTCTCTATCGGAGACGGGCTTCGTCCCGGTTCTATCTATGACGCGAACGACGCGGCACAATTCGCCGAGCTTCACACGATGGGAGAACTGACGAAAATAGCTTGGGAGCAGTTCGTACAAGTGATTATCGAAGGCCCGGGCCATGTTCCCATGAATAAGATTCATGAGAATATGAAGGAACAACAGTATGCCTGTCATGGAGCGCCGTTCTATACGCTGGGCCCGTTGACGACCGATATCGCTCCTGGATACGATCATATCACGTCGGCTATCGGTGGCGCGCAAATTGCTTGGCATGGGACGGCCATGATCTGCTACGTTACGCCGAAGGAGCATTTGGGATTGCCGAATAAGGAAGACGTGCGTAATGGGGTGGTCGCTTATAAGATAGCGGCGCATGCCGCTGACTTGGCGAAAGGGCATCCCGGCGCTCAAGTACGTGATAACGCGTTGAGCAAGGCACGTTTTGATTTCCGCTGGAAAGACCAGTTCAATTTGTCCTTGGACCCGGAAAGGGCTTTACAGTATTATAAGGAGAGTGCTGTTACGGATGGAGAGTACTGTACGATGTGCGGTCCTAATTTCTGCGCTATGCGGTTGAGTAAGGATTTGCAAGGTTGTAAATAAAATACTGTTTTGAGGGGATGAGACGGGGCATGCCCCGTCTCTACAATTGAGTGATTTGTTTTCCGCATTCGTAGCCTTCCTCATATAGTTCTTCCAGTTTCTTTGTGTCGCTTCCGGTACGGCCGACTTTAATCGGGCTTTGCGGACGGATGACGAAGGCTTTTCCTTCGGCCTCCAGTTGGTCTATGTAATCCAAGACCTCGTTGTACCGCCGGTA
>ULVX01034215.1_pt1 | contig 16794 bp, 17 predicted proteins | sample 1959811 | NCBI WGS metagenome assembly ULVX01 (sample SAMEA4835797, study PRJEB28245) | human gut metagenome | biome: gut microbiome; material: fecal sample | place: Denmark | collected 2008
TCACGAGGTCGCTCCACTTGCTACATTACGACTTGGCAAATAGATCTTGTATCATTTCCTTGATTAGTTATCTGCTAATATCTGTTGATAATCATTCAGTCAATGTCTGCACCAATAAAGTGTTCATCATCTATTAAATTGTAATAGTATCCGTTTCCACAGTCTCGGTATTCTTTGTTAAAACCAGCCATCACATCGCCTTTGCGATTGTAGCCATCATCCTGTTCGGCAATTTCAATCCACAAAGAGCCGTCATAGCCTCTAAACTCAAACCTGCCCGAATTATAGTTTCTTCTCTCTTTGAGTGCCTTGCGGAATTGTCTTACCGAATAAGGGGAGAACCTTTCTATGGCATTGAGGGATATAATCTCTCCGTCAATGCGTGTACCGGTTGTCAAACGGTTCTCGTAACAACCTTTTGAGGTGTCTGCGGCGAGACATTTGCGAATAAATGCCGATGGGAAAGTTGCTCGTGCCGCATAACGCTTAAACTTAGCCACAAAGTTGCTCTCGTTGGGAGTGTATAAAGTTACGCTTATCCAACAAGCAATAATAATGCCATCAATCGGATAGCCACGCTTTCTTGAACGGGGAGCGAACTCACAGACAAGGTTGTTCTGCGATATGAACAATCGCCTACGTTCCACGCCTTGTGGTGTTACGATAGTGTATAATCCGGATTTTCCTTTTATGGTAGATATAACTTCTTGATATTCCATAACAATATTGTTTTAGTATTCTACAATCAGTATCCGATATTCAAATGTTATATCGGGGTTGGTTATATTCCTTTGTTTCAGCCATAGGTGGTGGTTGCCGTAGCCATAGACAAAGTATCGGTCAAGGTCGTACTTATCGGTAAAATCGGCTACTATCTGCCGTAGGGATACCTCGCTGTCGGCATAGAGAATGTGGTTTACAAACTCTATGATGATTTCGGCTATCTTATCATCAAAGATGATAGTGGGATGTTCAAATGTTACGTTCATAATCAGTGGAGTTTTATGACCTGCGCCATTGCTGACGCAGGTCGGATTAAACTTTAGGCGGTCATTCTCTCCTTGATTAGTCGGGCGTTTGAGTTCACAAGGTTGATGATGCGGTCGTGGTACTCGGTGTCCTTGTTATATTTGCCGTGGCACTGCACCACTTTGAGGGTCTGCAAGTCAACCTCTACCGTCTCTATTATGGTATCGCCAATCCTTGCCGACAATACCAGCGTGTTCTTTTTAAGGTAGTAGGAAGATGAGAATACGCAGATGTGCTGGGTGTTCCCCTCTTGGCAGTATTCCTCTATGCTTTCAAGCACCTTCACCGATATTTCATTGTCGGAGATTACCAAACCGAAGAACTTGGATTTTTGAGCCTTGAACTGTTCTTCGTTCTCTTTCTCTCGGAGCAGTCTTTCCTCGGTTCTTCTGCGCTCGGCTTCCTCACGCTCCCTTCTGCGTCTGTCCTCTATCATTCGGCTTAGTCTGTCGTGCGCCTCTATGAAATCTTCGGGGCAGATATTCTTTGGATTGCGTAGGTCTTTGCCGAGGTTTTTCAGCATCCGCAGATAGTCGTACCACATTCCGATGTTGTTGATATGATAGCGGTGGCGTTTGGCGATAAGGTACGATGCCCAAAATTCATCAGCATTGCAGGGATTAGAAAGAAAGTATTTCATTTCCTCAATCTCTCTGGCTTTCATCAGCGTCTCCATTCTTGGGTCGGCAAGCAGAGCCTTGAAAAGTCTGACGGGGGATATTCCGTAGAAATCGCCCTTGAAGCCGTTGCGTTTGAGTTGGGGAATGACCGACATTCTCGGATAGACCTCACTCCATGCGACAACATCATCATACAGACTGTTGTGCGGGCGTATCTCCATATCGCTCCAATACGACCAGCAGTCGCAGTAATGGAAGGTAAACCCACGGAGCAGAGCCATATCGGTAACTTTGCCGTCGGGAGAAATCCACCTTTGTACGACCTCCTGACAATAGAGTTGCCTGACCTCTCCCTTACGGCTTTCGCTCGTTATCTGCGTCACACGGATTACTTGAAAACCCTTGTGTGCCGTTATGACGCTGAAATATGCGGTTTCCTTATGGGTGCGTTTGCGGGTGTCCTTCACTTTCAGTTCAGCTCCGCAGTGGGGGCATTTGCAACCTGCAACAGTGTCGCAAAGATTGCCTTTCTGACCCTTCCAAACGTGTCCGCAGTCGGAGCAGGTCATTGTTCCGCTATTTGTGCGATAGGCGAAATGCTCAAAGCAGTGGCGGTATGCCCAACGCTCTTGTGCCTCGGTTATGGGTCGCAGTGTGGCGGATAGGCCTGCCACTTGCTTTTGTAATGCTGTCTTGGGTTTCATAGCCGTAATGTTTTAGAAATCGAATAGACTGGGTTGTTCAACTTGGGGTTTCTTCTCGGAGGCTTTCTTCGGTTGGATAGGTCTGCGCATTTTAGCCATTTCCTCGTCACGGAGTCTGTTGATGGCGTCCTGCCGTGCCTGTTCCTTTTCTTCCTCAGTAAGTTCTACCGTATGGTTTACCACCACATTGCAGTTGATAGGCTTGCCAACCTCTATCTCGTTTTCTTCATAGTAGTGGACTGCCATTCCGAAGATTTCATCGTCTGCAAAGCCGTTACAACCGCTTTTCTGCACTTGGCTGATGATATAGGTACAGCAGTCGGAAACCGATTTGGACGGATTGGCATACTTGACTGCGAACAGAGCGTCATTCTCCGCCATAGTTTCAAGATAAGCCTTGATTATGTCTTGGAACGATTGTGTTCCTTTCATCGCGTTGCTTGCCATAGTCGTAAATGTTTTAGAGTGTATTCATTATCCAATAGATTATCCCTAATGCGGAGAGGATTGAGATTATCCACCCGATGCCTCGGAATATTTTTTTAATCAGCCAACCGATAGTCAGACCAACGATTGCTCCGATGACAATCAGTATCACTTTCGCCACCTTTGCAACCGCCTTGCTTATGCGGTAATGATAGGAGGATTGGCGAGCTTGCCTTGACCTATTTGTATGTTGTTCTGTGGCTTTCATATCGGTGGGGGCTTTTTTTTAACCTCATGCGTCCAAAGACAGTGTGGTTGTTTGAGTTGCTTGACACCTGAAAGGCGTGTGGCACAAAAGAAAGGATGTTCACGGCAAGACGGAAAAATACTACTCGCAGAGTGGAGATTTTTCCGGATCGACGCGAATGTCCCTTTGCCACACGTTTATTTTGGCAAGCAACTCCAACTGACCCACAAGGCTCAGGTACGCATCAGATGAAAATGGCCTCCCCGATATTCAGGAAAGCCACAGGACAAAATTGAAATTATTGCTGTCCGGTAAAACTTTGACATGATAGGAAATGGACTATTTTTATCTCATACAGCATGAAACAGACTCGTATAGATGTCTTTTAAGGGCTTTTTGATGCTTAATGCTACCAATTTCACATCGCCTCAAATGACAAGCCCTTTTTCGTAAAACAGGTGTAACTTATTATATTTGTAGAGAATATATGATTTTGTCGTTTTTTACCGGACAGCAATAAATTGAAATCAAAAATGCCGGACTTTACTGAACGGCATCATAATGAAAATCTGGGGAAACAAGAAAATAGCAGAAAGAGAAAAGAAAGGAGAGTGCAATCCCGGAACAGGATAATGTCAGGCATTTGTTCAAGCCGGAGAGTAGCGCAGGCGCAGGACAAATGACGGTCTTTATCCCCGTGGATTGAGTCCCTGCGGGACACGGAATGGCCGTGTTCAGTCGTAAGATGCGGACAACCGTCCCCGGTTGCACATCTTTCGGCGACACGGCTATTCGATGTCCAGCATCGCAGTGAGGCAATATAGAAATCCGGAACCGTCCTGTCAAGGACAACTATCAGGCTGTGATAAAAAGAAAGGAGAGTGCAATCCCGGAACAGGATAATGTCCGGCATTTGTTCAAGTCGTAGAGTAACGGAGGCGCAGGACAAATGACGGTCTTTATCCACGTGGATTGAATTACCTGCTGGGACATGGAATGACCGTGTTAAGTCGTAAGATGCGGACAACCGTCCCCGGTTGCACATCCTACGGCGACACGGATATTCGATGTCCAGCATCGAGCGTACATCAGATTTACAGATCAGATTTAGTTGCCTGAGATTACCTCTTTCCAAAAATTATGAGTATTTTTGTGCGCAAAATTACGATTTGGAGTTACGGCTACTTCATAAACATTTCCGGTTATAGGGCTGCGAGAAGGTGTACTTCCCTGAGTTGGCAGAGGTAAAAACAGGCAAATTGTGGTAATTAAAAATCCTTAACGAAAGCCAAAAATATCAAATCTGATTTCCTCGGCTTTCCGTCAACTTCCACAAAAGTACACGATTAGTACCCACGCCCTCTCAAACCCCTCTGAGAATCAGTCAATTTGCCCAAATAAGAAAAAAATTGTAATTTTGCGGGGAAAGCAAATTTATAACAGGAACGATGATAATAATGATAACCGGTGGGCAGCGGTCGGGCAAGAGCCTGTTTGCCGAACGTCTTGCCTTGTCTCTGTCAGCCAATCCTCTATACATCGCCACCGCGCAGATTTTTGACGAGGATTTCCGTCATCGCGTCGATGTCCACAAGCAGCGTCGCGGTCGGCAGTGGATCACTTTTGAAGAGCCGCTACACGTCGATTCCATAAGTCTGACATCGGATGATGTGGTAGTGTTCGACTGCGTGACTCTCTGGGCGACCAACTGGTTTTTTGAATGCGGAGAGGACGGTACGAGAGCGCTTGACGAGATGAAAAAGGCGTTTGACAGGCTTGTCTCGTCGGGAGCCACACTCCTCATGGTTACAAATGAAATCGGCCTCGGCGGAGTTTCTGAAAACGCCATGCAGCGACGTTTCACTGATTTGCAAGGTTCAATCAACCAGCACGTTGCCTCGATTGCCGACGAGGTTCATTTCATCGTTTCCGGCATAGACCTAAAAATAAAGTAAAAGTAAGCAGCCAATCATCATGACATTTTCAATCCCACCTGTCGACACGGCTCTCAAAGCCGCTGTCACAGACAAAATCGACAATCTTACAAAGCCTAAAGGGTCGCTTGGCCGTCTTGAAGAACTTGCGGCACGTATATGTCTGATTCAGCAGACACTCACTCCCGAACTCCGCCAGCCTCACAATGTGCTTTTTGCCGCTGACCACGGTGTGATAGCCGAAGGCGTGAGCGTCTCGCCTAAAGAGGTCACATGGCAGCAGCTCGGACATTTCTCTAAAGGCGGCGCCGGCATCAATTTTCTCTGTGATCAGCATGGTTTCCGTCTTGTGCTTGTCGATGCGGGGGTCGACTACGATATTCCCGCCGGCCACGGCATCATTGACAAGAAAGTCCGTAAGTCGACACGAAATTTCCGTCATGAGGCTGCCATGACAGCAGGTGAATTCCGGCTTTGTCTTGAGCGTGGCGCTGAGGTGATTGATGAAATTCATGATTCGACCGGCTGCAATATCGTAAGTTTCGGTGAGATGGGTAGCGGCAACACTTCGTCGTCGTCAATGTGGATGCACCTTTTTACAGGCATACCCTTGAAGCAGTGTATCGGTGCAGGAGCAGGACTTGACTCGGCGGGCATACGACATAAATATGAAGTGCTGTCCGACGCGCTCTCCCGTTATGACGGAGATGACTCTGTTGAATCCAAGATGGCTTGGTTCGGAGGATATGAGATGGTGATGGCTGTTGGAGCTATGCTCCGGGCGGCTGAGCTCGGCATGGTGATAATTGTCGACGGTTTCATCATGACAAGTTGCATCCTTGCCGCTTCGCGTCTTTATCCTGCGGTGCTTGACTATGCCGTGTTCGGTCATCAGGGCGACGAGAGCGGCCATAAACTGATGCTCGAAAATCTTGGCGTACGTGCGCTGCTTCATCTCGACCTGCGTCTCGGCGAAGGATCAGGAGCTGTGTGTGCCTATCCTATAATCGAGTCGGCAGTCAGAATGATCAATCACATGGATTCGTTCAAGGATGTGAATGTGACAAAATATTTCTGAAACATCCTGCTTATCCAATACATCTTTTATATCTTCCTGACATGAAGAAATTCGTGGCCGCACTCATACTTTTCACCCGTCTCCCGGTATGGAAATGGGTTAATCCATCGCAGTCCGACTACTCTGATGCTGTTGTCTATTGGCCGCTGACAGGCTGGCTGACAGGTGGACTGACAGCATTCGTCATGTATTGTTTTTCGTTTGTAATGCCGTGGTCGACAGCTGTCATTCTCGCGCTTGTCGTGCGCTTGCTTCTGACCGGCGCGCTCCATGAGGACGGACTGGCTGACTTTTGCGATGCGTTTGGATGTGGAGGCGATAAGGACAGGATTCTTTCGATAATGAAGGATTCCCATATCGGGACATACGGTGTCATTGGTCTGATATGCTACATTTCCGTGTGGATAAGTCTGTTTTCATCGTTTGGCCCGATGATGGCTGTCTGCACCGTATTCGCTGCCGACCCGTTTGCGAAACTCTGTGCCGGTCAGCTCACCAATATCCTGCCATACGCACGCCCCGAGGGAGCTAAAAACAAGATTTCATATTCACGCATGCACTGGCATCAGATTCTCTTTCAGATTATATGCGGTGTGCTGCCGATGTTTTTTCTGCTGATGCTTAATCCGTGGTTCGCATTGGCTGCCGTGTGTCCGATAGTGACGTTCACGCTGTCGGCGCTGCTGATGTCGGGAAAAATCGGCGGTTATACCGGCGACTGCTGCGGTGCGACATGTCTGCTGTGTGAGCTGTCGATGATTATTGGAATCAGTGTGATATTATATTCCGGTCTATGAGACTGACTTTGATTCGCCACACGTCGGTGGCAGTCCCGAAAGGTGTCTGCTACGGCCAGTCGGATGTCGCGCTTGCCGGGAGTTTTGACTCTGAGGCCGAAGTGGTGTGTGGAAGACTGAAGGGCCGGAGATTCGACGAAGTGTATTCAAGTCCGCTTTCGCGTTGCGTGAAGCTTGCCGCCAGATGCGGATATGAAAATCCAAAGCTCGACCCGCGTCTCATGGAAATGAATTTCGGCGAATGGGAGATGAAGCGTTATGACGAAATCACAGATCCGCGCATTGAGTTGTGGTATGCCGATTTTCTTAATGTCAGAGCCACAGGAGGCGAGTCGTCGATGGACCAACGGGAGCGTTTTCTTGATTTCGTAAACGACATCCGTGCTTCGGGCTACGGATCGGTGGCGGTCTTCACTCACGGAGGTATCATGATTCATGCCCTCGCCACGCTATGCGGTCTGACCGACGAGGAGGCATTCGCCCGTCAGCCCGGCTATGGCGAGATTCTTGAAATTGAAATTTAGGAGTGAATGTTATTCAGGATAGAGACCCGGTGTCTGATTAAAGCATTTCTACAATCAGAAATCTGACCGCCCCTGCCAGAACCACACATATTGTTTCGGCGATGCGGTTGATGCGTACAGCCTTGCGCATGTCGGCAGTGGTCAGTTCGCGCTCGTTTTCTCCGATGAATGGCTTGTGGACGGTCTCGCCGAAATAGTCGTGAGGACCTCCGAAACGGCAGTCGAGTGCTCCGGCAAGGGCTGCTTCCGGGTAGCCGCTGTTGGGGCTTGCATGGCGACATCCGAATTTTCCGACGAAACCGAGTAGACTTGGCTGTCCCGACGCAATCACCATGAGCAATGCCGTGAGCCGGGCAGGGATAAAGTTGGTAACGTCGTCGATCCGTGCCGCCACACATCCGAACGCCTTGTAGCGTGCGTTGCGGTAGCCAATCATCGAGTCAAGAGTGTTGACCATCTTGTAGGCCACTATTCCGGGGACACCAAGCAGGGCATACCAGAACAAGGGCGCGACCACACCGTCGCTCAGGTTTTCCGACAGTGTTTCGAGTGCGGCAGTCCTGATTTCTGTAGCTGAAAGCTGCCCGGTGTCGCGTCCGACAATGCGTGCCACCTGTCTGCGTCCGGTATCGAGCGAACGGTCGAGGGCCTTGAATACCATTTTTACTTCGCGGATAAGTGTAGTCCCGGCAAGGCAATAGAATATTATAATGGTTTCGACAGCCGTCTTTATCCATATATATGGAGTGAGCAGACTGATGAGCACCCACGTTGCGATATATGCTGACAGTATGAGTCCGACAGCCACGCAAGCCCCATTAGCCATTTTGTGTTGACCGCTGTTGAGACGGTGTTCGAAAAATGAGATTGATTTCCCGAATCCGACTATGAGGTGTGGCAGACGGGCCGGGTCTCCGAAAATAAGGTCGAGACACCATGCAAGGAGCAGAGGCAGAAGTTTTATGATTGCGACATCCATTCTCTTAAAGCTGTTAAAAGTAAATCGTTTTCTTCATGGCGTTGGGCGGCGATGCGGAAATAGCTTCCGTCGAGACCTTCGAAATTAGAAGCATCGCGAATCAGGATTCCATATCTGTCGATGAGGAAATCTTTGAGCTGTGAGGCTTTTTTGCCTTGAGGAAGTTTTGCGAGCAGAAAGTTGCAGTCGGTTCCAGTCGACGTAATTCCCATCCCGGCCATTTCTTTCCCGATTCTGAGAGCTTCCGCGTGGAGTCCGCGTGAATCAATCACATAGTCGTCACTGTGATTGATGAGGAATCGGGCAGCCTCGATTGCAAGCTGGTTGACAGACCAAGGCATGCGCATTTTTCCGATTTCCGACATAAGTTTTTCGCTGCCGACGGCATAGCCTATCCTTAGCCCCGGCACTGCGAAGCGCTTTGTGAGCGAGCTTAGAATCATGAGGTTGCCGATTCCGGCAGCCTCCGCAGGGGTGACGAGCGGCTGCAAGGTGTAGTCGCTGTAGGCTTGGTCGATAATGAAGACCGCCCCCGGATTTTTGGCAGCTGTCTCAAGTATTGAATCTCTGTCGACAGTCTTTCCAGTCGGGTTGTTGGGATTGCACAGCCACACGCAGGTAGTGTCAGACGGAATTTCGGAGAGCGAGGAGATAAATGTGACCGAGTGGCCATACATTGCGCACGCATCCTGATATTCACGGAACGTCGGACTGACGATTGCCGATTTCCCGCCGTGAAACAGATGAGCTGTGAGATAAATGGCCTCTGTCGCGCCGTTTGTCACCATCACATTTCCTTTGCCGATTCCGAGTTTCATGGCTATGAGCCGTTCGATGGACTCCGGTCTTGGTTCGGGATATGATTTAATGCCTGCGGCCTTATCGGCCAGAAAGTCGATAAGCGCCGAATGGTCGACATCAGAGTAGATGTTTGTACTGAAATTATGGCGTATGCGTGTGCCGTAGCGAAACGAGTCGTCTCCGTGTCCGTCAATCATGGTGTTTCATGATTTTATAGAGTTTGTCGATATCGATATGTTTTCTCAGATGGTCGGCGAGCAGGTCATATTGCTCCTCCTTGTAGGCCGTATAGTCGAACTTCTCGTTGCGCTTCTCTTTCAGATACGGCGAGATGAGGTAGCTGACCACTGTTTCATTGTCGAGCAGTCCGTGTATATAGCTGCCGAAGCAACGGTCATCGACAAAGCATCCGTCGGCTGTCCCGTCGTCAAGTATGGTGTTAAGAGAAGTGGCCTTCCCTTCGGTCTCGGTACGTCCCATGTGGATTTCGTAACCGTTGCAGGGCTTGTTCTCCCCGAGGAAACTGAAACTCACCTGCCGTGTCACCTTCGATCCGGAAAGCACTGTCTTCACCGGCAGCAGCCCGAGTCCGGGGAGGCTTCGGAGACTGCCTTCAATCTCGTCGGGGTCGCTCACCTCGATGCCCATGATTTGGTAGCCGCCACAGATTCCGATGACCGTCTTTCCGTTGTCTCTTGCACTGACGATGGCTTTTGCAAGCCCGTTGCGTCGCAGTTCGCTGAGGTCTGAAAGAGTAGATTTGCTTCCGGGGATGATTACTATGTCGGCCGACAACAGGGCATCGGGATTGTCCGTATAGAACAGATTCACGCCGGGATTGCGTTCGAGCACATTGAAATCTGTGAAATTCGAGATGTGTCTGAGCAATACGACCGCTACATTTACCTTGTCGGTCACGCTCTTTGTTGCTTTGAGTCCCAACGCCACCGAATCCTCCTCCTCGATATGGATGTCACCGGCGTAGGGGACGACTCCGATTACAGGCACACCGCATATCTCTTCCATCATCCGCCGTCCGCTCTCAAACAGCCGCATGTCGCCACGAAATTTGTTGACGATAATGCCTTTGATGCGTCGCCGGTCATCCTCGGACTGTAGCATTATCGAGCCGTAGGCGCTTGCAAACACACCTCCCCGGTCGATATCGGCCACGAGTATGACATCCGCATCTGCATGTCGGGCCATCGACATGTTGACGAGGTCGCTGTCACGGAGATTTATTTCCGCAATACTTCCTGCGCCCTCCATCACTATCGGGTTGAAGCGCTGCGACAGGCGGTCGAAGGCATTGTGGACTACCTTTCGCAGTTCTTCGCGCCCTTCCTTGCGGAAGTAGGAATATGAGTCGCGGTTTCCTGCAGGGCGGCCGTTTATGACAACCTGCGATGTGTGTTCGCCCGATGGTTTCAGCAGAATCGGATTCATGTCGGTGCTGCATGCTATCCCGGCTGCCTCGGCCTGAACGGCCTGTGCGCGTCCGATTTCAAACTTGTCGGGGGTGGCATAGGAGTTGAGAGCCATGTTCTGAGCCTTGAATGGCGCGGGATTATAGCCATCCTGCCTGAAAATACGGCAAAGCCCGGTGGCGATAAGGCTCTTGCCGACATCACTGCCCGTCCCGGCAAGCATTATGGGTGACAATTGTTCCATTGGGGTGGTATCAGAAATGTTGTTTTGCTAATCTGGCCGACAAAGTTAGGGATAATAAGCCATCGGGCAAAATAAAAGCGTTTTTCAGGCTTTCGCTTTTAAAACAGAACGGTAGCGGAGCCTGGCAGTTCCATGTCGAGCGAACATACTGAGGGTGACAGCCGTTAGAATTGAAAAGTTAATTGCCGGTTGTCGCAGAAGCGGAATTTAATAAAATATTAATGACCCTGATTTGCGTATGACTCATTAATATAATACTTTTGTGGCTTCTTAAAAAACTTACTTTTGACTATGAACCTCAATGCAGACCAACGCCGTGGATTGACCAGGCAGCAAGTCGAGGAGAGCCGCCGTCTTCATGGCGCGAATGTGCTCACGCCTCCTAAGGAAGAGTCGTTATGGCGACTGTTTTTAGACAAATTCAAAGACCCGCTTATCATTGTGCTTCTTATGGCCGGTGTGCTGTCGGTTCTGATTTCATGTTATGAATATTTCGCCCTCCATCAGGCCGGGACGGTCTTTTTCGAGCCTGTCGGCATATTCATGGCCATATTCCTTGCCACCGGGCTGTCGTTCTATTTCGAGAAGAAGGCCGAGGACGAGTTCAAGATACTCAATCAGGTCAACGATGATGAGCTTGTTCAGGTGATCCGCGACGGCAATCCCACCGAAATATCCAAAAAGGATGTTGTTGTGGGTGATATCCTTATCCTCAACACCGGGCAGGAGATTCCCGCCGATGCGCGTCTGCTCGAATCGACGCAGCTCAATGTCGATGAGTCGACCCTGACCGGTGAGCCGATGGCTTCGAAGACCACCGATCCGGATCATTTCGACCCTGAAGCGACATTTCCGTCTGACCATGTGATGCGGGGCACACGTGTGATGGAGGGCCACGGTGTGGCGGAAGTCTATGCCGTGGGCGATTCAACCGAGAACGGAAAGGTCTATGAGGCTGCCCATATCGACGACGGGACGAAGACTCCGCTGACCGAACAGCTCGAACGGCTTGGTGCTCTGGTCACCAAGGGCAGCTATGTCATCGGCGGGGCGGTGATTCTGGGTCGCATCGTAATGTATATGCTTTCTACTTCCGGCTTCGAATGGCTGCCGTTTATCGCTTATTTCCTTCAGAGCATCATGATTGCCGTAACGCTTGTCGTTGTGTCTGTCCCCGAAGGGCTTCCGATGGCAGTGACGCTGAGTCTCGCATACAGTATGCGCCGCATGCTGCGCACTAACAATCTTGTCCGCAAGATGCACGCCTGTGAGACTATGGGTGCGACGACAGTGATATGTACCGACAAGACAGGTACTCTCACCCAGAACCAGATGCGTGTGGCTGAGACCGATTTCTACGCTCTTCCGGGACAGAAGCTTGGCGACGACGCGATGAGCCGTCTGATCGAGACAGCAGTCGCTGTCAATTCGACCGCGCAGCTCGATTTGAGCGACGAAGGACATCCGTCGGTGCTCGGCAACCCGACTGAGGGCGCTCTGTTGCTGTGGCTGCGCCAGAACGGTGTCGATTACCGTCCGTTGCGCGAGGAGGCAAAGGTTGTGCGTGAGCTGCCTTTCACCACCGAGCGCAAGTATATGGCTACGGTCATAGCCGAGCCCGGCGGAGGCGAGCGCCTCTTTGTCAAGGGGGCACCCGAAATCGTGCTTGCCATGTCAGACAGCGTCAACGGAGGTGTTGAGCGTGCCAAAATCAACGAGCAGCTTCTCGGCTATCAGGAAAAGGCGATGCGCACACTTGCTTTTGCCACTTGTCTGCTCCCCGAAGGGGCCGACGGCATAGGTGATAACGGTGTCGATGCCGACGGACTGGAGTTTATCGGTGTCGTGGCTATCGCCGACCCGGTCAGAGCAGAAGTGCCCGATTCGATACGCGAGTGTATTAATGCCGGCATAGCCATAAAGATTGTCACGGGCGACACTCCGGCCACCGCACGCGAGATCGGCCGTCAGATAGGTTTGTGGCAGGAAGGCGATGGTGACCGTAACATAATCACAGGGCCTGAGTTCGGCGCGTTGACCGACAGTGAGCTTGCCGACCGTGTGGGTGACCTGAAAATCATTGCGAGGGCGCGCCCGATGGACAAGAAGCGTCTTGTGGAGACTTTGCAGAAGCAGGGGCAGGTTGTGGCTGTGACGGGCGACGGCACTAACGACGCTCCGGCGCTAAAGGCTGCCAATGTCGGATTGTCGATGGGCGACGGTACGTCAGTGGCAAAGGAGGCCAGCGACATTACAATTGTCGACAATTCGTTTGCCTCGATCGGACGTGCGGTCATGTGGGGGCGCTCGCTGTTTCAGAATCTCCAGCGGTTTATCCTTTTCCAGCTGACGGTCAATGTGGTGGCCTGTCTTGTGGTGCTTGTCGGTGCATTCATGGGCACTGAATCTCCGCTGACAGTGACCCAGATGCTATGGGTCAACCTGATCATGGACACTTTCGCTTCGATGGCCCTGTCGTCGCTGCCTCCATCGCGTTCGGTGATGAACGATCGTCCGCGTGACCGCCGGAGTTTTATCATCACTTCTTCAATGTGGCGCTTCATCGGTGGCGTCGGTGTCATGTTTGCCGCTGTCGTGCTCGGAATGGTTTATCTCTTCGAGCATGCTGAGGTCAATTCGCTTGCCGATATTCTCCATGTCAGCATAGGAGCGCCTCAGGGACTTAGCCCATACGAGCTGTCAATAATCTTCACGACATTCGTGATGCTCCAGTTCTGGAATCTGTTCAACGCCCGAGCCTATGCCACTCACAAGAGTGCTTTCCATCTGAAGGCGTGTGGCGAGTTCCTGCTGATAGCTCTGGTCATATTTGTCGGGCAGGTTGTGATTGTCACCATAGGCGGTGAGTTTTTTAATGTAGTCCCGCTTAAGATAGAGGACTGGGCGATTATAGTCATCGGGACTTCGCTCGTGCTTTGGGTCGGCGAGCTGCTGCGGATTGTTTCCCGCATCGGACGGTGATTCAAGAAATATATGAAATATCGCACAGGGCTGCCATGATGACCGATGGGTCACTGGCAGCCCTCGCTTTGTTTCCTGCCCGGAGATGTGGCGGGATGTAAACCTATTGCACATATGGTTTGTTTACATGTTACAGAGTGTAATTGAAACAAAAGCGTAAATGTTATGCTACCCAAGTCTAATTAAAAAAACGTTATCCAACTATGAGAAGTATAACCACATTCGATTTGCAGTACGCACATCGTTTCTATGGCTTCAAAGGTGAGGCCCAGTATCTTCATGGCCATACCGGCACACTGACTATCGAGGTCGAGGATTCGATCAACAAGGGTGTGAACATGGTGTTTCCGTGTAATGAGATAAAAAAGACGGCATGGGCTGTGCTGAAAAATTTTGACCACGCACTTGTGCTTCGTGAAGACGATCCGTTGCTGCCTGCAATCACAGGTGTCTATGAGCAGCAAGGAATCCTCCACGGTCACCCGCAGAACACGTTGAAAGGCGAGGCTTTCAAGACAGAGCTTGCAAAGGCATATCCTGATGCCCGCCTTGTCGTAACCAAGGAGACAATGACTGTCGAAGGTATGATAAAGATTGTCTACGATCTTCTTAAGGACGAGCTTAACATTGCGAAGATTACGTTTACGAGTGGCGACAACGCAGCCTCGGAAGAATATACAGACCGTAAGGAAATCGAACGCTGTCCGCTTTGTGGCATTGCCCTTACCGAAGAAGGCGTATGTATCAAATGCGGATACAAGAAATAGAGAATATATGCGGCCGTTATAATTGTGAATGACGGGCTTCTGAATAAAAATTGTAAATCCCTGAGCCATCAGAGGCTCAGGGATTTACAATTTTTATTCAGAGGGGTTCTGAAAATCTCCCGGAGGGAATCGATAGCGATAAACCAAGAACGGGTACGCCTCCTAACGAGGATGGCGCACCCGTTCTTGGTTCTTTTAAATCAATGAGACTCCAAAGGATATATCGGGCGGTATGTCTGATGGTAATCTGATAGCGGTCTAATCGGGCGTTTTTAGCAGGAGGGAGCGCAGTTCGTTGCGCGAGACCACACGGATTTCAGTTGAGGTGTAGTCAATCAGTCCTCGTGCCTTCATGCTTTCAAGGGTGTTGATGAAGGAAGAACGCTGCACGCCGAAAAGGGTGTAGAGGTCGCGCTGCTTGCACGTGAGCACGACATCAAGGGCATCGCGCTGAGTGAGTGCTATAATCCAGAAGGCTATACGTTCTTCAAGCGATCCTGAGGTGAGCGAAAGCACGCCGTCGATTGCTTTCTGGGCGTTGGTCGATATGTAGTTGAGGTAGTTGAAGAGGCATACTTCGTCGGTGCGTATGATATTGATGAAGTCGTTTTTTTCTATCTGCATTATCGAGACGGTGTCAATGGCAGTTACCGTGGCGGGATAGAGAGTGTTGCGTCCGAAAAGGAAATCGGGCGATATTACGGACGGGGCCTGAAGCGTCTGCATCACACCGAATCTGTCGGTCGAGTTGCGCACCGATAGCCGTACGCATCCGCCGATTACGAACATCATACGTGTGCATGGATCGCCTGCCTCCAATATGGTCTCTCCGGGAAGATATTTTGAGAAAGCAAGCCGGGTGTTTCCTACAATCTCAGAGATGCGATTGTAGCTCACGCCGTTGAAGAGGGGAAGCCCCATGAGATTTTCATACATGCTGTTGGCTGCCATGACTCATTTTCAGTTAATGGTTGATAGAGACGGCGGGATGTGCGCGCTGTCTATTATATAACTAACGTAATTGGGAAGTTTTTAGTTTTTTTACGAATGCTCCAATTGATATTAAAGTTGTTTAAGCAACTATTTATACCCGGGAGTCACTTGGACATCTGTGAGTCACGGCGGGTCTTGAAATAGAGCTGTGCGGAGTTGATGGTGTTCTGCCATGCGACATAGGCAGCCGGTGCGACCGATGAGACTGGGTGGAGGTAGGTGAGAGCCATCCAGATGGCGAGGACGGTGTTTTTTTGTCCGAGTCCCTGTGCGCCGGCTATCTTGTCGCCGCATCGCCGTCCGATCTTGCGTCCGATCCAGAATTGGAGGCAGCACACGATTCCCGATAGGATGGCGAGGAGCATCATTTCGGGGACGGCCTCGGCCGGTTCGTCCATGACGAAGCTTACGGCGCGACCCACGACAATGAAGAGCGAGACTGCCCAGATGTAGAATGACACGGCCTGTCTGTCGGCCACGGCATGGTGGACTTTCGGGGCTACTTTCAGCAGGATGAGGGCGAGGATGAGCGGGAGGATTATCAGAGGCATCACCTTGGCGGAGATGGTGGTGAGTGTTTCCATGAATGGGATTTCGGCTTCAGAGCCCATGAGGGTGAAGAATATCGGGGCAAGAATGGCGACGGTGATGTTGGAGATGATGGAGAATGTGGCCAGGCGTGGGACGCTTCCTCCAAGCATTCCGGTGATGACAGGGGCTGCCGTGGCGGTTGGGCAGAAGACGCAGATGAATGTGCCTTGGGCGAGGTCGGTGCTGAATGGCAGGAGGGAGAAGTAGAGAGCCACTGCGCCTATGACCTGCACCGAGAGCAGTCCCCACGAGAGGGCGGTGACGCGGAATTCACTCGGCCTGACACGGCAGAATGTGATGAAAAGCATGATGAAAATCAGGTAGGGGGCGATGAATTCTATTTTCCCCATGAAGTCATGAAAGACGATTCCGGCCAACATGGCAATCGGCAGCATCCAAGGCTTGAGCCTCTGGCGCAAAAGTGACATTTTCATAATTCAGATTTTAAACTTAAATCCGATTTAAAATTCGGTTCTTTGAAACATACACCGTAGAGGATTGGTTTGTTCTTAACCCGGCTTTAATTTCAGTGTGCAAAATTACTAATTCCTGCCCGGATTACGCACCGTTGTCTGTTTTTAATGATTCGGTAAAATTTGAGGTTGTTCATCCTAGGCTAAGCCGCTAACTGAGCCAACCGATGATTTATTT
>ULVX01023707.1_pt1 | contig 16785 bp, 18 predicted proteins | sample 1959811 | NCBI WGS metagenome assembly ULVX01 (sample SAMEA4835797, study PRJEB28245) | human gut metagenome | biome: gut microbiome; material: fecal sample | place: Denmark | collected 2008
GAGTTAACAAGAGAAAAACAAAGATTATTATGGGAGGAAAAAATATGGCATTTTTAAAAGTAGCGTCCGTAGAGGATATGAAAAGAGTAGCAGAGGCTTATGTAAAGAATACTACTCTGAATGATGGGGTAAAGGATCCGTTTTGGACCTCAGCCGCAGATGTATTGGTACAGGCATGTGTGGGATTACTTACCGAGAAACCCGAAAATGGGGATATCCCTTATGCAAAGATCGATGATGTAATCGGAGGACACGATGCACCTCATTATGAGGCTTGTTTCGGCAACATCGATTACCTGTTACGGTTAGCAGCAGTTACTTATGATCCGATGAATAGTCCGATTCAGATGATGGATGGTGCGCAGGTAAAGAAAGATGCATCTGATTTGGACGTTATCTTCGAAAATCTGCGGGTATACGAAGCTAAGAGACAGAATTGTAAGGTAGAGGATATGAAGAAGCCTTATTGCTTAGAGCAGTGGGATACCTTTCATGTTGGACCTGAAAAGACCTGTGCAAATATTTTAAAGACATTAGCTCCTGTGAAATTGGTATGGACACCTGTAAAAGCAGTTAAAAATCCCCAAACCGTAGTATTAACGGATGAGATGTTTAAGCTTGAAGACTATATGCAGGACAACGCTGAAGCAAAAAAGAAAGCAGTAGAAAGCTATAAATCAGAAGCTGCAAGTTGGGAATAAGCAAAGAAAGATCCTTATTAGGGTCTCTTTTTTGTCTAAACATATAGATTTTTACGGATTTTTTTGACATAATATAAAAGAGAATATTGTTTGCAAAGAGGAGACTAATATGTATATCAATTATCAAATACTCACACCAGACGAGTTTCTTGCTGTGACAAAAATGAATCCAGATATGTGAATAGGATATTGCGAAATTCTAATTTTTCCGGATGGGAATATTTCGTTAGCCAGACCATCCCACACGGAAACCGTTTTTAGTTATTACGAAAAGAAAAATCATGTAACCAGAGACGAGATAAGTAAGGAAATACCTGAATATTGTAGTCCATTACATTATATCATCGAAAAAGAAAATCTGGTGTCGGTATGGTATCAATTCATTATCTGCTCAGAAAAGATTACACCAAAACAGGAAAAGACATTAAAGTTTTTGGTAAATCATGAATTGATAAGTGATAAATATGCAAGGACATATAGCCATGAATATAGTCTTGCCGTAGAAAGACAAAATATGGAAAACACACTTGAGAATTGACTACCTTTGTGATTAATAAACTAAATTATATTTGCTATGATAAAGGAAAAAATAAGAGGGGATATCATATATGAGTAAATTTGTCGAGTTGAAAACATCCTATAAAATACCGGAATTATTACAGAGAGACATTGACGCATTGCGAGAGGGTGTAGAAAATAATGTTTCCTATATCGACTGTCTGCAAGATGAAATCAGGAGTTCTGCTCATATTGTAACAGATTATGGACTGACAGAAGAACAGGCAGAGGAAATCATAGATTATTATTGCAGAAGGAGATACTAAATGATTACTTTATATGACTTTACAAAATGTAAAATTGATTTGACGGCAAATTACGGTGGATCTGATAAAAAAAGAGGCATTATACTTTATAATAAAAAATATATGCTAAAATTATCGGATAAAATCCCAGAAGAAAAAAGAAATCAATTAAATAGTTCTTATACAAATAGTGCATTTTCTGAAAATATAGGTTGCCGAATTGCAAAAGCTATTGGATTCGATGTACAAAACACCTTACTTGGAAATATTACTATGCAATCATCCAAAGGAGAAGAAAGAACTTATCCGGTAGTGGCTTGTGAAAATTTTGTACCAAATGGTTGGAAGCTTGTAGAGTTTAAATTTATAGAAGGTGCAATTCTTGAAAAGAAACCAGGTAAATTGCCGGAATTTGATGATATATATGAGGTCATGACAATTCCAAATGCTTATTTTTCAGAAGAATTTGGGAAACAAGCGTTACAAAGATATTGGGATACTTTTATTTTAGATGCTTTACTTGGCAATTTTGACAGACACGCTAATAACTGGGGATATTTAGTAAATGAAGATACATACGAAATTAAATTGGCTCCAGTTTATGATTGTGGATCTTGCCTTTATCCGCAGATTTCAGACGATGCGATAGAAACCATCTTAAATGATAAAGATGAAATTCAAATGAGAATAGAAAAATTCCCAGTTGCAGCATTAATAAAAGATAATAAAAAAGTATCCTATATGGAATATATAAAATCTTTTGAAAATAAAGATTGTACAGATGCATTACAACGTATCGTTCCACATATAAACATCGATGAAATTTCCAAAATCATTGATGAAACACCAGGTATTTCTGATATAAGAAAAACATTTTATAAGACCATGATTTCTGAAAGATATAATCAAATTTTACTGGAACCATATAAGATTATAACAAAAGGGAAAAATATGACAGAAGAAAAAGATGTACCAAATCTGGATGAAATCTAAAGATTTGGACGGAAATTATCATTATATATCCGAGTAGTTCATAATATTATGTGTATCTTCACATAATATTACAGGACACGTTAAAACGTGGTCTTACACTCCGTAGCTTTGCTACGATGCGTTTTCATAAATCATAAAAAGAGAGAGAGTAATTTCTCTCTTTTTTTTATATCTTTTTTCAGAAACTCTCCATTTTTCAAAAAATTTTATACATAAATAAATGATAGATACACTTTGTTTTGGATAGATAGAAAGGATAGTAATATGAAAAAGATACCATACCATACCATACCATACCATACCATACCATACCATACCATGTGTTTCTTTGTCTGCTAGGGATATGTCTTTTACTGTATAGTATGCCAGTATCTGCTGCAACAAACCCGACAGCCACAGGAGAATCCGGTACAAATGGATCTGGTGGTGGAGGAGGAGTCGTAGGCGGCGTGGCAGGCGAAGCTGTACTACATTACCATAATGATAGTTGTTATGGAACCAGGGAATTGTCAAGAACTGCATCTAATAAACATAATGATTACAGAGATAATAATGAAGACTTAATACATTCTTATCAAACAATAGCAGAAGGTCCTAAAAACAATGCAACTTATATAGTTATAAATTGTGCTTTTCAATTAAATGGCGGACATAACTGTGGCGGTTGCGGTGCATATTTAAGAGCATATGATCAAAATGGAAATATATTTTGGACAAAATCACCTGATCAACTTGTTGAAGAAGGTAGGAATTTATGGAATAACGCAATTCCAGGTAATGAAGCCGCTAGATATATATATAATAAACAACCATATGAAACTCATGCAAATGTAGATTGGGATAGTAACGGTAATAGTTATATCGAAAGCACGGATTATTATTGGCTTAACAGAGATGCAAATGGCACAATTAAAAGATATGCTGTAATAAGAGGAAGTAATAATTATGTTTTAGATCCTCCTGCAAATATGAGAGGACAAGTTTCATCTAGCGAAAGAAGTGGCACTAATTTTTGGAATTCAACTAATTATAGCATATATACAACAATTCAAATCCCATCATACGTCACATATGTAAAATTTGAATTATTAGTTACAAAAGATAACCGATTAAATCATGGTAAAAATGCTGATGTATATAATGCCACATTAGGCGGCTTTTATGGATGCGGCTATAATAATGGGGACATTGTTCGTTCCAAAGCTTCCTTTGGCGGCACAAGTAATACATCTACTACAGATACCATAAATAATACAGCATTGAATGTAGCGCAATCGGAACAAACTGGAAATGGAATATTCCAAATGCATGTGGTGAATGGAAATTTATTAAATGGCATAGATAACAGTTCCTATTTAAACAATGTTTCTATCAGAGATTTGGCATATCCGGATATGATTAAAAAAATAGAAATGAAAGAAGCATCAAATCAAAGAATTATTACGTGGGAGACACCACAAAGTAATGGTACAGAGTACGAACTAAAAGCTCAAACATATAAAATCGATTTTACGGATCCATCAGGTATGAAACTGATTATGGATACGGAAGCAAATTAAAAAAAGACTATTTCTTATGAGAGGGGAATTTTTATGTATTGTAAAAAACATACATTATTTTTATCTGTTATGAGTCTTTTGCTATTGGTTTACTGTATATGGAAACCTATTTTTTACTTAGATGATATTTGGATTTTTGGAAAATCGCATGCCGCTTTGTATGGAAAGTTTTATAATGATGTAGATATCATAGTACCACCATTATCTTTTTGGATTATAAAAGGATGGTTGTTAATTTGCGATAATTATTTGTGGTATCGGGTATTAGGTGCGATTTGTTGGATACTGATATTACTGACTATCTCTAAAATATGTGCTTTACTTGGCAAAGATGATTTTTATACGCTGCTTATCATAATCTGTTATAATTTCATTTCAAATTTCTATTTTGATTATAATAAACTTTGCTTATTGCTCGTATGTATTATGATACTGATAGAAATGCAATCGTATAAAAAGAAATCTATCCTGATCGGATTATTATGTGGACTTTGCATAATAAAAAGGAATATTTGATTTTAACGACCATAGGTATTACATTATTTTTGGCATTTCATGATATATTTATCCAACATAATGTTACAGCATTGGAAAAAGCACCATATACCCACACCAGAATATTGGAAATCCTAAAAACAAATACCGATGAGGTCAACGATAGTATCGCAAAACTGGATGCACCGATTGGCAGTTATTGTGAAGATGGCATGTTATTTGATATCCCTTTTGTAAAATATGCGAATTTACCATTTACCGGAAATAGTGGCATCTATAAACAGATAGATGTAGCAAAAAAGTTATTGGCAACAAAAGAGTATATCTTATTAAAAAAGGAAAATATTTGCTCACAAATCGAACCTGATGTGGTAGAATACATAAAGGAAAATTGTGTATTAGTAGAAGATTTTCCGACACATAATTTATGGAAAGTAAAGGTAGGAAACGAGTTATGATATTTGACATGCCCCTGACAGCACAAAGATCTTATGAGCTTTGTATCAACGAAAGAAGAAATTGCAGAAATAAAAGAGCTGTTGGAAGCGAAAGACCACTGTAAGGTGATTCCACAAAAATCCTTTAATACTATATGGTTTCGTGGAGATAATGGGGAAACGGAACTACGATTAAATTTTCTGGGAAATCTCAAATTAATCGTATCCAGAGTATGTTTTCATAATCGCAGACAAGGCACCATGACCGCTGTGATGCAATTATTAGACAAATACTGTAAAAAATATGGAATTGTAAAATTATGTATCCAAAGCGTAGAGACAAAAGAGATGTCTGATTTTTGCAAGAAATGGGATATCAAACCAGACCCTTATGCAAGTTTTCAAATCAATGGATTTATGGCTGGAGACCACATCAAAGACATCGATTTAGAGTAAAAAAATTGTCGATGAGAACAGTTTTACATCTGAATTTCCATGACTTATAATAATGGGCAAGGGGACAACATACATCTAAGATGAGTGATGATACAGAAAATGTATTGTCGCTCATTTTTTTGTACATAAAAATTTCACAAATTTATCCCTCAAAAATTAAGATATTTCCGATTTTTTTTGACATATGTAAATAAGAATAGTATTACTATGACCTTTTTTACACAACACACACCAATTTAACTAGAAAGAGGTAAAAATACATGCGAAAAAGAAAAATGCTATTAGATGCCTTACTGTTAGGTATTGCGATTATCGCAGGCAGTAATGGCATTACCGTAGAAGCCGCAACAAAATATGATTATCTGAGTCCATTGGAAATCAGCGAAAAACTTATCCAAGATGGCCGTACAATGGATAATATCGTGAACAATTCTTCCGAATGGCGGTATGGTGACAGAGTAGTAAATGGAAAAAGCTACAAAACATTAACTCTGGCGCAGAAATATTGCTTTAATCGTATTACCGGACAAGCAGCACCAATAATTGATAATGACGATGTGGGCGATATCGTATTTAATGGTGCAAATGGACTTGTTGATAATACGAAATATACCATTGATACTTCTAAGGTGGGAAATGGATTTCATGCATACCGTAAAACGCTGCCAAAGGGTACGCAGGTGCCGGTAGGATACTGGGGAAACTACGGACTGGAATACGCGATACATGGAGAGGGCTTTGATGCGGAAGATTATACATTTGGCGAAGGCGGCTACTATGATACCACAAGATGGGGGACCTGGGCAAATTATCATGGCGTAGATTTTCATGCTTATAGTCATACAAACAAATATCCATTGGTCGCCCCAAATGAACAAAATACAAAATGTTTCAATAAACAAATAAACAATTTTAACAGAAATTCTACTGCATGGTTTGGATATTGTGCAATTTGTGGAGAAAAAATCAATCCTGGATTTCACTATGCTCCTGCTTCTGCCATGAAAGAATTATCCGTAGTAGAAGTAGGCGTTGAAGATTTGTTTACCTGTCCTACCTGTGGTGGTATGGAAAATACCTCAGCATATAATCATCAATGTAAAGCGATTTCTGCAAACAGATATTATGTAGCATATGATGATGGTACCGATGATCCCAATGTGACGGGAAATACCAACACCAGCACCTTTTATTATAATTTTGCAGACGAATATGAGGGAGAGACAGTAAAAAGCCAGGATAAAAAATTAGCTGAATGTGGATTTGTAAGAGAAGGTTATACTTTTGCAGGCTGGTCTACAAGCAAAGATGGTACCGTAGATTATCAACCAGGAACCACATTAAAACTTTTCCAAGACCCCAAAGTAAATAACAAAGTAACAACCCTTTATGCGGTATGGACTCCGAATCATTCTTATGTATCCGTAGATGCAAATACGAATATCTTTAATGGCGGAGCAAAATACAATGGTGAAACTGTTTATTTTAGAGAAGACACTTATCAGGTATTAAATAATAATAACCCGGGAGACCCTGCTGCACCAAACTTTATTAAGAGTACTTATACAATAGATACCACTAAAATTACATTGCCTACAGGATATACTGTAAGTTTCAAAAGTGAAGGTACTACTCCTGATCCAATTACAGCAGAGACTGCATTTTCCGGATATAACTTTAAGAAGAGTGGTGCAAATGGTTGGTTCCAGGCATCTAGTGCAACTTATACGTATGGACCGGAAGAAAGAGACCAGTCAAATCCAGATGTTATTACCTTGCAATTTACACAGAATACTATTATTTTACCGAGTTCCAGTGCTTATAATAAGAGTTTTATCGGTTGGTATGATGGACCGGGAGACGATAGTAAATATGTAGGCACCACAGGAGATGAATATTATCCATCAAAGGATATAACTTTATATGCAAAGTTTTCTCAGATGAAGATTGATGTGAAATCTACGTACTTCCGTGAGCATGATTACAAAAACGATGCCGATGAATTCACAAATATTGCATTAGATGAATTAAGTCAATGTGCAAACAACGCAGCTTTTGGTGCAAATCATGACTATGGTGTATGGAATGGTACCGGAGCAGTAAATATGCAGATAGGTACTTTTACAAATACCAAAGATGAATATGTTTACAAAGCATTTTATCGTGTAAAAGGTACAACCGAATGGACAGAAATTAATACCTATGACGGATCTTCCGGAGCACCAGGAGATAAGTTAAACAAATCCGTTAAATATGGAGATTGGGATGATCCAAATCGTCCAGAAGATGGGAAAAGTATTACCATTACGAACTCAGGCTTTTATCAATTAACGGCAATTGGAGCACAAGGCGGTAGTATGTCTAGTGATAAAGTCGGTGGTAAAGGTGGAAAGACCGAAGCCGTATATTATCTGAAAAAAGGTGATATCTTACACATCTGGGTCGGAGGACAAGGTGGTAGTGATGGTACCGGAGGATTTAACGGCGGCGGTACAGGTACAAAAGGTATCGGTGCAGGTGGCGGTGGAGCCACCACAGTTGTACTGGAAAGAGATGGAAATCAAACGACACTAATGATTGCCGGTGGTGGCGGTGGCGCTACAACACTGGAGAATGGAGGAGACGGTGGTGGTAATTAATACTGCCACCTTTTTCTACAAATAGGGGGACTTATATGAAAAAGACATTATTAAAAAAATTACTATGCAGTTTGGTAGTCACATTAATGATTGGCACCAGTATCCCCGCGCAGGCAGGAAATGTCAGCAATCCTACCAGCAATGGAAAAAGCGGTACTTCTGGCGGTGGAGCAGGACAAATAGGTGGAGCAAATGGAGTAGCTGTTTTCCACACGCATAGTGCAAATGCGTATCATGGCACTTGTCCATATCATTCGCATTCCGGTAATTCTAATAGTGGTGGTGGATGTTATGGAGAAAAACACCAATCGTCTCACACTGTTCATTGGACAGATTCTATGTGTTGTAGTAACTGTCAAGAAGGTCCTCATGCCCATTTCCCGGGAAATCCTTATGGAGCATGTGGTAGTTTTAATCCAAACTGGGAAAGAACCGAAACAGAAACATGGTATACAGTAAATTGTGGAATATCTCAAGGGTATTTATGTGGAAAAACAGCAGGAGTAACAATTGATGGATCTTCCAAATCTTATGGTGGAAATAGTAATCTATCGACCACAGATACATTAACAGATAACCGGACATCTCTTATCGGGTCACAAACTGGTAATGGTGTTTTTCATCTGAAAGTTATAAATGGAAATGTCTTAAATGGATTAGAAAACAATACCTATCTGAATAACACTGTGGTAAGAGACAAGTCAAATCCAAATAGCGTAGGTGAAATATCTTATCAGGACTTAAATAATAAACGTACTGTAAAATGGGAAAACCCTGATAGTAATGGCACAGAATATGAATTTAAAGTACAGGTATATAGAGTAGATTATACAGCAGAAAATGGATTAGTGTTGGAACAGGATTCAGAATTCATGTAATGGGAGGAAAACAATGAAAAAGAAAAGAAAGGCATGGCTACAAGGATTATTACTGGCTTGTTTTTTATGTATGGCAGCAGTAATCCCCAGCAATACGGTAAATGCAGAAATTATTTCACGTACACTTACCAGTCAGATTGCAGGGTATTATTACTTATATAATGATGAACAGGGTAATTTTAATAATACAAACCCAGATTATTTAAAAAACATGATTCCTGATAATGGAATATGGTCAGCTAAATATAGTTGGGTAGAAAACGGAAAAACCAAATATGGCTATACGTGGAAAGACCATTGTTATACTGAGAAAAATATTCAATTTACGGATAAAACCAGTTTAGATGTCACAAATCTTGATGGCGTATATTTACATATTGCTGCGGTAGATGCTGCGGGTAATATCGGACCGACTTCTACCATCGAAATTAAACGTACTAACGTTTTCAAGCTGATATTTAATACAAACCATTTAACATATCAGATCAATCCTGGTAGTAATGTGCATCCGGGAGAATTTATTGTACAAGGTCAAGATCCTGCAGAAAAAATATCAGCACCTGGACAAAACACATTAAATGCTTATTATGCATGGTATTATGCCGTAGATGGTACCGATGTGCCGAATACAGGAAAAGGTGTTTTTGATGATGGAGATTTTAAAAATTTTGGTGGAGACTTCCCAATCCCAAATGCCACAGGATGTACATTTGTAGGATGGAATAGTAAACCGGATGGTACAGGTACTTATTATTCTGCAATGGGAGATGACATCGGAGATACCAAAATCACAGATAAAGTATTAAAAATCACAGATATCACCGGATCTAACGAGTATGGACAAACCATGACACTGTATGCGATTTGGGCAGATGGAGCCACAGCAAAGAAAGATAATACCGTTGTTACCAATCCTACTGATTTCAATACAAAGTTTACCGATAATATCTCTGCTACCATTAATTATATTCCATTAAATACGACTACCGGATGGACGGCAATGGGTACCACCGTAATCGATAATGCTACCAGTCAGGTGCAAAAGAGTACAGATGCAGCCACCTGGACAAATAAAGCATCGGTAACAAATAATGTCTATTTCCAAGGCACAGGTACATTTGGTATCAGCCAGCATTTATACAGTCCTGCAGGTAACAGACTTGCGAGTACAGATGCAGTTGTAGCGGCCACAAATGAAGTTTCCAGTGTCGTAACAAAGATTTCTAATACCACAGATAAGACTATTGTTATTTGGAATCAGAATGGGGATGCAAAAACAACACAGCTTACTCCAAATGGTACCACAGAACTTACTGATACTTTTTATACCGGAAATTATAATCATGAAAAAACTTTGACCATAGATTATCAGGTACAGGGTACTTATAAAGTTTATGGTTCCGGTATTTCCCGTACCCATGCAGATAGTAAGCCTACAAAGCTGGGTATGCAAGGTTATCCTGCATTTATGAAAACGGATAGTATGGAATTAAAAATTGATGCTACAAAACCTAAAATCACCCATTATGAAGTAAAACAGGATAGTCTGGATAATTATCCCGCAGATAAAATGGAAGAGGTTATGGGCAAAGGTTTATATACATCCTTTACTGCAACTGTAACAGATTATCTGGAAACTGAGAATGGTGAGTTTATTGATAAAAAAGATTCCTCGGGTATTCAGGGTGTATATATCAATATTTATGACCCTGCCAATACAGCCGATACGAAGACTTATCGTTTAACAGAACATGCCACAGAAAATACCACAGGCGGTAATGTCATTAAGGGTAACTACAATATTGCTTTGAATCTGTATACGGAATTCCCTAATTCCAGCTTATTGATTTACAATATCTATGCTATCGATAATGCAGGTAATAAGACAGACGAAATGGATTATGTTACCGTAGATGGTAAACCAGGATATCCGGAAGGTGATACTGAAGTAAATCCAGGAGACCACAATGGCGGTACCGGAATGCTGAAAAACTTTTCTGTAAAAACGATCATTCATTCTACAGAAGCAGATGGATTTAATGTAGATCCCGAAAATGGAGAAACTTATTTCCAGATTGGTGACTTCGGTAGAGTAGAAGTATGGACCGTAGGTTATACCGATAGCATTTCTTTTGATTTTGATGATCTTGGCTTAGAAACAAAGAAAGAAATCGAAGATGGCAGACTGAATGAAATGTATAATATGGGACTTTCCCGCGCAATAGATGCAAATTTCTGCAGAGTAATACCTCATACTTTATCCGAAACCATTAAACCAAACTACTTTGAAATTTATGATGAAGCTACCAAAACAATAAAGAAAATCACAGAGTCCGATCCAAGATATGCAAAACTATTAGTAAATGATGCAGGAGTAGCTTATGCACAACATTACTATGTAGATGGTTGGACAAATGCTGGTACTAATGTAAGAATTTCTCCATACTATAAACTGCAAAAGGATGGAGATAAGAAAAATGCGGATGGTACTCCACAATATAAATGGGAAAATCATATTTATACAGCTATCGGTAATAAAAATGATGATACTACCGGCAGTACAAATCATTATATCCTTTGGGATACCAGAGCAAATGATGTCCATTACCGTGTAACCCATGAAAGCTAAATGGGAAAAGGACTGTTTTATAACAGTCCTTTTTTCTTGCAATATTTTATAAAAAAAGTTATAATACTACTTGTGTTTTACGGTTTTTTTAGACATATATTAATAGGTATATCTTATTTTTATATTTATGAGGAAAACATTATGAAGATTACAATGAGAGATTACACGTTTAACATTACCGGCAAAATTATCGTATATTTTTTCGCATTTGAGATTATATACTTAGCCTACCATATATTACGACTTGCTATCGGAGAAACTACAGATATTTTTTCCGGTATCTGGAATTGTATTTCTGCGATGTCGACAGCATGGATACTCGCAGGATTAGCATCTTTTTGGAAACATTGGAAGATAAAAGGATTATTTATTTTCATCTTTTTTGGGTCTTTTGTACCTGTCCTTGCTGCGAAATTCCCTAAATTCTCCCATGTTGTTGGTATTATCACGATGACTACCATTCAGCCGAATTTACTTTCCTTTATCATTGTAAATGTCGTGATGGGAGTGATTGCATGGATTTATGCGGGTGATGTGCAGGCAAGAAAAAACGAAGGTACTTTATATGATGATATTTTTGAATAATGGATATTTTTGAATAATGATAACAAACCACTGTACCAATCATACAGTGGTTTTTAATTTCGTGAGTTTTTCTTTCGCAATTTCATATCTGTATGGGGTTAAAAGTGGATACCAACATATATCTTCCCACAACTTTAAAACACTATGCTCTGAAAACATAGTAGTATCTAATAATAACATATCTTTTTCTGTCAGGGGAACCATATAGATGTCGTGTTTGATAGCTATTAAAAATTCAGGATAATATATCATCTCTAAGCAAAAAGAATCGTGCGTTACAGATAATACCGGCAAATGTTTTATAAAATCAGATAATCCATGTAATGTTATTTCAGATGCTACATCCTCTAACTTTTTTGCTGCTAGGGGATATTTTTTTGCTGTATTTTTTCCGGCAATCTCTAACAATTTTTGCATGGAAACTCCGAAATATGCCTGTATAGTTGGAGTTACATAAGCGGATGTGTCATAAATATTAAAATAAATAGCACATGTTTTTTCATAAACACATTCCATTAAAGTAACGGGTACAGCTCCGGGTAAGTATGTCTGAAAAATAATATTATCTAAAGAAATGGCGGAATCTATTGCTTTTTGACTTCTCAAACTTAATAAACAGGAGAGTACTTCTTCATACCATTCTTCATAAAATTGTCTTTTGTTTCCATGATTGAATTCAGATTCGATAACATCCAAAGAAAAAGTAGCAACTTCCAATTGTCCCTTTTCCTGAATCAATACTTCATTTTCTTCCCAGGAGAAACGAAAGCTTGCTTGTAAGTCTGCATCTTTCAAATTATGCATAGTACATGCTAATAATTGCCAATAAAATTTTAATCGTTCCTTAAAATAAGGTACTGTCTGATAAATGCTACACAACTTATCAAAATCTTCAAAAAAAGTATCATCATAATTTGATTCGTAATCCATATTCCACCTCTTTTATTCCCACAATATAAAGAATTCTTAACCATTATATCGGATAAATTTATTTCTGTCTAGCACTACATTTTGTACGATATTTACGGTTTTTTTTGACATATAGTAATAGACACTATGGTTTATGTTTTATTTTATTTTGGAGGGAAATATGTGTTTTGCAATTATCGGTTGTGTATTTTTGTTTGGAACAGGGATTCTTATGTACGCAATGTGTTGTGTATCCGGAAAAACAAATAGAACCGAAAATGATTTAGAACAAGAGATGTATTTACATAATTTGCAGCTTAAGGAGCATACGAATGGAAAATAAAGTACCTATATTATATGTGATGGTAGGTCTCTCTGGCAGCGGAAAGAGCCACATTGCAGAGGAGCTTGCAAGAGAAAACAATGCGGTTGTTTACTCTATGGATGAAATTCGAGGCGAACTTTGTGGTGATGTAGAAGACCAGAGCAGAAATGATGAGGTCTTTGGTATCTGGGTAAATAGAATTCGAAGAGCTTTAAAGCATGGACAGAATGTAATTGCAGATGCCACAAATGTCACGAAATCCGGTAGAAGAAGCTTTCTTGCTATGTTTGATAGAATACCACATCAAACGATTGCACATGTAGCTTATAAGGAAATTGATGACTGTATCATTGATAATTTGGACAGACCGCATCCTGTACCACCTGATGTTATCTATCAAATGGCAAGTAAATTTAGCTATCCGACAGAAGCAGAGGGGTTTACTGAAGTTATAACTCATTTTTATGATAGACAGAAAGAGGAAATAGAGAGATGATCACATTAAGAGCTGAAGATTTTACCAAGGAAGATTTTCAAAAGTTAAGAGAACTTTTTCATGTAAGTGATACCACACAGGAGTTTACATTTTCTACACCAGTTGTAACTCAGAATAAAACAGAATATGAAGATACTATGGATGTTTGGAAAGCAGCCGTAAAAAGGTTGACAAATTCCTTCCCAAACAGCTTTGTAAATCATAATTTGGAATTCATCGCAGATAAAAAAACAAATAATTACTTCCGCTTAGAAGATTGCAAAACAGAACTGGATATCAAATGTAAAGTATTAGAATGGCTATCCAGAGCAGCTTGCTATGCAATACCTTATCGAAGAGATAGGTTAAATAAGGAATATCAGGATAATCTTAGAGGATATATCAATCGTTATCTTGGAACTGATTTTACGAGAGAAGAAATGGAAGAGATTTATGAAAAATTGGGTAATAGATGTGACCATACTCTTACCTTAGAATTTATTGACTCTGGATATCGTATGGAAGTGTTAAGTGAAAAAGAAAATAATAGTTATGAAAATCCAGAACTGTAAAGAGATGATTAAGAAAATCTACTGTGTCTTTTGCATGGTAGATTTTTTATAATATTTTTGTTTTCAAACTAGATTTGCGGATTTTTTTGACATATAATATAAAAGAAGTATATATAATTGTAATAAGACTTTGAGAGGACAAACATATGTATTTGAATCAATTTCGCTGGATAGATGATAAATATAAAATTGATTTTGAAATTCCTAAATTGTTAAAAAATACAATTGAAGAAGCGGAAGAAAATGGAATCCACACTATTCATTAAAACGATAGTGGATGTAATGTGAAACAGTCTCTGATCTTTAGATCAGAAGATGTTTAACTAGACCGAAGTGGAGATATGGAATATTTTGATGTTGCGGATACCATAGATGTTATTTGCAAAAATTTTGTATCTTCTCATACTATGACAAAAGAGCAGTGGGATATTGTAACAAAAAGATATAAAATTGGAAGATAAGGAGAAAATACGTTATGCAAGAATTAACGTTTGCTTATATTTCTAAAGTACTAAAACAAATCGAAGATAAGTACCACCACTCTATAAAATTAGGAATAGCTGGTTCTTATGCCAACGGAAAAGCAACAGCAGAAAGTGACTTAGATGTTGTTATTGATGGAGATTCCATGAGACTGGATATTGCGGAAGATATCAAATCAAGTTTCCCAATTCAAGTCGATACTTTATGGCTCGATTTATTAAAAAAAGAAGATGATGATATGGATTTATTTTGTAAGGAAAATGATTTACCTATAAATGAAGACTCCGTATATAAAACGATCAGAAAGGAGGTAATTTGGATTGACAAAAAATAAAAGTAGAGATAAGGCACTTATTTTGACAATTCTTAAAAATCAACAAAAAATAAAGGACGCTATTAAATTTTTCAAATGCACAGAGTATAATTTGGATCAAAATGATATGGCGTTCGATTTATGCGCTATGTATATGGCACAAATAGGCGAATCTGCAAAATTATTAACAGATGATACCAAAAGTAATTTAACAACTTTTGATTGGAGAACTATAAAATATTTCAGAGATTTCATTGACCATGTTTATGAAAAAATCAATAAAAAGACGTTAAAACCATATATATTTTTAATGACTTCCCCAAAAGTAACAAATGAATTAAAAGACGTTTTAAAACAAATTACACAGGAATTAAACATTGAAAAGAATGAAATTGAAGAACATGATGTTTAAAAGAAATCTATCACGCAAATAACGTGGTAGATTTTTTAATTGAATAATGTTATCCTATATGCATGTTATGTGTGCGATATGGGGGGACAAATGATGAAAAACAGAGACAAAGGATCCAACATAACAACAATTATTGCTGCAATCATTCCTGCATTGGTTACCATTGTAATTTTCTTGATACAGCAAAATCATTTACAAGAAAAATATGATGATTTAAAACAAAAATATGATTTGGCAACACAGATTGGAGTTACTACAGAAAATAAAGAAGATATATTAGAAGCTGCCAATAATGCTTACTTAGCTAAAGATTATATCAAAGCCGCATATTTGTATAGAAATCAATTACTCGCGGATGATCCGGTATGTTTAAATAATTTAGCATATATTTATTTAAAATTAGGTGAAGATGACTATATTTACGAAGCAAAAGAATGTATCGAAAAAGCTTACGATTTAGATAAAGATACATATTATGATCAATATCTGGCAATGACAGTCCTGTGTCCAGAATCTTATGAGGAAGTAATAAGTATCTTAAGGAGAGGTATTAGTAATGAAACTCTTTCCGCACAAAGATATATATATAATTGTTATATAGAAAATGGAATTACAGATAAAACAGTAGATGATTTTTTATCTATGTCTGACGCAGAAAAGAAAGAGATATTGACGGCAGCTACAAAAACAAAAACTTATAGCTTTGTTAGCATAAATGTACCACCGAAATATAGGAATAATGAATTTAACATATACACAACTTTGTATCGTTATGCAAATATAGGTGTAGAAACCTATCCAGATAACTATACAACACAATATATATATGCAAATGTGAAGTATATTGATGTAAAGCATATTTCTTTTGATCGTTATAATTTGGTAGATACTATTCATTATATCGATATATAATAATAGTGTAATAAGTATAAATATACACTTAGGAATTCCGCATTTTTTCCTATCTTGTCTCGGAATTCCGCATTTGTCGTATATATATTACGCGATTCCACACATTATACAACATATATAATACGACAAAGATATACTTATATCCTAAAAAAGACAATTAAGAGACCCCTATTATAGAGGTCTCTTTTTTCTTAAATCCATTCTACATC